>WBZL01000472.1_pt1 | contig 29668 bp, 19 predicted proteins | sample 5204291 | NCBI WGS metagenome assembly WBZL01 (sample SAMN12344345, study PRJNA552823) | activated sludge metagenome | biome: Activated sludge suspended growth; feature: Nitrification reactor; material: Wastewater; isolation source: activated sludge from nitrification reactor of wastewater...
CCCTCGATCAAAAAGGAGATCCAGGATATCATCGACCTCCAGCTGCGCGATAACGTAAAGGCCCGCATCCTGGATAAAGGGCTGACAAACAAGTACTACCGCAACGGCTCCGATATGGCCATCCGCTCACAACTTGAAACGTATTATTATGTAAAAAGGAAAGCGGAATCGTACAGGCCGTCGAAAAAATCTGGAACCTGATCCAAGAAATTGGTTTTCCGCAATGAACAGGGATAGTTTTGCATCCGATTCATCAATTTCTAACTATATGAAACGGATAAACAGCTTTTTCTCCCTGGTCGCGATTGCAGGCGTTTTGTTTTTGTCGGCTTGCCAGCAACCGCTGCCCGACGACGCACTTGCCAACGTTCCCGAAGGGGTATCCTTCGTTACCGCGATCAATATTCCCCGGTTGATGGATAAAGCGGAATTCGAAAAGGTCCGCCAAATGGGCTTCTACCAGAAAATAACAGAACAAGCAGCCGAAAAGAACCCCGCATTTGCTGAAGTGCTGAAAGACCCCGCTTCAGCCGGCGTAGATTTGCAGAAGAACGCCTACGTGGCTATGATCCTGTCGGCGGACACGGTAAACGAAGGAAAGACCGTAGCCTTTCTTTTCTCGATAGCGGACAAGGCTAAATTCGAACAGGCGGTCAACGATATCAGAATCAAAGCGCTCCAGACCGGTAATGAACCTGAAACGGCCCTGGTTTGGAATGAAAAAACCGGCATATTCGTCAATGGTGATCATGCCCAGGCTACGGCAGACGCCTGGTTGAATTCGCCGTCGAACCAGACGGTCGCCCGAAATAAGAGCCTCCGCAAAACCCTGGCCCGGGAATACGATATAGCCAATTGGGTGACTTCTGACGCCCTGGCTTCCATTTATCCCAACCTGGCAGAGGGCCTGAAGAAATATACCCCGAAGGATTTTGAAGGTAATCACATCAGTTCGTACCTGTATTTTGAAGACGACCGGGTGCGGGGCGAAGCTTATGTCGACCTGAAAAAGAACCTGGCCAACGACCTGAATACCTTTTTCCGGGATCGGGTCAAAACCGATTTTACCCAACTGATGCCTGCAGAAGACCAATCTTTCCTCCTGACGGCAGCACTCGATCTGCACGGCATCCACCAGGTCTTGCTGGAGCGCTATATCCAGGGGGCCGCGCAGCAGTCCCTGAAAGAATTCGGCCTGTCGACGGAGGATATCGCTTACGCTTTCGGCGGTGATGTGGCCTTGTCGCTTTACCCGGGCCGCGATACCCTTTTCAATGTACCGACCCCATTGCTTGCAGGCAATATCAAGGACCAGGCCCGCCTCAACAAGCTGATCGACAAAGCTGTTGAAAAAGGCGTGCTGGAGAAGAAATCCGATAACCGGTACCTGTGGGTCCGGCCTGAAAAGAAAAACCGGGAAGACTCGGTCATCGTAACGCGGGAAGACCGGGGCGAGATCCTTATCAAGGATAATATCGTGTACCTGGCGCCGAACGGAGAGCTGCTGGATCGCATTGCTGCCGGCGGTTTTGCCACACAAGGCGCCGTGGCTGACCGGATTAAGGGGTTGCAAGCGGAAAATATACTGTCGGCCTATTTCCAACCGCCCTTGTTCATGAACCAGAATCGGGAATCCATCCCATTTGAAGGTTTTCAGGTGACCGCCAGGAGAAACTACCTCGAAGGATTTGCAGAATTGCCCAAAGCACCCGGCAACAGCCTGTTCCAGCTGTTTCAGGAGTTGGAAAAGAAATATCAGCAGGATAAGATGAATGAAGAAGCGGAAACGGCGCCGGAGATGTAACCTGATCAGAGGGGAGAGGGGGAGAGGGACAGAGAGTGAGAGGGTGAGAGAGGGTGTCTGCACCAACTCTTCCCATCCCGGGAGGTCGGGTGTACAGTCCGAAGGCGCCGGTTAGCCTGGCGGATTAAAAAAAATTGCCCGGCAAATTTGCATAAGTGTAATAAATGATGTTATCTTTGCAACGCCAAAAACGGAAGCAGTTGATGAACTGCTTTTTTTGACTAAATGCGGATGTAGCTCAGCTGGTAGAGCGTCACGCTAGGGGCGTGACCAAGGTTGAGGTCGCAGATCGCATTTGAAGATAAAGTTTACGCGGATGTAGCTCAGCTGGTAGAGCGCAACCTTGCCAAGGTTGAGGTCGCGGGTTCGAATCTCGTCATCCGCTCAGAGAAAAGCCTTCATGATTGAAGGCTTTTTTTATTTTGGCCTGTGCCGATTGATCTTTTTTTGTAAATTGGCAGGGTATTAATTGCTGTACCGTTTTTGCCCGGATGGTGGAATAGGTAGACACGCAGGACTTAGTTCTGAAGTTCTTTCAATGAACAGAAAAATTTGAGTGCCTTGGGAGAAATTCCAAGAGTAGAACCTCTCAAATTCGGGGAAGCCCTCTCTTTTTTTAAAGAAGGGTAATCCCGAGCCAAGCTTCGTGAAAATGGAGAAGGTGTAGAGACTTGACGGGAGGCGCCTAAGTTTTGAATTAATCATAATAAGGCGAAGAGAAAGTCCAGACCACAAACCGCTTTGCTAATTGCGTTGCGGGCAGTGAAAACTGTAGATGGTAAGAAAATCCTGTGGCCATTGCGGCCGTGCGGGTTCGATTCCCGCTCCGGGTACCTATTTAAAGAAGGACAGTCGGCAGTGGTCAGCCCGCCTGCCGGCGGTCAGGTTGTCAGTATTTCAATGCGGCTTTTGCTCCATGTATAACCTTAAAATTCAAGGGTTAACCCTTCTGTTGTCCAGTCTTTTTTCAACTTTCCTGCCCGGGCAGGCGCAAGCCGGTCTGGTGATTGAGGTATCCAATATCCGGTCGGCGGAAGGTAATATCCTGGTGGCGGTTTTTGATTCCCGCGAAACTTTCCTGGGAGATAAAACGGTGAAAGGGCTCATCGTTCCGGTAAAGCAAAAGGGGGAAATGTCGATCACCGTACCCGACTTGCCGTATGGAACCTATGCAATCAGCATTTTTCACGATGTGAACAGCAACAACCGGCTGGATACGAACTTTCTGGGCATACCCAAAGAGCGTTACGGGTTTTCCAACAATGCACGCGGCACTTTCGGGCCGCCCTCCTTCGAAAAGGCCAGTTTCAAATTCTCCTCTCCGGATAAGGTCGTCGATATCAAATTGAATTGAGGGCTTGCCGCAGCCCGTTGTATGCCGCCTTCAGATTGCCTTGAGCTGTTTTGGACAGGCCGCGTTTTAAGCCCCAGAATGCGCCGGAAATGCCTAGGGTGAATGCTTTTGGAGATTTGCCGTACAATTCCCGGCACAGGTACAGTACTGATTCCGGGTTCAACCTATGAGTGGTGAATTCAAAGGCCGCGGCCGGCCTGCAGGGCGCCAGGGCATATCCTCCGCCCGCTTGTTCCGTGGAGGCGTCGATGAAAACAACCGCATCAAACCCGGCGACCAATCCGGCGTCTTCCACCTGCAACTGGTAGCGGTATGCCGTTTCAGCTGCGAATGGATTCTCCTGTTCCAACTTTTCCAGTAAGGCCCAGCCCAGCCCGTCGTCGCCGCGGAGGTCGTTGCCGATGGCGATTAGGAGGAGGCCGGTTTTGTCCGATTCAGTCGACGGGGGATTTGAATTTTTCATCGATCAGATTGTCGTTTACGTCATACAATTCGATTTGGAGCGGCATCTGGCCCAGGGCGTGGGTTGCGCAGCTCAGGCAGGGGTCGAAAGCGCGGATGGCGACTTCCACCTGGTTGAGCATGGGTTCCGTGATCTCGGGCTTGTTGCTCAGTTCATGTTGTGCGACCCACCTGACGGCCCGGTTCATCGCTTCGTTGTTGTGCGTAGTGGAAACAATGAGGTTGCACCGGGTGATCATGCCTTTTTCGTCCACGCGGTAATGGTGGATCAGGGTGCCGCGCGGGGCTTCGATAATGCCGATCCCTTCCGGCCGGCGGATGCCTTCGCGGAGGAGGTCGTTACCCAGTATGGTATCGTCGGTGAGCAGGTCTTTCATCATCTCGGCGCAATGCAGCATCTCGATCAGCCTGGCCCAGTGGGTGTGCATGGTAGCGTTGTTGGGCAATCCCCCGGTTTGAGCCCGGAAAATTTGCCGTTCCTTTTCAGCCAGCGGGGTGGAGATGCGGTCGCATACGTTCAGGCGGGCCAGCGGACCTACCCGGTTCCAGCCCTTCTCCCGGCCCAGATGGCGCAGGTATGGGAATTTCATATAGGACCACCTTTCCACTCCTTCGGCAAAGTATTTCAGGTAATCGTCATTCGGAACGTCCTTCAGCGTAGGATGGCCTTGCCCGTCAATGGCGCGCAGCAGGCCGTCGTACAATTCCAGGTCCCCGGATTCGCTTACCAGGCCGAGGTGGCCCGATGGGAAAGCGGCGAACGCATCCAGCCAACCCGCGTGTTGACGGTGGTAATCCTTGATGAATCCGACCATTTCCTGGGACCATCCGATCATGGTGTCGACGGAAGGAGTATCGTTGTCCGTCAGGAAATAATCGCGCTCTTCCGGGAAGAAGGTCTTGTGGACGCCGCCGGGTACGGCTGCGATGCCGTGTATCTTTTTCCCGGCAACGGCTTTGATCACCTCCTGTCCGAATTTTCGCATCAGGATGCCCTTGCGGGCGAGTTCCTTGTATTCCTGGGCCACCGTGACCACGTTCCGCCTTTCTTTTGGGGAATCCAGCCCGAACAGCAGGTCAGGCGACGCGAGGTAGAAGAAGTGGAGCGCGTGCGACTGAAAAACCTGGCCGTAATGCAGCAACCGCCGGAGTTTGGCAGCCGTCGGCGACAGGCCTCCGGGGTCCAGGCCTACGATCTGATCGATGGCCTTGGCGGCGGCCAGGTGGTGACTGACCGGGCAGATGCCGCAAAGCCTTTGTACCAGCATCGGCGCCTCCCAGTAGGGGTGCCCCTGGATGAAGCGTTCGAACCCACGGAATTCCACAATATGGAAAAAGGCATCCCGCACCTTGCCGGCGTCATCCAGGTGGATGGTGACCTTGCCGTGGCCTTCAACGCGCGTAACAGGATCTATGCTGATTTTCATGGCTCAATCATTAGGTTCAACGATCAGTCGTACTTGAATTCCGAATACAATACCGAATATTGCTCATTCCACAGCAGGTTGCGGACCGCTTTCCAGATATGCGTAGCCGTAGGCGGGCAACCGGGTATGAAATAGTCGATCTTTACAATATCGCTGCAGGCATAAACCTTATCCAGGATCTTGGGCAGGTCCTCGTGATACGGCACAGTGAATTCGCCTTCTTCCGAGCTCATGGAATTGAGGTAGGCTTCCTCCAGGCACTCTTCCAGCGGGATCATATTCCGCATGGCCGGCAGGCCGCCCCAGATGGAACATTCGCCGACCGCCACCAGCAACTTGCATTTTTTGCGGAATTCCCGGAGGACTTCCACATTCTCGGAGCTGCAGCAACCGCCTTCGATCAGCCCGACATCGCAGATTTTGGTGAACTCTTTGATGTCGTTGAGCGGTGATTTATTGAAATCCACCAGCTCGATCAGATCCAGGAAACCCAGGTCGATATCCAGCATCGACATATGGCAGCCGAAGCAGCCCGCCAGTGAAATGGTGGCGATTGTCTTTCTTTCCAATTCACCGGCAGGTTGGGCTTCCTTTTCCTCGGGTTGCCCGGGGGCGGCGATTTTTGAGGATTCCATATCGAACCGGCGATCGCCGAACGGTCGGGCCAGGCTCTTGCCTTTTACCAGGATGGCCCCGGTTGGGCAAAGGTGCATGGCTGCGACGGCCTGTTCTTCGGACAGCACGGCTTCGGCATCGTAATCGATCCCGACAACCGTTTCGTTGCCTCTGTTGCAGAAGGAAAAGACCCGCCGTCCGTCGCTGGTCAGCACTTCTTCCACGCAACGGCGGCACTTCACGCACCGGTTGTGCTCGATGACCATGCGCTTGGGGTTGAAGTCGATGAGCCGGTCCTTGAACAGGTGGGGAAACCGCAGTTTTGACATGCCCATTTCGTAGCCCATATGTTGCAGGTCGCAGTCGCCGCTTTTTTCGCAAGCCGGGCAAAAATGGTTGCCTTCGGCGAAGATCATTTCCACCAGCGCCTTGCGGGTATCCGTCAGGTCGGGGGTATTGACCTCCACTTCGAGGCCTTCCCGTGTTTTTTCCATGCATGCCGGCCCGAAATGCCCGTTGATCCGGCAGGTGCAAACCCGGCAGGTACCCAACGGCGGCTCGATATGCGGATAAAAACAGAGCGATGGGATGAATATGCCGTTTTCGGCGGCGACGGTCACGAGGTTCCGCCCGGGTTCCGTGGGGATTTCCCGGCCGTCGATTTTTATGGTGATGGTGTTTGCCATGGTTTGTTTTTTTACGGGGCGAACTGATCGTAGGCGGTTTCAGCCTGTTCCAGGTCGAAATTTTTGTTCAGGCCGTCGCCTTTGTTTCCGGCTTTTGCGGCAAAATATGCTGGAAATTGTTCGAGGGCTGCGATCAGGGTATTGGGAGCGGTTCGGCCGAGGCCGCAACGGCTGGTCTTTTTCATGATATTGCCCCAGGCGATCAATTCTTTGAAATCATCTTCGTAGGCCAGGCCTTTTTCGATTTTCTCCAGTTTTCGCTGGAGGATGAAGTTGCCGGCCCGGCAGGGGGTGCATACCCCGCAGGATTCGTGTTTGAAAAAGTCGTTAAAGTTGGTGAGGATGCGGAGGATGTCCCGGTCGGCATTGAAGACCATGACCGCGCCGCCGCAGGAAAGGTCTGAAGGTGCGATCAACCGGTCTCTTTGCGCTGCGGGAACGCAGATCCCCGACGGCCCTGAGATCTGGACGAAATGCGGGTCATCGGCCTGGCAGAGGTCCAGCAGCTTTCCGAGCGGCATACCCCATTCCACCTCATAAATGCCCGGCAGGCGGCAATCGCCGGAGACGCTCAGCACTTTGGTGCCGGGTGCATCCGGGGCGCCGGTTTGCAGGATCTTTTCCGCCCCCAATTCGAGCGCTCTGGCGGCGGCGCAAAAAGTTTCGACGTTGTTGACCACGGTCGGACAATCCAGGAATCCTTTTTCGGTGGGGTAGAACCACTTGGTCCGCGGTTCCCCGCGTTTGCCTTCAAGTGAGTTGAGCAGGGCGGTCTCTTCCCCGCAGATATAGGCGCCGGCGCCCAGTTGTATGCGGACATCGAATTGGAACCCTTTGATCCCGGCGATATCCTCACCCAGGTAGCCGAGATTGCGGAACTGCTGGATGGTTTTGTCCAGTTTCGGTTTGAGCCAGGTATATTCCGCTCTCAGGTAAATGATGCCCTGCTGCGCTCCGACGGCATAACCGGCCGCGATCATGCCTTCGATCATCAGTCCTGGAGCTGTTTTCATCAGGACCCGATCCTTGAAAGTGCCGGGTTCCCCTTCGTCGGCATTGCAAACGATGTATTTCACCGGGTTGGTTTGCCGGGCGCAGGACTCCCATTTCAGCCCTGTCGGGAAAAAAGCGCCCCCCCTGCCGGTGAGCCGGACCTGCCTGATGAGGTCGATCACCTGGCCGGGCGAATACGCCGGCAGCTTAACAACGGCGCTCCCGGGGTGGTAGGGCCGGAAAAAAATGGCCTTGTCCCCATCAGGAACATACCGGATATGGTCCGGGATCTCGTCGGCCAGGCTTTCCGCCGGTACGCCGTTTTTTAGCTGAGCGACGATGCCTTTTACCTTCAGGGAATTGAGGTTGGTAAACGGTTGGAAATTGATCAGCGCCGCCGGTTCCTGATCGCTCAGGCCGATACAGGCTGTGGGGTACAAGCCGAACAGTCCGCCCGGGTCCGTTCCGTTCCATACCGCGCCTGTTGCCGATTCGAAAGCGGCTTTTACCCGTTCGAACCCCTTGAATTCCGAGACGATGCTGTTGTTGAGATAAATGGTAAACCTGCCGGCAGGCTGCCTGTGGAAAAAGTGGTAGAAGGAGATGACCCCTTCAATTTCGATTTCGGAAATGCCCAGCGCTGCAGCACAGGCTTCCACGTCTTCATCCCGGATGTAACCGCGGGCATTCTGACAGGCCCAAAGTTGATCCAGGAGTTGTGTTCCTGAAGCCGGGACCGGAATGGTTGAAGTAGGCATGAGGTTAGAAATTACCCTTGCAAATTACGGCTGGAGGGTTGTCCGGTGAGGGACAAAAATCAATTTGGCACATGACGATTGTCATGCCCGGCGGTCCGGCAGCCCCCTACCTTTAGGCCTTGCTTGGTTTCACCAATTCGAATGCAACCATGTTTAAACAACAGTCTGATCTTACCGGCCCTCCCGATTTGCAGGGTCACGAAAAAGGCACAGGCGCCTTGCGCACCCAGCGCCCCGTATATAAGGATTTTCTTCCGCCCTGCAACAGCGCCTGCCCCGCCGGGGAAAATATCCAGGCCTGGTTGTCATTGGCCCAGAGCGGGCAGTACGAGGCCGCCTGGCAGTCGCTGGTGGAAAACAACCCGATGCCCGCCATACACGGGCGGGTATGTTATCATCCCTGCGAGGAGGGGTGCAACCGGACGCATATCGATACAACGGTAAGCATTCACGCCGTCGAACGTTACCTCGGCGACCGCGCCATCGAGGAGGGCTGGAAAGTCAGGTTTACCCCGCCCAGGATCAAGGGCAAGCGGGTGCTTGTCGTCGGGGCAGGCCCCAGCGGGCTTTCCGCGGCTTACCACCTGACCCGCCTGGGGCACGAGGTGGAGATCCGGGAAGCCGGCCCTGTAGCGGGCGGCATGATGCATTTCGGCATTCCGCCCTACCGGCTCCCGAGGAACATTCTGGATGCCGAGATCAGGCGGATCGGGGATATGGGCGTAAAGATCGTCCTCAACCACAAAGTGACGGATGTGCTGGCGGAAAAGGTTGCCGGTAATTTCGATGCCGTCTTCATAGCCGTCGGCGCTCATCTTTCCAAAAAGATCGAGATCCCGGGCAGGGATGCCGGTCAGATCCTGGATGCGCTGACCTTTTTGAAAAATGTAGAAACCGGCGATGCGCCGAAACTGGGCCGCAAGGTAGCGGTTTACGGCGGCGGCAATACTGCCATGGACGCCGCCCGGGTTGCCCGCAGGCTGGGCTACGAACCGTTCATCATCTATCGCCGCGACCGGGAGCACATGCCCGCCCATGATTTCGAAGCCGACGAAGCCCTTTCGGAAGGCGTAAAGATCAACTGGCTGCGTACCATCAAAACGATCGAAGGCACGGCTGTTCAGGTTGAGGTCATGCGCATCAACGATAGAGGCCGGCCGGAACCGACCGGGGAATTCGAGACCCTCGAGGCTGACGCGCTCATCCTGGCGCTCGGTCAGGATACCGACACCCACTTCCTGCAACAGGTCCCGGGCATTGAATTCGACAACGACGGTACGGTAAAAGTCGGTCCCGACATGATGACCGGTTACCCCGGCATTTTCGCAGGCGGTGACATGGTGCCCAGTGAGCGAACTGTAACGATAGCCGTCGGTCACGGCAAAAAAGCCGCCCGGTTCATCGACGGATTTTTGAAAGGCGCGCCCTATCAACCGGCTGCCAAACACCCCGTCGTCGGCTTCGAAAGGCTTCACATCTGGTATAAAACCTTTGCACCTAAAAAGGAGCAAGCGGAGCTGGAAGAAAACGAACGCGTACAGGATTTCAAGGAAGTGGTTGCCGGCCTGACCGAAAAAGAAGCCCGGTATGAGGCTTTGCGCTGTCTTTCGTGCGGCAATTGCTTCGAATGCGACGGCTGCTACGGCGCTTGCCCGGAGGACGCGATCATCAAACTCGGCCCCGGAAACAGGTACCAATACAATTATACGCTTTGCACAGGATGCGCGGTGTGTTACGAGCAATGCCCGTGCCATGCAATCGAGATGGTTGCTGAAAAAGTAGATTGATTCGATTGGTTGCCTTTCAGTTCCTCGATTTTTCTCCAAAGGAGTCCCTTCGGGGCAATTCCTCAGTTCCTCAATAAATGATTGGTTCGATTGATGCAAAAAATAAAAAAGAGATAAAATGGCTGATAACAGCGATCGCAAATACGCTACCCTCGACGGCAACGAGGCGGCAGCTTACGTAGCATACCGGGTCAATGAGGTTTGCGCGATCTACCCGATCACCCCTTCATCGCCGATGGCAGAACATGCCGATGAATGGTCGGCTAAATCGCTGGTCAATATCTGGGGAAACATCCCGGAAGTGGTGGAAATGCAGAGTGAGGGCGGTGCGGCCGGCGCGGTTCACGGCGCCCTTCAGACCGGGGCGCTGACCACGACCTTTACGGCTTCCCAGGGGCTGATGCTGATGCTGCCGAACATGTACAAGATCGCGGGCGAATTGACGTCCGCTGTCTTCCATGTGGCGGCCAGGTCGCTTGCGGCCCAGGGGTTATCCATTTTCGGCGATCACAGCGACGTTATGGCGGCCCGCAGTACAGGTTTTGCCATGCTGGCGTCGGCCTCGGTGCAGGAAGCGCATGATATGGCCCTGATCGCCCAGGCTGCAACCCTGCGGTCGAGGGTGCCCTTTATTCATTTTTTCGACGGATTCCGGACCTCCCACGAAGTGAGCAAGATCGAATTGTTGCCTGAAAAAACAATCCGGGCCATGATCGACGATGAGTTGGTGTTTGCGCACCGGAAACGCGGCCTGAGTCCGGACAATCCCTTTATCCGGGGAACCGCCCAGAATCCGGACGTCTACTTCCAGGGGCGGGAAACCGTCAATCCGTTTTATCTCAAAACACCCGAAATCGTTGAAAAAGCGATGGCGGAGTTCGCCGCGCTGACCGGCCGGGCGTACCAATTATGCGAATACTACGGCGCTCCCGATGCCGAGCGGGTCGTGATCCTGATGGGGTCGGGTGGAGAGACGGCGATCGAAACGGTGCAATTCCTGGCGGATAAAGGCGAAAAGGTCGGGGCCGTTCAGGTGCGTTTGTACCGGCCTTTCCCGGCGGAGCAGTTATTGGCCGTATTGCCGTCAACTGTCCGGAAGGTGGCTGTACTGGACCGGACCAAAGAACCCGGCGCGCCGGGCGAACCCCTTTACCTGGACGTGGTTGTGGCCATGGCCGAATCGGGCCGGGCATCCCAACCCAAGGTGGTCGGCGGCCGCTACGGACTCTCCTCCAAGGAGTTTACGCCGGGCATGGTAAAAGGCATTCTGGATGAACTCGGAAAAGATGCGCCGAAAAACCACTTCACGGTCGGCATCAACGACGACCTGAGCCATACCAGCCTTGATTATGATCCCGCTTTTGCCATTCCGGATGAAACGATGCGGGAGGCCTTGTTTTTCGGACTGGGCGCCGACGGTACGGTGGGCGCCAACAAGAACAGCATCAAGATCATCGGAGAAAGCACGGACCTGCATGCCCAGGGGTATTTTGTATACGACTCCAAAAAATCAGGCGCCAGTACGGTCTCGCACCTGCGTTTCGGCAAGCGACCGATCCGGCGCCCTTACCTGATAAGAGAAGCGGATTTTCTGGCCTGCCATAAATTCAACTTCGTGGAAAAAATGGAAATGCTGCCTTCTCTCCGGAACGGCGGCGTCTTCCTGCTCAATGCGCCGTATTCAACCGGCGAAATATGGGATCAGCTGCCGATGGCCATCCAGGAGCAGATCCTTCAAAAGGAATTGAAGTTTTACATCATCGACGCATCGAAAGTGGCGCGCGACACCGGAATGGGGCAGCGCATCAATACCATCATGCAGACCTGTTTCTTTGCCCTTTCCGGTGTCCTGCCCAGGGAAGAAGCCATTGAAAAGATCAAAAAGGCGATTGAAAAGACCTATTTCAAAAAAGGTCCGGCGGTTATCCAACAAAACTTCAAGGCGGTGGACGAAACCCTCAGTCACCTGTACGCGGTGACCCCGCCGGATAAGGCCACCAATACAAGGGGCATGGCCGAGCCGGTACCCGCTGAAGCGCCGGTATTTGTCCGGGAGGTCACGGCTGCCATGATGAGGGGGCACGGGGACGACCTGCCCGTGAGCGCCCTCCCGGAAGACGGCACTTACCCGAGCGGTACCACGCGTTGGGAAAAGCGCAACATCGCCGATATGGTGCCCGTCTGGGAACCCGATCTTTGCATCCAGTGCGGCAATTGCAGTTTTGTATGCCCGCATAGCGTGATCCGCGCAAAATACTACCACGAGAATTATCTGGAAGAAGCGCCGGAAGGATTTGCTTCCGCGCCGATCAACGCCCGGGGGTTCCCGGAAACGCGGTACACTTTGCAGGTATACCTGGAGGACTGCACGGGATGCACGCTGTGCGAAACGGCTTGTCCGGCGATCAGCCCTGCCGACCGAAAGACCAAGGCCATCCACCTGGCGCCGAAGCCGGTCGAGATTGACCGCGACCGGGAGAATATCCGGTTCTTTGAATCCCTGCCCTGGAATGACCGGGCCAAGATCGACTTCTCGCTGGTGCGCGGCGCCCAGTTTTTGGAGCCGTTGTTCGAATTCTCGGGCGCTTGTGCGGGTTGCGGCGAAACGCCGTACGTGAAGTTGCTGTCCCAGTTGTTCGGCGACCGGCTGATCGTGGCCAATGCAACGGGATGTTCATCGATATACGGCGGCAACCTGCCCACTACGCCCTGGACCAAAAACAAGGAAGGCAGAGGGCCGGCCTGGTCCAACTCCCTGTTTGAAGACAACGCCGAATTCGGATTGGGCATGCGGGTAAGTGTAGACAAGCACACCCAAATCGCAAGAAAATTGCTTGAAGACCTGTCGGGGGCTTTGGATGAGGGGTTTGTGCGTGAAATACTGGATGCCCCCCAGGTTTTTGAAACCGATATAGTGGATCAGCGGTACCGGGTAGCGACGTTGAAGACGAAGCTGCTGACGATGGATTCGCCGCAAGCCAGAAACCTGTTGTCGGTTGCGGACCACCTCGTAAAAAGGAGCGTCTGGCTGGTCGGCGGCGACGGATGGGCCTACGATATCGGATCCAGCGGGCTGGATCATGCGCTGGCGAGCGGCAAGAACGTCAATGTGCTGGTGCTCGACACGGAGGTGTACTCCAACACAGGCGGGCAGATGTCGAAAGCTACCCCGACGGCGGCAACCGCCAAGTTTGCGGCAGCCGGCAAACGCGTAGGCAAGAAGGACCTGGCCATGCAGGCGATTTCCTACGGCAACGTGTACGTTGCCCAGATCGCCATGGGGGCCAATCCGCAGCAAACCCTGCTCGCCATGCGGGAGGCGGAAGCCTATCCGGGGCCGTCGCTGATCCTGGCTTACAGCCACTGCATCGCCCACGGGATCAATATGGAAAAAGGACTCGATCAGCAAAATCTGGCCGTAGCGTCGGGTTACTGGCCGCTGATCCGCTACAATCCGGCGTTGCGCCAGGCGGGAAAAAATCCGTTCGTGCTCGATTCGCCGCGGCCGACGATAAAGCTGAAGGATTACGCCTACAACGAACTGCGCTATCGCATCCTGACGCGAACCAACCCGGAGGAAGCCGAACGCCTGATGGACCTCGCCCAGGAAATTGCCGACCTGCGCTGGAAATCCTACGAGGAGATGGCGACCTGGAAAGCGGAGGCTTTCGCTCCGGTCGGATAGTAAACGGCTGAATCAAATAAGGATCATATTCATAAAAAATACCGATAGAAATGGATCTCCGTACAACCTATATGGGTTTGGAACTTGGATCTCCGATTGTGGTCAGCGCAAGTTCGTTATCCGAAGAAGTGGACAATATTGTCAGGATGGAGGATGCGGGCGCGGGCGCCGTCGTGCTGTTCTCGCTGTTTGAGGAGCAGATCCGGGAGGAAGCGGCCTGGAACGACGCCATTGCGGAAGCGACCAGCGACATGTTCCCGGAAGCGTTGAATTATTTTCCGGATATGGAAGAATACCATGTCGGTCCGGGAGCTTACCTGGAAATCATCCGGCAGGCGAAGGAGCGGGTTGATATCCCGGTGATTGCCAGCCTCAACGGCATAACGGATGAGGGGTGGATCGATTACGCCAAACAGATGGAACAGGCCGGCGCCGACGGCATTGAGATCAATGTATTTTACATCCCCGCGGATTTCCGGTTGACGGGTGAGGAGGTCGAACAGAAATATATGGATATCGTTCGCCGGGTCAGGAGCGGCATTTCCATTCCTGTGGCGGTGAAGCTGAATCCGTATTTTTCGGCTATGGGCTCTGTGGCCAGGCGACTGGAGCAGGCCGGCGCTGACGCGCTGGTGTTGTTCAACCGTTTCTACCAGCCCGATTTTGACATTGACCAGCTCAAGGTCGTTCCGAGCCTGGAATTCAGCTCGCCTGTTGAAATCCGCCTGCCCTTGCTGTGGATCTCCCTGCTGCACGGCAATACCAAGGCCTCTCTGGCCGCGACCACGGGGGTGCACAGCGCTTCGGAGGCGATCAAATACCTGCTGGCCGGCGCCGACGTCACCATGACGGCCTCCGCCCTGTACCGGCACGGTATCGGGTATCTGGCCGAAATGACCCGGGGATTGACCGGTTGGATGGACCGGATGCACTTTTCCTCGGTCGGGCAATTCAAGGGATTGCTCAGCCAGAAACTCATCGCCGATCCGACCGCTTTCGAACGAGCCAATTACATCAGGATCCTGGAAGGCGTCCGGGTGCCGTTTCGTTGACTTTTATCACTTTGCCGGTTGAAGAACATCACCGGGAGTGCTGCGTGATGCGCCTAACTTTACCGTGATTTTAATCTTTTACCCAAAATCACACGTAAAATGGGCAATATCAAGTACGTCTATACCTTCGGTGACAAGACCGCGGAAGGCGATGCCAAAATGAAGAGCCTGCTTGGCGGCAAAGGCGCCAACCTGGCGGAGATGAATCATATCGGGCTGCCCGTCCCTCCGGGATTTACCATCACGACCGAAGCCTGCAACAGCTATTTCAAAACCGGCAAGGCTGAAGTGTTGAGCATCCTCCGGGATCAGGTCAAGGAAGGCATTCGCTGGGTGGAACAAGTAACCGGAAAACAATTCGGCGACCCTGCCGATCCCTTGCTGCTTTCTGTCCGTTCGGGCGCCAGGGCTTCCATGCCCGGCATGATGGATACGGTGTTGAACCTGGGTATGAACGATGCTGCCGTAGAAGGGTTCGCCCGCAAAACCGGCAATCCCCGCGCTGCCTGGGACTCCTACCGCAGGTTCATCCAGATGTACGGAGACGTTGTCATGGGCCTCAAACCTGAATCAAAAGAAGATACCGATCCCTTTGAAAAGATCCTGGACAATGTGAAGGAAGAGGTCGGCGTACACGACGACACCGAACTGTCGCAGGCCAACCTGCAGGAACTTTGCAGCCGCTTCCGGGCCAAGATCAAAGAACGCACCGGCGTGGAATTTCCGCAGGATCCCTGGGATCAGCTCTGGAATGCCGTCACTGCCGTATTTGACAGCTGGATGAACGCACGCGCCATCACCTACCGCGCCCTGAACAATATCCCCGCTTCCTGGGGTACCGCCGTCAACGTTCAAGCCATGGTTTTCGGCAATATGGGCGATCACTCCGCCACCGGGGTAGCCTTTACCCGCGACCCGGCAACCGGCGAAAACCGCTTCACCGGCGAATACCTGATCAACGCGCAGGGCGAGGACGTGGTAGCGGGCATCCGCACACCGCAACAAATCACCCTGGAAGGTTCGCACAGATGGGCCAAACTGGCCGGCATCCCCGAAGCGACCAGGCATTCGCAATACCCTTCGCTGGAAGAATCCATGCCGGTACTGTACCGGGAGCTTCACGACTATCAACATCGCCTTGAGGAGCACTACAGCGATATGCAGGACCTGGAATTTACCATCCAGGAAGGCCGTCTGTGGATCCTTCAAACCCGGAACGGGAAACGGACCGGCCAGGCCATGGTTCGAATCGCCATGGAAATGCTCACTGAAAATGTGATCGACGAAAAAGAAGCCCTGCTGCGCATCCAGCCCGAAAAACTGGATGAACTGCTCCACCCGATCTTCGACCCGGAAGCGGTCAGCAACGCGGTTGAAATCACGCGGGGCCTGCCCGCATCGCCGGGCGCCGCCTCCGGACAGATCGTGTTCTTCGCTGAAGATACGGTCGAATGGGCTGCCAAAGGCCATAAGGTCATCCTGGTCCGGATGGAAACCTCACCGGAAGATATCCAGGGCATGGACAACGCCAAAGGCATCCTCACCAGCCGCGGCGGCATGACCTCCCACGCAGCCGTTGTAGCCCGCGGCATGGGCAAATGCTGCGTTGCCGGCGCCAACGCCCTTCATATCGACTATCAGGCCAGGACGATGACCGTGAACGGCAAGGTATACCGCGAAGGGGACTGGATCAGCCTCAACGGCGCTACCGGCCAGATCTTTGAAGGCAAGATCCCGACCAAGGAAATTGCGCTGACCGGCTACTTCGCCCAGTTGATGGAACTCTCCGACGCCAATGCAAGGCTCACGGTCCGCACCAACGCCGATACGCCGGAAGAAGCGCAGATCGCCCGCGATTTCGGCGCCACAGGTATCGGTTTGTGCCGGACAGAGCACATGTTCTTCCAGGACGACCGGATCAAAGCCGTACGGGAAATGATCCTCGCCGACGACGAAGCCGGCCGGAAAACGGCTCTTGCCAAATTACTGCCCTACCAACGCAAAGACTTTGAAGGCATCTTTGAAGCCATGGACAGCCTGCCGGTGACCATCCGCCTGCTCGACCCGCCGTTGCACGAATTCCTTCCGGCCGACAAGAAGAGCATCAAGCTGATGGCCGAAGAACTGGGCCTGACCTACGAAGAAGTCGTTGAAAAGATCTCCGACCTGAAAGAGGCCAACCCGATGCTCGGTCACCGCGGATGCCGGCTGGCGAACACTTATCCCGAAATTTCAGCCATGCAGGTACGCGCCATCCTGGAGGCGGCCCTCAACATGAAGGCCAAGGGAATCGACGTGAAACCCGAAGTGATGATCCCGCTGACCAGTGTGGGCAACGAGCTCAAAATGCAGGCTGAATGGGTGAGAAAGACCGCAGAAGAGGTATTCGCTGAAAGGAAAGACCGCATTCCGTTCCATATCGGTACCATGATCGAAGTGCCGCGCGCTGCCCTGGTAGCTGAAAAACTCGCCAAATGCGCAGACTTCTTCTCCTTCGGTACCAACGACCTCACGCAGATGACCTTCGGTTATTCCAGGGACGACGTGAGCAAGTTCCTGCCCATTTACCTGGAAAAAGGCATCCTCAAAGAGGACCCCTTCAGCTCGATCGACCAACACGGTGTAGGCCAGTTGGTACAAATGGGCGTCAGGAAGGGCAAGGAGACCAAACCCGATCTGATGACCGGTGTTTGCGGCGAACACGGCGGCGACCCCGCTTCCATCGAATTCTTCCACGCCAGCGGGCTGGACTATGTGAGCTGCTCGCCGTTCCGCGTGCCGGTAGCCAGGCTGGTTGCCGCCCAGGCTGCCGTGAAGGACAAACTCCACATTGCGGAAGTGGTGCTGGATGAGGTGGATATGTGTTGATGCTTGATACTGCCACGCTGAGGCGTGGTGGATGCTTGATACTTGATGCTTGATACTGGATGCTTGATGCTGGATGCTTGATGCTGGATGCTTGATGCTGGATGCTTGATGCTGGATGCTGGATGCTGGATAGGACCCGGGTTCTGAACATGAATACTCGAAACAAGGAAGTTGATGCTGCCTGCTGTTGTCCTTCGGGGATGACGGCGGGCAGTTGTCATTTAGTGTGGTGGGGGGGCAGTTGGGAGCTACTGCAGTTTGCCGGCTGACAGGTCATCAGCCAACTCGGGGATGCCGGGGTGGAAGGTATCGAGGGCGTCGTAGACGATTTCGTGGATCCGTTCGCGGACCTTGTTCTGGAATAGTTTCCGGTTGTTGCGGTCGGGATAGATCCGGTTGGAGAGGAAGACGAAGACCAGATTTTGATCCGGGTCGATCCAGATGCAGCCGCCGGTGAAGCCGGTATGGCCGTAGGTATGTTCGGAAGCGCTTTCGGCGCGGGCGGATTTGCTTTCCGGTTCGGCCGTATCGAAACACAGGCCGCGTTGGTTGCCGTACTTGGGTGTAGTGAACGCCTTGATGGTTTCCGGATCGATGAAATGAATGCCGGCATAATGGCCGCCGTTCAGCAGCATCTGGCCGATCACAGCAAGATCTTCAGCGGTTGAGAACAGGCCGGCGTGGCCGCCGACCCCGCCCATCAGTGCGGCGGTTTCGTCGTGTACATACCCCTGCAACACCTGGCGGCGCCATTTATCGTCTTTTTCCGTGGGGGCGATCTGTTCCTTGGGGAATCGCCGCAGGGGATTGAAAAGCGTGTGTCTCAGCCCCAGTTCCCGGTACACATGCTGATCGAGCCAGGCGGAAAGGGATTGGCCGAAGCGCCGTTCGAGCACCTGTTGCAGCAGGATCATGTTGACGTCGCTGTACAGGTATTTCTTGCGTTTGCGCGGGGTGAGGTCGTTGGTCTTATCCCAGACCTGGTCCCAGAATTTTGAGCTGAAATAAAAACTGTCGGCAACCTGGACATTGTACATATCCGACTTCCGGGTGCAAAAAAAGCTGTCGCAGGCTGCGTTGCCGGCGCCCCGGTAAAGCAGGATCGGGGTGACCGGCATATTGGGTTGGAGGCCCGTTTGGTGGGTCATCAGTTTTTTCAGGGTCAGGTTCTTTAACTGGGAGCCTTTGGGCAGGTCGAGGTGCAGGCTCAGCCGGTCGTTCAGTTCGATGAGGTCGTTGTCGTAAGCCTCCATCGCCATGAGTGAGGTTGCCGCTACTTTGGTGATGGACGCCACATCAAACAGGTCGTCCATGGTGGTTTCGGGCGATTTCTTGTCGTATTCCAACTGACCGAAGGCTTTGGAATAGACTACGATGCCGTCTTTGACCACCGTGATCTGGCTGCCGGGCATTGCGCCGTCGGAAATGGCGGTCTGCGCGATCGCATCAATGCCGATCAGTTTATGCGGCGCCATGCCCACTTCTTCGGGCAATCCGAATTTGAGCCGGTATTCGGGCAATCCCTCTCCGCAACCGGCCGAAAACCAGGCGTTGATATCCGAGGGGAGCCGGCCGGTAAAGCTGACCCCGCCGAAAAGGCCCTGCGCCGCCAGGGTAGCGCTTTCCGGACTGAACTCAGGGGCATAAACCAGCGTAAACGCCGTGTCGACCGGCGCTGCCCCTCCCGGATCGCCGAAATAGACCAGTACCAGGTCGCTGGTCCGGTTCAGCTCCTTCAGCTGCTGAACGAAAACGGAATCCCGGACCGGGTCGATCTTTTCAGCCAGTGCGATCACAAAGGTTTGCCCGGGTTGTCCTGCTTTCGGCAGGATCGGCAAGGGATCTCCTGAGCCTGATTTGAGCCAGCTGGCGGCGGCATCGGCATAGTGATTGAAAGCGATAAAGAACTGTTGGGCCGGCGATTCGCTGACCTGGATAACCCGAAATTGCCGGCGGTAAAGGTCGGAGAAGGGGAGCAACCCTTCCCGGTTGTTCACCAGCGTAAGGGATCGCTCGTTCGCTTTCCAATTGACCCAGCGCCAGCGGTCGTCGATGAGGTTGGTCTTGATGGCAGGCGTGTAAACCGCAACCGAATCCTCTCCCGCTTCAGGATTTTCGGGCGCATTATCGTAGGTCATGGATGCGAGCTGGGGCGCCGGGGTCTCAGCGGTCTGCATGGACTGGAGCCTGGGCGCTTTCCGGGCCAGCCATTCCTTGACCAGCAACAACCGGCCGCACATCGCTTCCAGGTTGGACGAAGGAAGCGCCCCATCCTTATAAATGTTCTTCAAACCGGAATAGATCAGTTCCGGATCCGCTTTGGTCCAGAACATATCGGCGCCGGCTTCCAGGGCGGGGAACAGGTCGCCCGGTTTTTCGACTTCCACCAGGATCAGGCCGGAGAATCCGATCCGGTCCTTGAGGAGGCGCTTGATCTTTTTGGGTTCGTAGCGTTCCAGCCATGCCCGTGGTACCCGCCAGCCCACAAGCCCGTTCTTCTGCCAGGTTGCGAAGGTTTCAGCCAGGCCGGCTTGCGTATAAATGGAATCTGCGGTGATCTGAAAAGCGCGCTCCGGGAGGCCTTCGCCGATAAATAACCGGGAATAGACCGAATCCCTGAGCACTTCGGGCAACAGGCTGTAATCCACAAAGCGGCATTGGATGCCCAGTTGGTCGGCTTGTTTTTCCCCCAGTTCCGAGAGCTTTTGCCAAAGGGTATCATTCATGGCTGCCAGGGCGCCCAATACGGAAGGCGCGGGGGTTTCTCCGCCATCCTGGAATTGCCGGTTGATGATCCAGGGTTCTTCGGTCCCTTCGATCGGCGGCAGAAACGGGTCGACCAGGGCGGTTTGCCGGTAATGGATATAATGCTCAACGGGGAAGCCCGAAAGGGTTATGGCGCCGAAACCGGCATAACCGGGCGAATCGGCCGGATCAAAATCCAAATGATGCCAGATCAACTGGCGCATGCGGGAATCGGGAGGCAGCAACCTGAGCAGGGAATCTACCCATGGGGTGGGATCGGCAAATACAATCCTGTCAACCCTCGGTGGCGCCGAAGGCTGCCTGCACAACACCCACAAAAGGGCGAATGCAAGGAGTACCAGGCTGATCGGCCGTTTTCTCACAGTTGCAGCGTTTAATCATTAAGAACCCAGGTTCATCAATACCACACCGGAATGTAAAGGGAGGCAGGTTTTGCCCTAAACATACGGACTTTGGTTTAAATTGTTCCACCTGCAGGTTCCTTTTTAACAGAATGTCTTATTTTAAACGAATGCATCCATAAAAAGATAGTTAAAAAAAATTTAAAAATGCTGTAACCTTCCGGATAAGGGCAGGTTTACCTTTTTGAACGCCAAATAATGAACGTTGGATCCTTTATCAGATAACCAGTTGATGAAACAAGTGCAGGCGGGAAGCGCCGACCATCTGGGGTTGCTCTTCGAACGCTACCACCGCATCCTGTACCGGTTCTTCAACAACTATTGCGGTGATCGATGGATCAGCGAAGACCTTGTTCAGAACGTCTTTTACCGGATTCTGAAATACAGGCATAATTTCAGGGGAGAAGGCGAGTTCAAATCCTGGATGTTTTTTATCGCCCGGAACGTCGGGCACGACTGGCGGAAAAAGAACCCCGCCACCGAAGGGCAGCCCATTGAAGCGCTGGAACATTTGTTGCCGGGTCAGGACCCCGGGCAGGAGCAGGAAATCACCCGACAAGAAGATTTGATGCAATTGAAAAAAGCCCTGCAAAGCCTTCCGCCGGAACAACGCGAGCTGATCGAACTCAGCAAATTGCAAGGCCTGCGCTACAGCCAGATCGGCGATCTGCTGGGCTGCACCGAAGGCAATGTCAAAGTAAGGGTCTTCAGGGCCATGAAAGCCCTGAAGGCTGCCTTTGACGAATTGGAAAAACAATCGTAACGCCATGAACCAAACCAGAAAGTACGAATTGCTGGAAAAGTACCACGCAGGCCGGTTGACCGAAGCCGAAAACCTGGAGCTGGAGCAATGCATCGAAGCCGGTCTGATCGAACTGGATGAACTGGAGGACATCCGGCAGCTGAACTACCAACTGTCGGGCCTTGCGGAAGAACTCAGCAGCCTTCGCATGCGGACCCGCTTCAAGGAAGAGCTGACCGACCTGATCGACCCGCAACCCGCAACAGCCGGTCACAGGTTCCAACTGCCGCAATGGCTCAGGCTGCCGGCAGTTCGTTGGGCCTTTGCTGCGATACTGCCCGTATTGGGGTGGACTTTAGCCTGGTGGCAATTCAGCCACAAGCCGTCCGCGGAATCAGGCCAACTGGCAGCTGTGCAGACCGAACTCGAAAATATCCGGACCATGATGATGATGACCCTCCTGCAGCAGGAATCGTCCAGCGAGCGGTTGAAGGCTGTCCATCTCGTCCGGGAAATCAACCTGGAATCGGCGAACCGCAAAATAACCGAAGCGCTTTTCTCCACCCTCAACAACGACCCCAACCCGAACGTGCGCCTGGCCTGCATCGACGAATTGTCCAAATACCTGGATGCACCTGAAGTCCGCGAAGGATTGGTCCGGGCGATCCAGCACCAGGACTCGCCGCTGGTCATGCTTTCGCTGGCCGACGTCATGATCGCCATCCGCGACAAACAGGCGGTGGACTCCTTCAAAAAGGCTTTTGACAAGGCCGAAACGCCGCCGGAAGTGCGCAACGATATTTTGGGGCGGTTGTCGCGGGCTATTTAGGGTAGTTGTAAGGGTAGTTGTAAGTCGTAAGTTGTAAGTCGTAAGTGGTAAGTCGTAAGTTGTAAGTTGTAAGTCGTAAGTTGTAAGTCGTAAGTGGTAAGTCGTAAGTTGTAAGTCGTAAGTTGTAAGTGGGGATACTGAGCGTAGCCGAAGTATAAGTCGTCTGAAAACCTAAAAATCATCCGATATGCAAAAGTGGATCATTATGCTGATCGCCTTCGCGGCGCCTGTATTCCTGTTGGCGCAGCCGGAGGTGGAGAAAAAACGGGAAACCTTCCCCTTTAAAGCTTCCGACAAGGGGCGGATGCTCGTAGTGGAAAACATCTGGGGCGATATTGAAGTGGAGGGGTACGACGGTGATGAGATCGTCATTGAAACGACCAGGACAATCGATGCCAGGACAGCGCAGGGACGGGATAAGATCAAACAATCCGTCAAATCGGGAATGGTCAACCTGGGCGACGCCGTCCTGTTGTACCTCGACCATCCCTGCAAGAACTTTGACGAAGCCAACCTGACCCGCGAAAAGATCTGGGAGGGCTCATGGAACAACTGGAGCAACCAAAAATGCAGTTGGGATCTCGAAAAGGATTTCAGTTTCCGCCTGGATTACAAGATCAAAGTGCCGAAGAACTGCGACGTGAAATTATCCACGGTCAATGAAAGCAACATCAGGGTGACCAATATCCGGGGGCGGCAAAACCTCTGCAACGTCAACGGGAACATCGCCCTCGACCGGGTTACCGGCCCTTCGATGGTGCGTACGATCAACGGCGATGTCACCATCCATTACGACCGGAACCCGGAGGAAGAATCATCCTATTACACCCTGAACGGCGTGATCAACGCTTATTTCAAACCCGACCTTTCGGCGCAATGCTTCTTCAAAACCTTCAGCGGTGAATTTTATACCGACCTGGAAAACGTTACGCCGATCCCCACAACAGTGGAAAAATCTTCGGAAGACGGCCAATTCAAATACGCCAACCCCGGCGGATCGGCCTTCAGGACGGGTTCCGGAAAGACGAAACTGAAGTTTGAAACCTTTAACGGGGATGTGTATTTGCGAACGAAGGGGTAGGCTGCCACGCCGAGGCGTGGTGGAGGCTGGAGGCTGGATGCTGGATGCTGGAGGCTGGATGCTGGATACTGGAGGCTGGATACTGGAGGCTGGAGGCTGGATGCTTGATACTGCCCGCCGTCGCCTTGGGGCTATGGCGGACGGGGGATGCTGGCGACTGCCAACTGCCAACTGCAGGACTGCCAACTGGAAACCGGATGCTGACCATCAAAATCAATTAAAAATCAAAAAATAAAACAAACGCAATGAAAAATCTGATTATGCTGATGATAATGCTTTTTGCGGGAACGGTGAGTGTGTTGGGACAGGAGAAGGTTTCCGTTCCGCTGGAAGATGCCGGTAAGCGAGGCAAGCTGGTGGTGGACAATAAGTCGGGAAATGTGACGGTGAAAGGGGTGCCGAGAAAAGACGTGCTGGTGCAGTACAACGCCCGGGGAAATGACGGCGGCCTCAAGGTTGAAGATGCCGGCGGCGGCCTGAAAAAGATCTCCGGCAATATACCCGGCCTTGAGATCTCTTCGAATGGCAATACCGTCAGGGTCGTAGCGGAAAACTGGCTGAAGGACATCGACATTGTAGTGGAGACGCCCCAGGATTTTGACCTGGTGGTTTCGACCTACAAAGGCGGGGAGGTGATTATTCAGAACATCAACGGAGAGATCGAAACCTCCAATTATACCGGCCCGATAACCGCTGAAAATATTTCAGGGTGCCTGGTTGCCCAAACCTACGTCGGGGACATCAAAGCCACCTTCAAATCCATTTCCGCCGATCAACCCATGGCCTTTGCGACCTATACCGGGAAGATCGACCTTACGCTTCCCGCTTCCACCAAGGCTTCGTTCAAGATGAAATCCGGCAACGGCGACGTATATACCTCCTTTGATATGGACCTGCAGCGCAGCGGATCCGCTGAGGAATCCAAGGATAAAAACGGATTCAAGAAGATCATAGAAGGCTGGATCACCGGCAAACTCAACGGCGGCGGACCCGAATTCCGGGTAGAAACCCATATGGGGGATATCTATATCCGGAAGGGTTGATGTTGAATTGGGTATTTCCGGGTTCAGCAATTGCTCCGGCAGACTGCGCTGCACTGACCAGCGCAGTCTGCCGGAGATAAAATAATAATAAAACAAGCGCCCCAGCCCATCCTTTAAAAATCCTGAAATCCGGCTATTTTTGTGCAAAACCCGCTTGATGGATGAATTCAACATTCCTTTTGCACAAATGCCCTGGCAGGAATCCGGCCCCGGGGTCAGGACAAAAACCTTAATTCAAGGCGACAAGAAATTGCGGATCGTGGAATTCTCCCCTGAATTCATTGAACCCGACTGGTGCGTAAAAGGCCATTCGGGGTACGTGCTTTCCGGGGATATGGAAATCGAGTTCGCCCATCACGGCATCCGGCGGTTTCGCACCGGGGAAGCCCTGTTGATCCCCGGTGGGGAGGGTAGCCGGCACCGGCATTACCGGAGCCTGGAAACGACCATTCTTTTCCTTGTGGAGGATTGCTGACGTCGGTGATGTATTTTTTTTGGTAATTTTTGGCGCCGAAACAGCTTACCGGCAAATCATTTGAATAAAAACCTGGCAATGGAACGATCTGAAATAAAAGGAGCGCTGATGCTTGCTCTTGGGGGCTGCCTGCTCCTGGCGGCGTGCAATCCGGCCGTACCTGACGACAAAAATCCTTCATCCGGCAGCGCCTATTACACCGAACCGCACCGGCCGCAATTCCACTTTACGCCCGACAGCATGTGGATGAACGACCCCAACGGCATGGTCTATTACGACGGAGAATACCACCTTTTTTACCAGTATTACCCCGACAGCACGGTTTGGGGACCGATGCACTGGGGCCATGCGGTGAGCCGCGACCTCGTCCGTTGGGAGCACCTGCCCATCGCATTGTACCCCGATTCGCTGGGGTTGATCTTTTCCGGCAGCGCCGTAGTGGATTGGAACAACACCAGCGGATTCGGACAAAACGGACAGCCGCCGATGATCGCGATTTTTACCCAGCACCTGATGGCCGGCGAAAAAGCGGGCCGGAACGACTTTCAATACCAGAGCATCGCCTACAGCAACGACCGCGGGCGCACCTGGACCAAATACGAGGGCAACCCCGTCATCCCCAATCCCGGCCTCCGCGATTTTCGCGATCCCAAGGTGACCTGGGATGCCGGATCCAACCAATGGATCATGGTCTTCGCCGTCAGGGATCATGCCACTTTCTACAGCTCAAAGGACCTCAAACACTGGGAACACCTCAGCGATTTCGGACAGGAATGGGGAAGCCACGGCGGCGTGTGGGAGTGCCCCGATTTCTTTCCCGTCAAAGTGGAAGGCTCCGGGGTGCAAAAATGGGTATTGCTCCAAAGCATCAACCCGGGCGCGTACAACGGCGGGTCGGGCACCCAGTACTTCGTCGGGGATTTTGACGGCAGGAAGTTCACGCTGGACCCAGGGTTCGCACCGGCGGTCAGGCCCTATTCATCGGGCGTGGAGCAGGCGGTCTGGCTGGATTACGGCCGCGATAATTACGCCGGGGTCACCTGGTCGGATATACCCCCTTCGGACGGGCGGAGGATCTTCATCGGCTGGATGAGCAACTGGGATTATGCCCAGAGCGTACCCACCGGCGTGTGGCGCAGCGCTTCAACCCTTCCCCGCTCACTGACCCTGCGGGAAACACCCGAAGGATTGCGACTTGCCGCCCAACCGGTGAAAGAGCTGGAATCGTTGCGCAAAGCGGAAAAGGTTTTTGATATCGGGAGCCTGGAAGACGAAAAGGAACTGACCGCAGACCTGGGCTTTCCCGTCGGGCCGATGGAAATAGCCTGTGATTTTCAATTGAGCAACGGCTCAAGACCTGCTTTCAGCCTGGTTTTGTCCAACAGCAAAGGCGAGATCTACCGGATCGGATACGACGGGACCAAAAATGCCTGGTTCAGCGACCGGCGCCTTGCGGGGGATACTGAATTTTCTTCCAATTTCGCCCAGGCCGTACACTACGCGCCGGCGCCCGATATCCGCGAAAACCAATCCATGCGCGTGTTTTTTGACGTCAGCAGTGCAGAGTTGTTCGCCGCTGACGGTCGGATCAACCTGACGGATCTTTTCTTTCCAACCGAAGACTTCAACCGGCTTACCGTGGTCTGCAAAGGCGGTGAAGTGGAGAACCTGCGGGTGACGTGTTATCAACTTGACCCGATCTGGTGACCAGGGCGGGAGTGGGACATGCACGCCCGCTCCCGCTCTCACCCCCTCACCCCCTCTCTCCCTCTCACCCTCTCACCCTCTCACCCCCTCACCCTCTCTCACGACTCCAATATCTCCGGTTGCTCCACAAATTCCGTCGGGCTGATGCCGAATTCCTTTTTGAAGGCGCGGCTGAAGGAGTTCGGCAGGTCGTATCCCACTTTATAGGCTACTTCCGAAATGGTCAGTTTGTTCTGGCACAGGAGGTCCTTGGCGCGTTTCATCCGGAAGGAGCGCAGCAGGTCGATGGGTTTTTTGCCGGTGAGCTGCTTCACTTTTCGTATGAAATGCATATGGCTCAGGTGGACCATTTCGCACATTTTGTTGACGTTGAATTCGGGTTCCTCCAGGTTGTCCTTCATGATCTTCACCAGGCGGTTGAGCAGTTCTTCGTCGGGCGAGGTGAGCTGCACTTCCTGCGGGGTCAGCAAGAAGTCCCGGTTGAAGATCTGGCGCAGTTTGTGCCGTTGCGACAACAGGTTTTCGATCCGCACTTCCAGCAATTCGGGGTTGAACGGTTTGGTGATGTAATCGTCGGCGCCCTTCAGGTAACCGGAAAGTTTGTTTTCCTCCAGGTTTCTGGCGGTCAGCAGGATCACGGGGATATGGCTGGTGACGAGGTCGTTTTTGATCTGTTCGCAGAATTCAAGCCCGTCCATTTCAGGCATCATGATATCGCTGATGATCAGGTCCAGGGAGTGATTGCGGGCAATGGCCAGGCCTTTTTCGCCGTTATCGGCCCGGAGTACGTGGTATTTTTTATTGAGCAGGCCTTCCAGGAAGCTCAGCATATCCGGGTTGTCCTCAACGATCAGAACGCGTTCCATTTTGCCGTTGGACAGTTCGAATTCCTGGGTTACGGCCAGTTGGCTGGTATAGGAGGACAGGAGGGTGTCCACTTCCATCTTGGCCAGTTTGAGGTTCGGCCCGTTGAGGGCCAGGTGCCGGACCTGTTTTTCGTAGGGCAGTTCCACCGGGATGAAAATGAAGAACCGGGTGCCTTCTCCCAGGTTACTTTCCACCCTGACCTGGCCTTGCATGATCTCGACCAGGTCCTTGATATAGGAAAGGCCGATCCCCGAGCTGAGCGGATCGGCTTTATCCTTGGCGGAGGCGAAATACAGGTCGAATATCCTGCGCATATCCTCTTCGGTGATGCCGCATCCGGTGTCTTCCACCGTGATCCGGAAATAGCGTTCATAAACGGCGGGCAGGTCGTATTCAAAATTGGACCCCAGATCCAGGGTAACGGTGATGCTGCCGCCGTCGGGGGTATGTTTGAAGGCGTTGGAGAGCAGGTTGACCATGATCTTCTCGATCTTGTCCGGATCGAGGGCGGCCGGTACGTCCTGACAATGGCTGTTGAAATGCAGGTAGACGTCCCGTTCGATCGCCAGGTTTTCGAACAGGTGGATGATCTCGCCCAGGTACCCGGAAAGCCGGATTTCGTGCAGGTTCAATTCCAGTGAACTGTTCTCTATCCGGCGGATCTCCAGCAGCTGGTTGATCAGTTTCAGCAATCTGGAAGCGTTGCGTTCGATGATATCGTACAGGCGCCTGCGGTCGGGCTCGGATGCGCGTACGCTTTGAGTCTGCAATTGCTGAACGGGCCCCAGAATGAGGGTCAGCGGGGTGCGCAGTTCGTGGGAGATATTGGTGAAGAAGCCCAGTTTGGCCTTGGAGAGTTCTTCCACTTTCCCGACCATTTGTTCCAGTTGGTCCCGTTGCAACTGGATTTCATGATTGCGTTCCCCCAGGTTTTTGTTACTGGCCTCCAGCTCTTTGGCCTGGGCCAGGATCTGTTCCTGTTGGAGGAGGATCTCCCTGTTCTGGGATTCGATCTTCCGGGATTTATCTTCCAGTTTTTCGTTGACTTTTTGCAGCGAAACGTTCAGTTTTTCCAGTTTCTGTTTTTTGGAAATGATGCGGTATTCATAAATCCCCAGGGTGGTGAGGAAGGCCAGCATGAGCAGGATGAACCAGGGTTGTTTCCAGACCGGCGGCTGCACCTGGAAGCTGACGCTGGCCGGGGTAGGGTCGATGTTGAAATCGAGGTCCCGGGCCCTGACCTCAAGGCGGTAGTCGCCGCTGGGCAGGCTGGTAAAGGTATAATGCTGTTCATTGCTGAAGGGCGACCACTCGCCGTCGTTCAGCCGGAAGGAATAGGTCAGTTTGGGAGCTGCAGACCCGCCGAAAAAGTCGAGCCCCTGCCATTTGATCAGGGTATTGCCGTCCTGGGGCACGGTAGGGGTGTAGAGCGTGATGCTGGTTTCCGGCGGATTATCATCCGGGAAATAGCGGTAGGTGACAAAATTCCGGTAGATCTTGTCCTGGGTTTTGTTGTGGGAAAAGGACCGCCGTTTCCAGCTCCGGCTGGATTTGTTGAACCAGATAGCGCCCTGTTTGTCGTGGAATATGGTGCCGCCTTCGAACTCCATGTTCAGTTCCCTGGGGAAGATCCCGCACATCCAGGTGGAGCCGTCGAACCGGCAGATGTCGTTTTCGGTAGCGACCAGGATGCAGGTATCCGATATGGCGTCAATGCTGATGATGGTATTGCCGGAAAGGCCGGACGAGGTGTCGTAATTTCTCCATTCCTTGCCGTCGTAAATAAAAATGCCGTAGTACCGGGAACCGACGATGAGCCAGTCTCCGGTGCTGGATACCACGTTGACATACTGGCGGAGCCGCTGGTCTTCGGGCCGGTCCCAAACGGAGCCGTTGTAAAAGTAGAGGCTGCCGCCGCCCAGCCAGATGCGGCCGTCCTGGGATTGGCCGATGCCGTAGGCGTTGGATTGGAGCAGGCCGTTTTCCTGATAGATATGGTGGATCCAGTTGAGGTATTCGGCAGTGGGGTCCGGGAGTTGGAGTACGCCGCCGAGCTGGCCTTTATCCGGTTCGGCGTCTACGCTGCCGCCGAACCAGAGGCTGCCGTCCGTTGATTCAAAAACCGCCCGGTAGTCGATCCCCCAGGAGAGTTTAGGGTGTGTCTGAAGTTCCCACCGGCCGCCTTTCAGCAAAGCGGTTGCGGCTACGCCGTTGTGCGATCCCGCCGCCCAGATCTGGCCTTTGGAGGTATGAAAAATCCGGATAG
>WBZL01001070.1_pt1 | contig 29579 bp, 16 predicted proteins | sample 5204291 | NCBI WGS metagenome assembly WBZL01 (sample SAMN12344345, study PRJNA552823) | activated sludge metagenome | biome: Activated sludge suspended growth; feature: Nitrification reactor; material: Wastewater; isolation source: activated sludge from nitrification reactor of wastewater...
ATACCGGCCCTACAGGCCGGAAACCAAACATTCAAACCGATTGCTACCTACAAGGTGGACCTAATGGCCCACGCCGGCGTTTTCAGGTGTCGGACACTTTGAAAGTGTCCGACACCTGTGCGCGATGCAAAATCAGGCGGCAACTTCCCTTTCCTTTGCTGCCTTGTGCCGGAAAGCTCTGGCATCAACCGGTTGTTTTAGCCGCACTTTAAGTGCTCGTTTAAGTTTTTGAATTCAAAACCCCAACGGCCTTGCACCCAAAAACACGTAGTCCAGATTTTCTCCATTGCTGTTTTCCAGGTACTCTTCCAGATAGGTCCCTTTTTCAGGCGTCATTTGGGTATAATAGATCACACCTTCAAAAGGATCCGAGGTATAGATCGTATCGCCACTCTTTATCCTGACGCGGAGTTGTGTCCTGAATTCTCCTTTGTACTTTCCCATCAGAAAAACGAAAAACTCCCCTGGGTGGATCTTTACCCCCCAATGGCCCACACCGCAAAAGTCTCTTGTCCGGGTTTCGATCGGACGCCAGACGCCGTTGGAATCCAGCGCTTCCTGGAGGGCAAGTACGTAGTCATCCTTCAAATAGAAATTCTTAATTGAATCAGACGAATTGGATAAAAAGATCGGATAAAACTGGTTTTCACGATTTCCGTATCGGTCAAAATATACTTGTTCCCCGTAATCGACTACTAACCTCAAGCCGTCTGTGTTGGTAGGTTCCGCCATGTCCTCATACCGCTGGTCTATTATATCCTTTTCAGGAATAGATCTGAGGTTAGGTTGTGACAAACAAACCATTTCTCCCGCCGAATATTTGCCGATAGCAACAGTCCAAGCCGAACTCAGGTACCTGGCCTCAAACAAACGCATCGTATCGCAATTGGGGTATCTGGCTAAAACAGGCAGAGAATTCGGCGCCGAAGTGCCAGGATCCTGCTTGGATATGCAGGAACCGATTAAACATAAAAATGGAACTATCCGGTAGAACTGAGGCCGTATTGTTTTCATCCTGAACGAATTTAAAATCATACGCTTTATCTCATAATTTGAAAACCTGCAAAAGGCACTGATTTGGAACAGAAAACGTAAAGAATTCCCAATAGAATTAGATTTAGCCCAAGATAATTCATTATCTTCAGCTAAATCTATCTTTTTTTTGTACATTTAGCCCAAGATAACCCGCCTCAATGAAAAACACACTGATCGGTCGCCAGGAAGAACAGGCCATTTTGAACAAAGCATTCCTATCCGGGGAGCCGGAAATGGTGGCAGTAATTGGTCGCAGGCGGGTAGGTAAAACCTTCCTCGTCCGGTCGGTATACGAAGACCGCATAGATTTTGAAATCACCGGCATACAAAACGCTTCCCTTGCGGACCAGCTGCAGAATTTTTCCAGCCGGTTGACCCATTTTGCAAAGCCGGTCCTGCCCGTCCAGAAACCTTCCAACTGGCTGGAGGCCTTCCAGATGCTCATCACCTTTCTGGAAAATGGTAAGAACCCCGGCAGGAAGGTCGTTTTTTTTGATGAACTTCCCTGGCTGGCCACGCACAAGTCAGGTTTTCTAAACGCCTTCGGTTTTTTTTGGAACAGTTGGGCTTCCCAACAGGATATTGTCGTTGTCATTTGCGGTTCGGCAGCTTCCTGGATGATTCGCAATGTCGTTCGAAATAAGGGAGGATTGCACAACCGGATTACCCGCCGAATTCATTTGCAACCTTTTAATCTTTGGGAAACGGAACAGTTTTTAAAAAGCAGATCCGCCCAATTCGACCAATACCAGATTCTGCAACTTTATATGGCAATGGGCGGCGTTCCGCATTACCTGAAAGAGGTGGAACCCGGGAAAAGCGCTGTTCAAAATATCGACAGGATCTGCTTTTCAGCCAATGGGTTGTTGAATGATGAATTTTTACAGCTGTACCCGGCTTTGTTTGAAAACGCCGAAGACCATATCAAGATCATCCGGGCATTGGCAGGAACATGGAGAGGGATGACCCGGAATGAAATCATAGAGAACAGCAAAATCCCCAACGGCGGCAACACATCAAAGATCATTGAGGAACTGGTAAGCTCTGGATTTGTTTCAGCCCATTATGCTTTTGGTAAGAAAAAAAAGGAACTTCGATACCGTCTGACGGATGAGTATTCCTTATTTTACCTCAAATTCATAGAGCAAAACCGCAGTGAAGGGCAAGGTACCTGGCTGAAACTGAGCCAGACCCAAACCTGGAAAAGCTGGAGTGGGTACGCGTTTGAAAATATCGGATTAAAACACATAGCCAATATAAAAAAGGCTTTAGGCATTTCCGGCATCTACTCAGAGGCGTCGGTCTTCTCTCTGAAGGCTTCCGGACAACAGCCCGGTATCCAAATCGATCTGCTGATCGACCGGAATGATCATGTCATCAATCTATTTGAATTTAAATTTTATAATTCGGATTTCATTCTGACCAAAGAATACGCCGGTGAATTGAGGACAAAAGCCGCCATTTTCAAAAATTCTACAAATACGCGCAAACAAGTGTTCATCAACCTGCTCACGACTTTCCCATTAATCCCCAATGAACACAGTATCGGCCTGATCGACCAGGCGATGACCATGGATGTCTTTTTCCAGGAGACAGGGTTATGACCCTTTCCTCCTAAAATTCCTTTTTTCCCAAAACTTACCCTAATTTCACCCCACCAAATAAATCAGCGATTATGCCTATGAGAATTACCCTCCTGCTGCTGTTGTTCGCAGCCAGCCTTTCCGCACAAGACAAGAAAAAATCCTGGGATGTCAACAATCCCGAAGGTCAGTGGAACTGGAAGGACGTTTCCTTCACTACCGACGAAGGGACCTGGATGAGCCTCGATGTCAGCCCCGACGGCAAGACCATCGTTTTTGACATGCTGGGCGACATCTATTCCATGCCGTTCGCCGGGGGCAAAGCTACGGCCCTGCGCACGGGCATCGCCTGGGAGGTGCAGCCCCGCTTCAGCCCCGACGGCAAGAAGATCCTCTTCACCAGCGATGCGGGCGGCGGCGATAATATCTGGGTCATGGATGCCGACGGCGCCAACCCGTCCCAGCTGACCAAGGAATCCTTCCGCCTGCTTAACAACCCGGCCTGGATGCCCGACGGTCAGTACTTCATCGCCCGCAAACACTTCACCTCGGGGCGCTCCCTGGGCGCGGGTGAGATGTGGATGTACCATATCACCGGCGGCGACGGGTTCCAGCTGACCAAGCGCAAGAACGACCAGCAGGACGTCAACGAGCCGTCCGTTTCATCCGACGGCCGCTACGTCTACTACAGCGAGGATATGTACCCCGGCGGCTTTTTCCAATATAACAAGGACCCCAACAGCCAGATCTATGTGGTCAAACGCTACGACCGCCAGGAAGGCAAGGACGAGGAGATCGCAGGCGGACCCGGTGGCGCGTGCAGGCCCCAGATCTCGCACAGCGGCAAAAAGCTGGCCTTTATCCGGCGCGTGCGCACCAAGACCGTCCTGTTCGTGCAGGACCTGGAAACGGGCCAGGAATTCCCCCTGTACAGCGGCCTGACCAAGGACCAACAGGAAGCCTGGGCCATATTCGGCGCGTATACCGGCTTCAGCTGGACGCCCGACGACAAGCAGATCGTCATCTGGGGGCTGGGCAAGATCTGGAAAGTGGACGCCGCTACCGGCAAAGCCGAGAATATCCCCTTTGAGGTCAACGTCAATACCAAGGTTTCGCAGGCCCTCCGGTTTAAAAATGACGCTTACAAGGATCAGTTCGACGTACACGTGATCCGGCAGGCCGTCACCTCCCCGGATGAGAAAATGCTGCTGTTCAGCGCCGTGGGTTACCTCTGGAAAATGGACCTGCCCAATGGCAAACCCACCCGCCTGACCGGTGACGCGGATTTCGAGTTCGAACCGGCTTTTTCGCCCGACGGCAAGGAGATCGCCTATGTCACCTGGAACGACGATGACCTGGGCGCCATCTGGAAAATGAACCTGGCAACGGGCGCCAAACAGAAGCTGACCCGCGAAAAGGGGATCTTCCGCAGCCCGTCGTTCTCGCCGGACGCCAAAACGATCGTTTTCCAGAAAGAAGACGGGAACGGCCACCAGGGTTTTGCCTTCTGCAAGGAACCCGGCCTCTACACCATTCCGGCCGCCGGCGGCCAAATGACCAAAGTGATTGATAAAGGGGAATACCCGGTCTTCAGCGCCGACGGTAAACGGATCTTCTTCCAGACCGGCGGCTTCGTTCTCGGCAATATCACCAAAAGCTATTACAGCGTAAAAACGGACGGGACCGACGAGAAAAAGCACATCGACGGCAAGTACGCCCAGCGGTTTTCCCTCAGCCCCGACAACAAATGGATCGCCTGGTCCGAGCTGTTCAAAGTGTACGTAGCCCCCTTCCCCTCAACCGGGAAGACTCTCGACCTTGCCGCGTCAACCAAGTCCGTGCCCGTATCGCAGGTGGCCAGGGATGCCGGCATCAATATCCATTGGTCGAAAGACAGCAAAAAGCTGTTCTGGACCCTGGGCAACGAATACTTCTCGGATGAACTGACCGAGCGCTTCAAATTTCTGGACGGCGCCCGCGACAGCCTGCCGCCGATGGACACGATGGGCCTGAAAATCCCGCTGATATTGCCTTCCGACAAACCTGAAGGAACCATCGCATTCACCAATGCCCGCATCATTACGATGGAAGGCGACCAGGTGATCGAACGGGGTACAATCCTGGTAGAGGGTAATGTCATCAAGGCAGTGGGGGCATCCGTCAAGATCCCGGCTGGCGCCAAGGTGATCGAATGCAAGGGCAAGACCATCATGCCCGGCATCGTCGATGCGCACGCCCATATCGGGGATTTCCGTTACGGCCTCAGCCCGAAACAAAACTGGTACTATTACGCCAACCTGGCTTTCGGCATTACCACGGCCCACGACCCGAGCTCCAACTCGGAAATGGTGTTCAGCCACAGCGAAATGATCAAGGCGGGCAATATGGTAGGCCCGAGGTTGTTCTCCACCGGTGTGATCATTTACGGCGCGGACGGCGATTTCAAGGCCGTGATCAACAGCCTGGACGACGCGCGTTCGGCCCTGCGGCGGACCAAAGCCTACGGGGCGTTCTCGATCAAAAGTTACAACCAACCCCGGCGCGAACAGCGGCAACAGGTCATTCAGGCCGCCCGCGAACTGGGCCTGGAAGTCGTTCCCGAGGGCGGCTCCACGTTCTTCCACAATATGAGCATGGTGGTAGACGGGCATACGACTGTTGAGCACAATATCCCAGTAGCGCCGCTGCAAAAGGATGTCGTTTCCTTGTGGTCGAAAACCGAAACGCAGAATACGCCGACCCTGATCGTCAACTATGCCGGGGTAAGCGGCGAATATTATTGGTACCAGCACACCAACGTCTGGGAAAACAAACGGCTGCTCAATTTCACCCCGCGCGCCATCATCGACAGCCGGTCGCGCCACCGGACCATGATCCCGGAAGAGGAATACGACAACGGTTATATGCTGACTTCCCGGTCGTTGAAAAAACTGACCGACGCCGGTGTCCGCATCAACCTGGGCGCACACGGGCAGTTGCAGGGGCTCGGCGCACACTGGGAACTCTGGATGCTGCAACAGGGCGGCATGACCAACATGGAAGCCCTCAAAGCCGCCACCATCAATGGGGCGCACTCGCTGGGCATGGATCACCAGATCGGATCCATCAAAGTGGGCAAACTGGCCGACCTGATCGTGCTGGACAAGAACCCGCTGGAGAATATCCGCAACTCGGAAACGGTCCGCTATACGATGGTCAACGGCCGCTTGTTCGATTCAGAAACCATGAATGAAGTCGGCAATTACAACAAACCGCGCGGCAAATTCTGGTTTGAACAACCGGGCAGCGGAAATGCCTGGCCGGTGTTGAGTGCGACCCACGGCCAATTTGAGCTGGTACCGGGGCAGTGTTGTTTTGAACGATGAGCTGGATGCTGCCACGCTGAGGCGTGGTGGATGCTGCCACGCTGAGGCGTGGTGGATACTGCCACGCTGAGGCGTGGTGGATACTGGTGACTGGATACTGGTGACCGCCGCCGTCGCCTGTGGCTATGGCGGACGGGGGATGCTACCAAAAACAACATGAGTCACCCCGGAATTTACGCGGTGAGGCCGGACCTTTAAAAGGTCAGACGCTTCCCAATACCAAACCTCCGGTTTTGTTTTGTATTAACCACAACTTGTCCCGCAAAAGGCGGGATTAGACACATAAGTCCACATAAGTTGATCACTCCAATTGCCCTGTCGCGCAATTGGAGTGTGTTTTTCTACTGTGTTCTACTGTTACTAATGTGGTTAAAAAAAACTAAAGCATTCTGCTTTGGCAAAAGCTGTATTTCTTCAAATGATGCCATAGGTTACAAAACATGGATTTGCCTGGAAGGGATTGGAAGGCTGGTGCAACGTTACCTGATACCAAGAACAAGAACGTGAGTCATGCCGGATCCTGGACTTCGCCAAAATCCGGCATGACTCCTGTTTATAAGGATCAATTCCTGCGAATACGCCGGAGAATCTTCGGTTTGAAATCGAGGAATTGCTATCCTAGCACCTGCTTGTCGCCCAGGAAGGGCTGTTCGTAGAAACGCCGGCCGGTTGCCTTGTAAAGCGCATTGGCCAGGGCCCCGACGATCGGCGGATTCAGCGGTTCGCCGAGGCCGGTCGGGTCGATTTCGTTCTTGACGAAATGCACATCGATCGCTTTGGGCGCTTCACTGTGGCGGATCAGGCGGTATTTGTCGAAATTGCTTTGTTCTGGCGTACCTTCCCTGAAGGTCATGGCGCTGTACAGGGCGTGGCCGATGCCGTCGACGATGCCCCCTTCGGCGAGGTTGGTAGCTGCATCCGGGTTGATGACGATGCCGCAATCCACCGCGCAGTGGACCTTTTTCACCACGGGTTTGCCGTTTTCCAGCGCCAGGTCCATCACCTGGGCCACGTAGGAGTTGTGACAGAAATAAGCGGAAACGCCGCGGTGCACATTGGGGGTTTCCTTGCCCCATTCCGACTTGTCGCGCACCAGCTCCAGCACACCGGCGTAGCGGGCGGCTTCATAATCGTTCCGATCTCCGACCGGGTTGGTTTTGGCTCTTTCCAATAATCCCAGCCGGAATTCGATGGGATCTTTACCCATGGTTTCGGCGAGTTCGTCGAGGAAAGCCTGTTCGGCGCCCGCGATAAAATTCGACCTCGGCGCCCGGAAAGCTCCGACCGAGATATTGGACTCCATGGACCATTCCTCAGCCAGGTAATTGTCGATAGCGCCTGCCGGGAAACGGTTGGCTGCAATCGGGCTTTCCGGAATGCCGCCGGCCCTCACGTGGAAGGCGAGCAGGTTCTTGTTCTCATCCAATGCAGCGCGATAGGTGACGTAGTAGGCCGGGCGGTAATTGCCGAAGGTCATATCGTCCTCGCGGGTATAGATGAGTTTGACCGGCGCGCTCATTTTCTGGGAAATGACCGCCGCTTCGACCAGGAAATGGCCGTAAAGCCGGCGACCGAAACCGCCGCCCTGACGGGTCATTTGAATGTCCACTTTTTCAAGCGGCAGGCCGAGCCGGGCAGCGACGCTTTTCTCCATAGCTTCCGGTGTCTGGATCGGTCCGATCAATTCGGCTTTATCCGCCGTCACATGGGCAAAGAAGTTCATCGGCTCCATGGTGTTGTGGGCCAGGAAAGGGGCCGAGTAGTTGCGTTCGAGGACCTGAGCTGCATTCTTGAAGACTTTTTCGGGGTCGCCGTCCTTACGCACCACCCTGGCGAGGCTTGGGCCGGCTTCCGCCATTTTGGTCATATGTCCGGCGGTGCTTTCCAGGCCTGCGGGCACTTCCCATTCAATCTTCAGTGATTTCTTGGCATTCATCACCTCCCAGGTGGAATTGCCGACCACGACCACCATTTCGTTGAACCCGGCGGTATCGCACCATTGCTTTTCATAACCTTCATCGTAGGCATTCATGGTGAACACATCCTTGATGCCGGGCATAGCGCGCGCCCCGGAGTCGTCCACCGATTTGAGTTTCATGCCGAAGGCCGGCGCGTGCACCATCATGGCGATGAGCATGCCGTCGCGGCGATAATCAAGCCCGAACAGCGGCTGACCGGTCACGATCTTCCTGCCATCCACATTCTTGCGGGAAGTCCCGATGATCTTGAAGTCCTTGATATCCTTCAGCTCCACTTCTTCCGGCACAGGAACATTGGCGGCTGCCGACGCCATTTCGCCGTAGCCTGCCGATTTGCCGCTGTTCTTGTGGTACAGCATGCCGGCTTCCGTGGTCACTTCCTCCAGGGGCACCTGCCAGGCGTCGGCGGCTGCCTGACGGAGCATTTTCCGGGCGGTTGCGCCGGCCATGCGAAGGCCCTGCCATCCCTGGCGGATCGACTGGCTGCCGCCCGCCACCTGCCGGGTGAAGATGTCCGTATTGAGCGGCGCCTGTTCGACGAGGACATTTTTCCAGTCTATATCGAGCTCTTCCGCGATGATCATGGGCATGGAGGTCTTGACATTCTGCCCGATCTCGGGGTTGGGCGACATGATGGTCACCAGGCCGTTTTCCCCGATCTTCAGGAACCCGTTGATGTCAAACCATTCTTTGGGCATGCTCAGGATTTCCTCAGCGGTAGCCGGTTTGCAGGAGGCCAGCCAGCTGAAGCCGAGCACCATGCCGCCGCCGGCAAGGGTGGATGTTTTTAAAAATGAACGCCTTCCGTATGTTGTTTTTACGATAGTCATTTTTCCGGATTTTTAAATAAACGCTGCCCAAAGCAGCCATGAAACAATAAAACAATGGCAGTCCCCGGTTGGCAGTTCGCAGTCTCCCTTTTTAACGGACGCTCAGCCAGGAAACCCTAAAACCATTCAACCGGCAGAAGCGGTCTTGATCGCCGCCTTGATGCGGATATAGGTGCCGCAGCGGCAGATGTTGCCGTTCATAGCGGCTTCGATCTCTTCGTCCGAAGGGTGCGGGTTGGCTTTCAGTAAAGCAGCCGCGTTCATGATCTGTCCGGCCTGGCAATAACCGCATTGGGGCACGTCGTGTTCGAGCCAGGCTTCCTGCAGGGGGTGGTCCCCGTCGTCCGACAGGCCTTCGATGGTGGTGATGGATTGATTGCCCACCTGCGAAACGGGCAATTGGCAGGAGCGCATGGCGATATCGCCGAGGTGAATGGTGCAGGCGCCGCATTGGGCGATACCGCAACCGTACTTGGTGCCGACCAGGTTGAGGTGATCCCGGAGCACCCAAAGCATGGGGGTTGCCGGGTCAACGTCGACCTGTTGCTTTTTTCCGTTGATATTCAGATTGAAAATTGCCATGATACGAGGTTGTTGTAGGTAGTTGGGTGAAAACTAACATTTTGCATTCTGCTGCAAAATACGAATTTGATTTTAACTGAATGTAAAGTATAGCGAATAAGTTTTATGGGTTCGCTTTGCGAAAGCTCAAAGCTTTTGCAAAGCTGAAGAAACGGGGAAGGTTTATGTTTACGAAACTTGATAAGTTTCGCAAACGGGTGAGTGGGGGTTTATGTTTACGAAACTTGATAAGTTTCGCAAACGGGTGAGTGGGGGTTTATGTTTACGAAACTTGTTAAGTTTCGCAAACGGGTGAGTGGGGGTTTATGTTTACGAAACTTGTTAAGTTTCGCAAACGGGTGGGTAGCGGGTTTATGTTTACGAAACTTGATAAGTTTCGCAAACAGGTGGGTGGGGCAGGGTTACGAAACTTTGGAAGTTTCGCAACCCGGGAGGATTCGAAATCCTACCCCAGCACCTGGCTGTCCCCGAGGAACGGTTGTTCATAAAGTCGCCGGCCGGTAGCTTTGTACAATGCGTTGGCCAATGCCCCGATCACGGGCGGGAAAGGCGGTTCGCCCAGACCGGTCGGATCGATATCGTTTTCCACGAAATGGACTTCAATGGATCTGGGCGCCTCGCTGTGCCGGATCATGCGGTATTGATCAAAATTGCTTTTCTGCGGTACACCGTCCTTGAAGGTCAGGGCGCCGTACATGGCGCAGCCGATCCCGTCGACGATCGCGCCTTCGGCCATATTGACGGCAGCGTCGGGATTCACCACGATCCCGCAGTCGACAGCGCAACAGACCTTTTGCACGACAGGTTTGCCGTTTTCAATCGTCAGGTCGAGTACATGGGCCGCATAAGTGTTATGGCTGAAATAGGCCGCAACCCCGCGGTGTACACCGGGCTTTGCCTGCCCCCAATCCGCTTTTGCCCGGACCAGTTCCAGTACGCCCGCGTAGCGTCCGGCGTCGTAGTCGTTGTTTTCGCCAACCGGGTTGTTTTTGGCCCGCTCCAGGAGGTCCAGCCGCATGGCGAAAGGGTCTTTTCCGGCGGCTTCAGCCACTTCATCCAGGAAGGATTGTTCGGCCCCGGCGATAAAATTGGACCGGGGCGCCCGAAACGACCCGACGGTGATATTGGAAGGAATGGTCCACTCTTCAGCCAGATAATTTTCGACGGCGCCGGCCGGGAAGCGATCGGCGAACAGCGGGCTTTCCGGGATGCCGCCGGCCTTCACGTGGAAAGCAGTGAGGTTATTGCCCGCATCCAGCGCCGCCCGGTAGGTGACCTGGTAGGCAGGGCGGTAAATGCCGGAAGTCATGTCATCTTCCCGGGTGTAGACCAGTTTGACCGGCGCGTTCATCTTCCGGGAAATGAGTGCGGCTTCCACCAGCCAGTGGGCATAGGACCGCCGCCCGAAGCCGCCGCCCAGACGCGTCATCTGGATGTCGATCTTGTCCAGAGGTAAACCCAAGCGGGCCGACAGGGCTTTTTCCGTGTACTCCGGTTTTTGCAACGGTCCGGCGAGTTCGGCTTTATCCGCGGTCACATGGGCGAAGAAGTTCATCGGCTCCATGCAGTTGTGGGCGAGGAACGGCGCGGCATAGGTTCGTTCGATGACCTGAGCCGCGTTTTTGAATGCGGCTTCCGGGTCGCCGTCCCTGCGCACCGTTTTTGCCGGAAGCCCTGCCGTTTCTGTCATTTTTGCCCGGTGTCCGGCGGTACTTTCCAGTCCGGAAGGGATCCGTATCGTTTGTTGGTTGCCGAAGGCGTTCCTGGTTTCGGTATAATCGGAAAAAGGTTCCCATTGCACCACGAGGGCCTTTTTGGCGTTCATCACTTCCCAGGTGGAGTTGCCGACAACAGCCACCAGGTCGGGGAAGGTGCAGGTATCAAAATACTGCCTTTCGTAGTCCGGTTCAAAGGTTTTGATGGTAAAGACATCCCGGATGCCGGGCATGGTTCTGGCGGCGGTATCGTCTACCGATTTCAATTTCATGCCGAATGCGGGCGGATGGACGATCATGGCGATCAGCATGCCGTCGCGGCGATGGTCAATACCGAACAGGGGGTGCCCGGTGACGATCTTCCTGCCGTCCACATTTTTCCGGGATGTCCGGATGATCCTGAAGTCCTTAACGTCCTTGAGCTGTACCTCCTCCGGCACGGGAAGCGCGGCGGCTGCGGAAGCCATTTCGCCGTAGCCGGCGGATTTGCCGCTGTTTTTGTGGTAGAGGGTACCTGATTCGGTGGTAATTTCATCAACCGGTACCTGCCACGCCTGTGCGGCTGCTTCTCTGAGCATCCGGCGGGCGCCGGCGCCGGCCATGCGAAGCCCCTGCCAGCTTTGGCGGATGGCCTGGCTCCCGCCGATGAACTGACGGGTAAATGCCTCCGTATTGAGCGGCGCCTGTTCTACGATGACCTTTTTCCAATCCACATCGAGCTCGTCCGCGACGATCATCGGCATGGAGGTCTTCACGTTCTGGCCGCCTTCCGGGTTGGGCGACATGATGGTCACCAGGCCGTTCTCCCCTATTTTCAGGAAGCCGTTGATCTCAAACCATTCCTCGGGCATGGACAGTGCCTCGCTTTCCGATGCCGGTTTGCAGGAAACAAACCAGTTGAAGCCGAGGACCATGCCGCCGCCGGCGATTGCCGTGGATTTCAAAAAGGATCGTCGGCCGTAGGTGGTTTTGAGCAAGGTCATAAGAGGAGGATTATAAGTTATGCAGTTTGCCGGGTTTTGGGCCGCCGGGGGGAATTCAAGGGTTACGAAACCTCAGAGGTTTCGCAACCCAGTCAGGTTTGCACCCTTAGCCCATTACCTGGCTATCTCCCAGGAAAGGCTGATTATAGGATCGCTTGCCTGTGGCTTTGTACAAAGCATTGGCAACGGCCCCGAAGATCGGCGGGAAAGGCGGTTCTCCCATCCCGGTAGGATCGATTTCGTTTTGTACAAAATGGACCTCGATCGCCTTTGGCGCTTCAGTCATCCGGATCATGCGGTATTTGTCAAAATTGGTCTTTTCCGGCGCCCCCTGCCTGAAGGTCATGGCGCCGTACATGGCGTTTCCGATGCCATCCGTAATCGCGCCTTCGGCCATATTGGCGGCCGCATCGGGGTTGATCACCACCCCGCAGTCGATAGCGCAACAGACATTCTGCACGATGGGCTTGCCTTTTTCCAGCTTCAGATCCAATACGTGCGCCACGTAGGTATTGTGGCAGAAATAAGCGGAAACGCCGCGATGGACGTTGGGCGTTTCCCTACCCCATTCCGATTTTTCGCGCACCAATTCGAGCACGCCGGCATAGCGGTCGGCCTCGTAATCGTTGTTCTCGCCGACCGGATTGGTTTTGGCCCGCTCCAGCAATTGCAGCCGGAACTCGATGGGGTCCTTACCGGCGGCCTCCGCCACCTCGTCCAGGAAGGATTGTTCGGCGCCGGCGATGAAATTGGACCTGGGCGCCCGGAATGCGCCGATGGTAATATTCGATTCGATCGACCAGTCCTCGGCGAGATAATTGTCCACAGCACCGGCCGGAAAGCGATTGGCGAACACCGGGCTTTCGGGTATGCCGCCGCCTTTCACATGCAAGGCAGTGAGGTTATTATCCGCATCCAGGGCCGCCCGGTAGGTGACCGTATACGTCGGCCGGTAAATGCCGAAGGACATATCATCCTCACGGGTATACATCAGTTTGACGGGGGCGTTCACCTTCTGGGAGATGAGGGCCGCTTCCACCAGATAATGCGAGTACGCTCTGCGGCCGAAACCGCCGCCCATACGCGTCAGTTCAATTTCTATTTTTTCTTTCGGCATGCCAAGCCGGGCCGACAAGGTCTGTTCTATTAATTCAGGCGCCTGCAAAGGTCCGGCGACCTCGGCTTTATCGGCGGTCACATGGGCGAAGAAATTCATCGGTTCCATGCAGTTGTGGGCCAGGAACGGCGCTGTATAGGTGCGTTCGATGACCTGCGCCGCGTTTTTGAAGGCGGTTTCCGGGTCGCCGTCCTTCCGGCGTACGGTCGCCGCTTTGGTCGCCGCTTCGGCCATTTGGGCGGTATGATCAGCGGAGTTTTCCAGACCGGCCGGAATCCTTACAGTCTGCTTCCCGCCCCAGGAATTCACCACCGCCGTGTGGTCGGCGAAAGGCTCCCACTCGACTTTGAGGGCTTTTTTGGCGTTCATCACTTCCCAGGTGGAATTGCCTACAATGGCCACCATTTCGGGGAAGGTATTGGTATCAAACCCGTTCCTTTCGTAGGATTCTTCCAGGGTTTTAATGGTAAAAACGTCCTTGATGCCGGGCATGCTCCTGGCCGCGGCATCGTCCACCGACTTCAATTTCATCCCGAAGGCCGGCGGGTGAGCGATCATGGCGATGAGCATCCCGTCGCGGCGATAATCCAGCCCGAACATAGGTTTTCCGGTCACGATATTAATCCCGTCCACATTCTTCTTTGATGCGCCGATGATCTTAAAGTCCTTGACGTTCTTCAGTTCCACTTCTTCCGGCACCGGAATACCGGCAGCAGCGGAAGCCATTTCGCCGTATCCGGCTTGTTTGCCGCTGGTTTTGTGGTAAAGTACACCTGCCTCGGTCGTAACTTCCGCTACCGGAACCTGCCAGGCCTGAGCCGCGGCTTCCCGCAACATCCTGCGCGCGGAAGCCCCGGCCATCCGGAGTCCCTGCCACGCTCTGCGGATGCCCTGGCTGCCGCCGGTGAACTGGCGGGTAACCGTATACAATTCCGCATTGAACGGCGCTTGTTCCACGATCACGTTTTTCCAGTCCACATCCAGCTCTTCGGCCACGATCATGGGCATGGCGGTTTTTACGTTCTGGCCGAATTCGGGGTTGGGTGAGATAATGGTCACCACGCCGTTATCCCCGATCCTGAGATAGGCGTTGATGTCGAACCATTCTTCCGGCATAGCCAACGCCTCCTCTGCGGAAGCGGGTTTGCAGGAGGCCAGCCAACTGAAGCCGAGCACCATCCCACCGCCTGCGAGGGCCGAGGTTTTCAAAAAGGAACGCCTTCCGTATGTTGTTTTAACGATTGTCATTTTCCAGGATTTTTTAAATAGACGCTGCCCTAAGCAACCATGAAACAATAAAACCATTCAACCATAAAACCGTGAAACTATTCAACCCGCAGAAGCCGTCTTGATCGCTGCCTTAATGCGGACATAGGTACCGCAGCGGCAGATATTGCCGTTCATAGCGGCTTCGATCTCTTCGTCCGAAGGATGCGGACTGGCTTTCAACAGGGCGGCCGCGTTCATGATCTGACCGGCCTGACAATAGCCGCATTGGGGCACATCATGTTCGAGCCAGGCTTGTTGCAGCGGGTGATCGCCCTCCTCCGAAAGGCCTTCGATGGTCGTGATGGCCTGGTTGCCCACCTGCGAAACGGGCAGCTGGCAGGAGCGCATGGCGATGTCGCCGAGGTGAATAGTGCAGGCGCCGCACTGGGCGATACCGCATCCGTATTTGGTGCCGACCAGATTCAGGTGGTCGCGCAAAACCCAGAGCATGGGGGTTGCCGGGTCGACATCCACCTGCTGCTTTTTGCCATTGATATTCAGGTTGAAAATTGCCATGATATGCCGGATTAAAAGATTTAGTAAAATTGGGGCTAAATAAAGAGACGAATGTTGCAATATAGTAATACTATCCAAATAATTCCTTACGAAATTCAAACATTCTTGTCCGAAGTCCTGATTATTAAGCCCGGCAGGGATTGATAAGCCTTTGTATGTCGATGATCAGACCGGCTTAAAAATCCCTTCCTGCGGCAGGCGGGCCTTTGGATTGGCTCACATATGGTATCTGAAGTTTCGACTATTCCGATATATTCAACCGCTCTTCCTCCAGGTCGAGGCTCCGTAAGTGCTTCCTGATGATCCCTTCGTCCAGAAGTTCACAGGCCTTGTTTTTCTAAAGCCCGGTAGACCGTTCCATCGCCTCCGTATAGCGATCCCCCATGACCTTGATACGGGCGGAAGCGGAATCCATTTCCGCCAGTTCCTCCGGCGACAGGTCAAGGGAAGCAGCGCCGATGTTCTCTGTCAGCCGGTGGGGCTTGGTCGTTCCGGGTATGGGTACGATCCAGGGCTTTTGGGCCAATACCCAGGCCAGGGCGATCTGGGCGGGGGTAGCATTCTTCCGTTCCGCAAATCGCTGGATCAGGTCCAGGAGGGCCTTATTGGCCACGCGGGCTTCTTCGGTATAACGCGGCAGTATATTGCGGATATCACCCTCCGCAAAGGTCGTGGTTTCATCGATCTTGCCGGCCAGGAAGCCTTTGCCGAGGGGGCTGTAGGCCACCAGGCCGATCCCGAGTTCCTCGATCGTGGGCAGGATCTCTTTTTCATGTTTGCGGGTCCAGAGCGAGTACTCGCTTTGGAGCGCCGTGACGGGCTGGACAGCGTGCGCCTTGCGGATGGTGCCGGCGCCGGCTTCCGACAGCCCGAAGTGTTTGACTTTTCCCTCAAGGATCAGGTCTTGTACCGCTCCGGCAACGTCCTCAATGGGCACATTGGGGTCTACCCGGTGCTGGTAGAACAGGTCAATCACGTCAATCCTCAACCTTTTCAGGGATTCTTCGGCGACCTTTCTGATATTTTCAGGGCGACTATTTACACCAAAATGCTTATTTTCTTGGTCGATATTAAACCCGAATTTGGTGGCAACTACAACCTCTCTTTTGAACGGCTCCAACGCTTCCCCGACCAGTTCCTCATTGGTAAACGGACCGTATACTTCCGCCGTATCAAAAAAGGTGACGCCCTGTTCTACGGCTGAGCGGATGAGGCCGATCATTTCCTTTTTATCAGCTGCAGGGCCGTACCCAAAGCTCATTCCCATGCACCCCAATCCGATTTCAGACACTTCGAGGCTGTTGCCAAGTTTGCGTTTTTTCATTTTTATATTCTTTTGAATGATGCTGCAAAATTCAAGGAATTAAGCGGACCTTGCTAACGTAAAGCACACAATACCTTACAAAATTCAAACAATCGCCCAATGACCAAAGATCGCATTCCGTCATCAGGCACGGCCCTTTCGGTTCTGTCTACGCTGGCGCCCATTGTTTCCGGGGTATTTGTCGCTTACCTGGTCATCGGTCTGGCCTTGCCCGTGATCCCGTTGCACGTGCATGAAGGCCTTGGCCTGGGGGCGTTTGTTGTCGGGCTCGTGGCCGGAGCGCAATTCACAGCGTCCCTGTTCTCGCGGTTCTGGTCGGGCGATTATGCGGACGGCAGGGGCGGTAAACGATCCATGGAGGTTGGGCTGTTGGTCGCCTTTGCTGCGGGGCTCCTCTATCTGCTGTCACTCCGGTTTACCCATTTGCCGGGAATATCGGTTGCAATCCTGATGGTGGGCAGGGCTATACTCGGAGCGGGGGAAAGTTTTATTGTATCGGGAGCGCTTGTGTGGGGACTGGCGCTTGCCGGGCCTCAAAATACAGGTAAGGTCATGGCCTGGGTGGGCACAGCGATGTACATTGCGTTTGCGGCCGGCGCGCCTGCCGGTACTGCGCTCTATGCAAAATTCGGTTTTACGGCCATTGCACTGGCCACCGCTTTTATCCCGTTGGTCAACCTGCTGCTGATCATGAGAAGCCCGGCAATTCCTCCAGCGAAAAGGGTTCGACCTTCTTTTCTCCGGGTTATCGGTGCAGTATGGCAACCCGGCCTCGGCCTGGCGTTCAGCAGCCTGGGTTTCGGCGCCATCACGACGTTCATTATACTGTTGTTCAACCACCAGGGATGGCGTCTGGGATGGGTCGCATTGACCTTATTCGCAACAGCCTTCGTGTTGGCGCGGCTGATTTTCGGTCATCTGGCGGATCGCTTCGGCGGCGCCCGGATCGCGCTGATCTTCGGGCTCATTGAAACATCCGGCCTGGCCATCATCTGGCTCTCGGGTTGGCCGGTAATGGCTTTTATCGGCGCAACCATTACAGGTTTCGGCTATTCGCTGGTGTACCCTGGTTTTGGTGTGGAAGCGGTCAGAAGCGCCCCGGCTGAAAGTCGCGGGCTCGCAACCGGAGCCTATACGGCTTTCCTCGATCTGGCGTTGGGCCTTGCCAACCCGGCGCTGGGCCTGGTGGCAGGTGCGACGGGCCTGAGGTCCGTTTTCCTGGTCAGTACGGTGGTCGTGCTCTGCTCCTCATTCATCGCCATCCGGCTGCTGGCCAGGAAGTGATACTAATCAGAGGTGAGAGGGTGAGAGGGTGAGAGGGTGAGAGGGCGAGAGGGTGAGAGGGCGAGAGGTGAGAGGGCGAGAGGTGAGAGGGCGAGAGGTGAGAGGGCTCTCCTTTTCTTTGCCTCTTTTGCAAAAATGTCCGGTAGCATGAACTTGTACCTGTTCAATAGCGGGCGTTTCAAGGGCTCACACCCTCCAGTCACCGTTCCTGAACTTCGTCGGGCTGAGCTGGACATGCTTTTTGAAGAAATTGTTGAAATGCGTCGCTTCGGCAAACCCCAGGGCAAAGGCGATTTCCGATACGTTCCATGAACTGTGTTTCAGCAGGATCTTGGCTTCCTGAAGCACGCGTTCAGCTATGATATGGGAGGTGGTTTTTCCCAGGGATTCCTTTACTGCCCGGTTGAGGTGATTGACGTGTACGTTCAACTGCCGGGCGAAATCGGACGCGGAACGCAGATTGATCTGCGGGTGGTTTTCCTCGATCGGGAACTGGCGTTCCAGCAATTCGACAAACAAGGTTGCGATCCGCTGGGAGGCGTTGATGGGCTGTTTGTCCAGCTTGGCGGACGGCTGCATTTTCATGGCGGAATGCACCAGTTCAAAAACCAGGTTCCGCAGTACATCGTACTTGTGGATATATTCGGAAGTTATTTCTTCCAGCATTCTTTTAAAAACATCCGTGATCCGCTCCGCCTGCTCATCCGTCAGTTCAAAGATATGCTCACCGGCGGGCTGAAAAACGGCATATTGGTTCAAGTCGCCATATTGATGAAAGAAATGCTGGTTGAAGATGCAGAAGAAACCGCTTCGGATCCGGTCGGTGTTTTCCCATTTATAGGGTATCTGCGGATTGGAGAAGGACAGGGCCTGTTTTTTTACTTCGATGACGCGATCCGCGAAGTGGACCTTGCTGTTGCCCACAGCGAGCATGACCTTATAAAAATCCCGCCGTTTGTAGGGCACGGGCTGGGCCTTGTCGCCCACGTACGGATCCAGTTTGAACACGTTGAAATGGCCGATCTCGTTGCTGATATTGCCGGGTATCCAGTCGAATTTCCTTTTGTAGAATTCTGCAAGCGTTTCAAAATTGTCCATTCTGCGATCCTTATTGATTTCAAACAAAGTTAAGGAATATCCGCCGGCGGCCTTTTAACGAATTTCAAAGCAATCCTTACGAATTTCAAACAACAGGTCAGGAAATAAAAAAACCGGTTCGCAAGCGGACCGGCCGGTTTGTTTTCTCAAAGTATGTTTGTTTCTTCTCTGTTTTGTTCTTTCCTGCAATGTTGTTTTTTGACGGGCAACAAATGCTCAGGTCACAATCGGGGTCTATTTTAAATAATTCTTCAGATCCGGGAAGGTATTCACAAACTGCCTAACCTGCACTTTATCGGCTCTGGCCCCGTAGATATAGGGTACGATGTAAGCATCATTGAACCCCTGACCGCGAACCGATTTCAGAAACGCCGCCGCCGCCTGATAGGAATCAAAGGCCCCGACGGTATAGCGATAATACGCGAAATCCGGCGTTTTTTCCACCATCGGCTCCGGCTGACCGGCCAGGAACCCGGACCCGATCTCCCCTTTCGAAGACGCCACCTGTATCTTGTAATGCAAGGCCTTATTGACCGTCAGCCCGGGGATGCCCGCCTTGAAATTCTGGCCGACCACCGGCACCTGGTCCTGAGCCGGCGCATCTACAGCGCTGCTGAATCCGAGATCCACCATCGTACCGGGGCCTTTGATGCCGGAAATCCCTACGCTCCGGGTAAACAACTTGCCGGGTGCGATTCCCTGATCCATCAGGTATTTCGAGACCGCTTCGGCCCCCTGGATCGCTGAAAAAAGCGACTTGTTGACGGCCTGCCCTTCAGGTGCGTAGGCGGTTATGACCAGGGTCAACCCGGCGTACTGGCGCATGATCCCGGCTACCTGATCCAGGCGGGCGCGGTCCTGTTCGCTCAGCGGGCGGCTGCCCGGCACGAGCCGGATCGAGTAATCGCCGGAAGGCTCCCCGACGGGTTGGGCCGGCGGTTCGGCAGGCTGTTCCACCTGGGCGGGCGGTTGTACGGATACGGGCGCCGGTGCGGTATAGGCCGGATCCGGGAACGTGTTGGTGGTAACCGTATGGACAACCGGCGGCACGTAGGCCTGCGGCGGTTCCATTTCCTCCTGGTATTCCATGAAGTAGGCGGCGTAAATGTCGCGCTGGCCGAAACCGTCCTTCCGGGAGGAGGCCAGGTAGGCGGTAAATCCGTCTTTGGAGAGCCGGAAATAAGCGTCATCCCCCGCCGAATTGATGGGTATGCCCAGGTTATAGGGCTGCACCCATTGGCCGTCTTCGTTCCGGACGGTCTTGAAGATATCGAGGCCGCCGATGCTTTTGCGGCTGTCGTTGGAGCTGAAAAACAGGGTTTTGCCGTCGCGCGCCAGGAAGGGGGTCACTTCGTCGTAGGGCGTGTTGACCGGCGGGCCCAGGTTGACCGGTTTTGACCAGACCCCGTATTTCCACTTGCTTTGGTAAAGATCCCATCCGCCCATTCCGCCGGGCCGGCGGCTGGCAAAGATCAGGAGGGTATCCTGAAATATGTAGGGCATGCCGTCGCCGGCGGCCGGGTCCATCGGGCTGTTGAACGGAATGGAGCTGAACCCGCGTTCGTTGGCTTCCCGAAAGGTATCCACCACAATTTCACCCTGATCGAGGCTCCAGCCTTTGAAATAATAGAGGACGTCGCCGCCCTGGTTGAAATCGAGGAGCACCTCGTGCCGCGGGCTGTTGAGCAGGTAGTGCATGGCGGCGGTTTCGCCCCACACGCCCTTTTCGTTGTGGCAGGTGAACATATCGGAAAAGAATTGTCCCTGCACGGGGTCCAGCCTGCCGTCCGGTGACCGCGCGCCGCCGGTATTGCCGGGGCGGACGCTGGAGAAATAAAGCCGGTCGGGGTGGTTGGGGCTGATGATGGGCGCGAATTCATCGGCAGCTGTATTCACGCCGGGCCCCAGGTTCTCGACGGCTGCCAGCGGTTGGCGGAATTGGGACTCCTGGCCGTTGGAGGCCCTGCGTATGGCATCGATCACCATGGCCCGGTTGGGGTGGTTGAGGCCGATGGCGCGCAGGTAGAGCTTGTAATTGCGGGAGGCCTCCTCGAATTCATGGCGGGCGTGGAAGATCTTGCCCAGGTAAAGCCAGCATTCCGGGTACGGCGTACGCTCCTGGGTCAGTTCGGTCAATTGCCGCAGAGCGGGATCCAATTGGTTGAGTTGAAAATTGCAGACGGCGGCCCAGAACCGGCATTCGCGGTCATCGCGAAGCAGAGAACGGGTCTCGGTCAGCACATTGAGCGTTTCAGCGTATTTGTTATTGTAAAACAGGGACTTGGCCTGTTCTTTTTTTTGGGCAACGCTTTGCCCCGACACGGTAAAACAACCCAAAAGGATGACTGCACAAATAACGATTATCCGCATAGCAGACTGTTGTTCGGTTTCTGAATTCATTGCAAAATAAAAACTTATACTTGAAATAGTTTATTATGAATTGATTCGCCATGCCTCGGCGTGGTCGATTTGGGGCGTCCGTCAGTTGGTCAGCCTAATCCAATCATTCGGATTAATCGACTTAATCGGTTCAATTTTTCGATTTTTCGATTGACAGCCTTACCTGTTTTTCAAAAATCGCTGTACCAGCACAATCGCTTCCGCGCGGTTATTCACGGCCAGTTTCAGGTACAGGTTCTTCAAATGGGTTTTGATGGTATTGACCGACACGAAAAGGGTGTCGGCGAGTTCCTGGTTGCTTTTTCCGCCGCAAAGGAGCCTCAGGGTTTCCAACTCCCGGTTGGTCAAGGGTTCGGGCAGATGGGCGTTCAGGTCCTCGGGCCGCTCCCAGTGGTCCCTGATCACAGCGTAATAGGTATGCAGTGCAATATCGATGGCGGCCCTGAGGCGGTCTTCATTGAACGGCTTGAGGACAAATCCGGCGGGCAGGGTCTCTTTTACCGACTGGAGGGTGGCCGGGTCAGAAAAGGAGGTCAGGTAGACGAACGGGATGCGGAATTCGGTGTTGATCTGCCGCCCCAGGTCCGTACCGCTGGCGCCGTCGCCCAGGTGAATGTCCAGCAAAACCAGGTCCGGCAGATTGGATTCCATCCATTCCAGGGCCGTTTCCGCCGATCTGGCCCGCAGAATGCGCCGGTACCCCAGGTCGATCAGGCAGGTCATGATGTCTTCCGCAATGACCGGATCGTCTTCTACGACCAAAATGAGCAAGGATTCGAAACTCATGTTTCACTGACCAGTTGAAATTCCTGAATGACCAGGGTCACTGATGTCCCCGGTTTGGATTGAACGTGCAGGGTGGCCTTCAACTTCTCCAGTAATAAATTGATCAACCTGAACCCGAAAGAACCTGAATTGGTAACCAGATCGGGATTGGCCAGCCCTTTGCCGTCGTCCTCCACCTGGAGGAGCAGCGTATCTCCCTGATTCAGGAAGGTAACCCCCAGTTGCCCGGATTCCGTTTCCGAAAAAGCGTGCTTGATCGCATTGCAGATCAGTTCATTGACGATCAGTCCGATCGGGATGGCCGTTTCAATGTCCATCCGGATCGGGTCGATCACCTTCTTCAATTCCACCTTTTTTCCGGACACATTATAGGAATCCAGCACCGTATCGATGAGTTGATCGAGGTATTCGCCGGCGTTTACACCCGTTGTCAGGTGACCCTGATACAGATTCTGGTGGATCAGCGACATGGCTTGCACCCTGCTCCGGCTTTCCTTTAGCGCCGAAAGGGCTTTTTCATCCTCTATGTGGCGGCTTTGCAGGTTGAGCAGGCTGGAAATGAATTGCAGGTTGTTTTTGACCCGGTGGTGAATTTCCTTGAGCAAGAGTTCTTTTTCCTTCAGCGCCTTATCGATTATTTCGTTTTGGCGGCGCAGTATCCGGGCGGTTTTGGAGCGGAGGATCAAAAACACGGTTACCGTGAGCCCGAGGGCGAGCAACAGGCCGGCTACGATGGTTGAAATCTGCTTCTGCTGTTTTTCCCTGGCCAGTTCGAGCTCCTGGATGGCCAGTTGGTTGTTCTTGTCCTTGAGGTCGAAACGCGCCTGCATTTCCTGGGTCAGCTCCAGTTTTTTCTGTTCCGTCAGGGTATCCTGCAGGATCATGGATTCCTGGAGCAACCGGTAGGCTTTTTGGTGTTGTCCCAGGCCGTTCGAGGCCTCCGCCAGATCGCGAAGGTACAGCCGGAGGGTTTCTTTTCTATCCGTCATGCGGGCCTGTTCAAGGCCGTCCGACAGATAGCTTGCCGATTTTGCAAATTGCCCAAGGTCGAGGTAGATCTTACCGAGCTGATAGGAAACGATCAGATAATAATCCAGATCGCGGTGGTCTTTGAAGTAGTCCATCGCCTTCAGATAGGCCGCCTCTGCCTGGTCCGGTTTACCCAGGTTGTAATAGATGCTGCCCAGGGCGGAATAACAACTGGCAATGTCCTTTTCCCTGCCCAGCGCCTGATATAAGGCCAGTGCTTCCTGATAATAGCGCATGGCGCCGTTCAGGTCTTCCTTATAGCTGTAAATGAGCGCCAGGTTGAACTGCGTATTGGCCATTCCGGTCGAATCAGCGAGCCGGGTTTTGATCGCCAGGGAATTTTCGTAATACTCGATGGCTTCATCGTACCGTTCCTGCTGGCGGAAGATAATGCCGATATTATTGGTCAGCACCCCAATCCGGGGGTCCAGTTTCAATTTTTCCGCCAGGCCCAGGGCATCGAAATAGTTTTGAAGCGCCAGGTCGGGATCTCCCTGCAACTGATAGGTAAAGGCGATATTGGACAACGCCCCCAGAATGCCTACGGAATCCCGTGCTTTTTCTGATAATTGTTTGAGTTCATTGAAGATCTCCCTGGATTTTTCGTTCTGCCCGGACTCCCCGACGGCAACGCCGTAATATTCCATCAACCGGATCAGGTATGCGGTATCCTTCAAGGATCCGGCCAGTTCCAGGGCAGCCTCGGCCAGCGGCACTGCGACCTTCGGTTGTTCAATGCACAGATCTTTCAACAAGGGTTGATACCGGGCAAGGGTTGATGTATCCCTCGGTTGCTGCCGGAATTCCTTCAACAAGGAATCAGCCTGCGCCGCTACCTGGAGTCCGGCCCCAAGAAGCATTGCCAAACATAAAAAGAGGTTGGCCTTCCCTTTCATAATCATATCTTGTTTTGAAGCGCGGGCAAGACAACAGATCCTGCACCTATTTTGCCGCCAGGGTTATTTTGCCTGCCGTCAACCCGGCGGCGGCGGCTTCCACCTGGATGTTCCCTGCCCGGTCGGCCGCCAGGATGGCCATGGCTTTACCGTTAAACAAGCGGACCTTATCCGATTGGAGCGGCTCAAAGGATTGCGGGTTGCCGTTGCCGACGCCCAAAATCCGGCCTGCCCCTTTTATGGAGAGCTCAATCTGCTGATCGGCGAGCGGGCAGGGCAAGCCGTTTTTGTCGTAAGCCTCAATGAGGAGGTACGCGAGGTCCATGCCGTCAGGCGTGATCATATTCCTGTCGGCTGTGAGCCGGATCGCTTGCGGAGCGCCCGCCGTTTTCACAACCTGTTCCCCGATCACCTGTCCCTCTCGGTACGCCACCGCCCTGAGTTCGCCGGGTTCGTATTTCACCTGATCCCACATCAGGCGGAACCGCCTGGTTGAATTACCGGATTTGGGCTCTTTACACTGTATCCCCTGGGACTTTCCGTTTAGAAAAAGCTCCGCGCAATCGCCGTTGGTATAGACGAAAACAGGGACAGGTTCGCCCTCCTTGCCGGCCCAGTTCCAATGCGGCAGTATGTGCACCGTAGGCTCATCCTCGTTCCAATAACTCTTGTAAAGGTAATAGCGGTCCTTCGGCATTCCGCACAGGTCCACAATGCCGAAATAAGAACTCCGGGAGGCGGCTTTGTCGGTCAGACCGTTTTGCCGGGCCCAGTCGTTGGTATAGGGCGTGGGTTCGCCCAGGTAGTCAAATCCGGTCCAGACGAATTCGCCGGCTACATATTCCTCTTCCTGCTGCCACATGAAGTCGTCGTCAGGTATTTCAGCCCAGTAAGGGGCGTTCAGGTCATAGGAGCTGACCTGGAGCGATTTTGTGAATGCCGTTTTGTCTTCCGGCAGGGGCAGCTCGTAAAACCCGCGGGTACTGAGCGTGGAGGCCGATTCGCTGATGATCACGGCCTTACCGGGTTCCAGCTGGCGGGCCAGAGCGTACCGGCGGCCGTAATTCCAGCTGTGCACGTCATAATAATCGAAATGGCGGAGGGCCGCGCTGTTCTGATTGTCGCAGACCAGGGTCACCGGTCGTGTCGGGTCGTATTTCCGGAAATAATTGACCATGGTTTGCAGGCGCTGGAACCCGTTGTTGATGTTGTACTGCACGTCGCCGATCTCATTGCCCACGCTCCAGAGGAAGATGGAGGGGTGGTTGCGGTCGCGTTGGAGGAAGTTGCGCACGTTCCGGCGGGCAAATTCCTCAAAATCGGTCGTATCCGCGATATCGGCCTTCCTGTCGTATTTGTCAAACAGTTCATCCAGTACCAGGATGCCCATTTTATCGCAAAGTTCCAGCAATTCGGGCGCGGGCGCATTGTGGCTGGTCCGGACGGCATTGCAGCCCATGGATTTCATGATCTCCAGTTGCCGCTCCATAGCCCTGGGGTAGAATGCGGCTCCGAGGGGTCCGTGGTCGTGGTGCAGGCAGACGCCCTTGAGTTGGACCCGACGATCGTTGAGGTAAAAACCGTGGTCGGCTGTAAACCGGATGGTCCGCACCCCGAAAGGCGTCTCATACTCGTCCGTTATCCGATCGCCGCTGTAGATCCGGGTTTTGATCCGGTAGCGGACGGGGTGATCGATATCCCAGCGTTCGGGGTTGATCAGGGTCAGGGTAGCCTCCAGGTCGGCCATTTTACCGGCGGCCAGCGTCCCTTCCACCGATCCTATAGCCACCGTTTTTCCGGATTCACTCAGGATGATATGTTCAATTTTGAGCGCTTTCACGTCGGCGCCGGACTGGTTCATCACCGAAGTCATGATCCTGACATCCGCGTAGTTGGGCTTTACGATGGGGGTGGTCGCCTGGGTTCCCCAAACGGCAACATGAACGGGATCGGTGACAAGCAGTTGCACCTTCCGGTAAATGCCGGCGCCGGGGTACCAGCGGCTGTCGTGATTGCGGGTATCGGCATGGACCGCCAGGACATTATCGCCGTCGAACCGGATCAGGTCCGTCACTTCGACGTAAAAGGAATTGTAGCCGTAATCCCACTGTCCGGCCAGGCTTCCATTGACGTATACCTGCGGAAAAGCCATAACGCCGTCGAATATCAGGTACAGCCTTTTGCCGCGGTAAGCGGGCTGAATGTCCAGCTTCAGCCGGTACCAGCCTTCGCCCTGCCAGGGCAGTTTCCCGGTATTGCCGTCTCCGTTGGGGTCAAAGGGCCCGGCTATCGCCCAATCGTGCGGGATCGAAACATCCTGCCACCCGGCATCGTTAAACCCCGTTTGGAAGGCATGGTCAAAGTGCCCTTTGGCGAATTTCCAGCCGGTTCTTAGGGTAACGATGTCCCTGGCTTCAGCAAGTAAAGAAAAGGTAAGGAGAACTGCAATCAGTATGGTTGCCTGGCGAAAGGTGGAAGAATTGGCCATGCTGTAGAATGGTTTTTCCTGTTGATCTACAAATCTATCGCAATTATTGCTTTTTTCCCGGTTCAATGCCAATTTAATTCAATGAGCCGATGGCACAATCCTTGCCTCCGGGCTGAGGAAACAGGCTTTTCCTGCTCGTTCGGCACAAATTTATAGGCTTTTGAAACAAAATTTGTTTGGCATACCTAAATTTTAATTTTTTTCAATATCTTTGCCCAATACGAGCTACAATATCCGACATGCATAATCCGATATCAAAATCGCTTGAAGAGGTTCACGCTACGGTTGACACCCGAAAAAAGGGGTTTTTCCGGAAGCTGCTGGCCTTTATGGGGCCTGCTTACCTGGTCAGCGTCGGGTATATGGACCCCGGCAACTGGGCCACCGACATTGCGGGCGGCAGCCGGTTTGGGTACGCCCTGATCTGGGTGTTGCTGATGTCCAACCTGATGGCCTTGCTGCTGCAAAGCCTGAGTACGCGCCTGGGCATTGTCAGCGGCCGGGACCTGGCGCAGGCCAGCAAGGAAACCTACAGCAGGTCTACCAATTTCGTGTTGTATCTGCTGGCTGAGATCGCCATTGCGGCGTGTGACCTGGCAGAAGTGATCGGTATGGCTATCGGCTTGCAGTTGCTGTTCGGGTTGCCGCTGTTGTGGGGGGTATTGCTGACCTTTCTGGACACGTTTCTTCTCCTGTTCCTGATCCATCGCGGCATGCGGATCATGGAGGCCTTCATTCTGGCTTTGATCGGCATTATCGGCGTAGCCTTTCTGGTGGAAATGGTGCTGGCCAAACCGGAAATGAGCGAATTGGTGACGGGATTCGTACCCAGTTTGCCCGACCAATCGGCGCTCTATATCGCCATCGGCATTATCGGAGCTACGGTCATGCCGCATAACCTGTACCTGCACTCTTCACTGGTGCAAACCAGGAAATTCGAACGCAATATGTCGGAAACGAAGGGGGCGCTGCGGTTCAATTTCATCGACTCTGCCATTGCCCTGAACATGGCGTTTTTTGTCAATGCTTCGATCCTGATCCTGGCTGCCGCCACTTTTTACAAGGCGGGCATGCACGACGTATCGGAAATTCAGGACGCCCATAAATTTCTTCAACCGCTGCTGGGTTCCCACCTTGCGCCCATTTTCTTTGCCGTCGCGCTGATCGCTGCCGGTCAGAGTTCTACGCTCACCGGCACCCTTGCCGGCCAGATCGTGATGGAAGGGTACCTCAACCTGCGCATCCAACCCTGGATCCGGCGCCTGATCACCCGGGCGGTGGCCATCGTGCCCGCCGTGCTGGCTATCCTGTTTCTGGGAGAAGACGTTACCGGGGAAATGCTGATCCTGAGCCAGGTCATCCTGAGCCTGCAATTGGGTTTCGCGATCATCCCGCTCATTCATTTCGTCAGCGACCGGCGCCGTATGGGCAAACTGGCCATCGGACCGGTGGTCAAGGTGCTTTCCTGGCTGGTTGCGCTGATCATTGTTGCGCTGAATGTCAAACTGGTCATTGACGAGATCACCGGCTGGATCTCCGGCGCGGAGAATCCGTTCATCCTCTGGATCACGGTGGTCCCGCTCGCAGTCGGCGCGGGTATCCTCCTGTTGTACGTGACTTTTACCCCGTTCGTTCGGTCGATCCTTCAGGAACCCCGCTCCCAGCTGCATTCCGAGCCGGGCAAATTGTCCGTTTTCGATAAAAAACAATTTCAGAAAATCGCCGTAGCCATCGACTTCAGCGATATCGACGAACGCACCCTGCGCTACGCCATTTCCATGGGAGGCGACGGCACGCGATACCTCCTGATCCACGTGGTCGAGACCGCCGGCGCCATCCTGCTGGGGGACGAGATCAGGGACAAGGAAACCGGCGACGACGCCGAACGGCTGGAATATTACGCCAGGGAACTCCGGGAACGGGGATTCAAAACCGAGACCTATCTCGGCTTCGGCAATCCCAAAACGAGCATTCCGCAGGCCGTGGCCGCTTTTGAAGCCGATCTGCTCGTACTCGGCGCCCACGGACACCGTTTTTTCAAGGATCTGATCTTCGGCACCACCGTGGATTCGGTCCGGCACAATGTCAATATCCCGGTTTTCATCGTCCGCGAAGGCGATTGACCCTAGTGGCGCGAAATCTAGATACCACTCAAGTTTCGCGCCACTACCGGTTGAAGACCCGTTTGTTGAACTGGCGGAACAGCAAATACAAGGCCAGGCCGTAAGCCGCCAGCCCCGCCAGGAATAACGCTGAAACGGGCTCTCCTTTTAATGCCGCGTCGTATAACCGGTAGGTCCAGAACATCGGTATAACCCCAAAAATGTATTTCAGGACGCCCGGCACCAGAAAGGATAACATAGGGATCAGCAAAACCAGGTCGACCCCTTTGAAAAAAGCCATGCCCTCGATCTTGTTCTGGGCATAGGTGGCAATGACCAATGCGATGAACGGCGCCGATAATCCGTACTGCAAGGCCAGCAGAACCGAAGCCCGCATACCCGGATCCGCCAATCCGCCCAGGCGTATCATCAGGAACGCACCCAATGCGGAGAACAAGGCTGAGAACAGCAACCGGTTGGCGATAAACCAGCCCGTGGAAACCGGCAGGATCCGGATGACCTGCATCACGTTCTCATCCTTTTCATCCAGGATGATGAAAGAGGTGAAGAATCCGAAAATAATGGCGGTCTGCAAGGCCCCGAACATCATGATCATGGGGTGATAGGCGGCCAGGAACGGGAATTTGGCCGTAAGGTAGGGTACAAAAAACCGGACAAAACACACCAGAATGGCTGGTGTGAACAGGAAAACCGTCATGGTCCGATCCCTGAAAATCTGCCGGAAATCACTCGCGGCAAGCGCAACTGTACTTTTCATTGGTTCTTGAAATTTTGGATGATCCGGGTTTTCGCCATCCGGAACAGGATAAGGCACCACAGCAGGGACGCGCCGTACCCGTAGATCAGGCGGCCGGGCGATACCGCCTCCCTGAAGGCCGCATCAAAGAGGTCAATGACCGGTTGGGTCGGAAAAAGGAGGTACCAGATCCGGTCGGTTATGCCGAAATACCCGAGGAACGGCACGGTCATGAGCAGGATCAGTCCGACGGCGCGCAACATATACCGGTTGAACGAAGACTGACCGGCCACCGCCAGGAAACCCAGGAAGGAAAAGATCACGGTGGCCAGCACGGCGGCTATGCCAAATTGGACATACCGAAACCCGGTACCGTAAGCCGCAATGGCCATGGCAAAACAGCAGACCACGGAAATGGCGGTAAGCGCGATGGTTTTGGAC
>WBZL01000886.1_pt1 | contig 29570 bp, 25 predicted proteins | sample 5204291 | NCBI WGS metagenome assembly WBZL01 (sample SAMN12344345, study PRJNA552823) | activated sludge metagenome | biome: Activated sludge suspended growth; feature: Nitrification reactor; material: Wastewater; isolation source: activated sludge from nitrification reactor of wastewater...
GACCTTGACCTACTGAACGTTGCCGAGAAAGATCAAGTGATCCACGATCTGTGGTCGTTGGTGGGTAGTCTGAGCGTTGCACTCACAACGCTTCCAAAGAAGGTAGAGGAACTGGCAGCGCGCCTTGTGCAGAACAGCCGCAATTCGAGCAAGCTCCCGTCCTCGGATGGGCTTGACAAGCCCAAGCCAAAGTCGCTGCGCAAGGCAGGAGAGCGCCCGAGTGGCGGACAACAGAAAATCTCCGGCTGCTTCAGAACCATGAGGGGCGCCGATACCTGCTGTACCCTCCGCTCCTATCTCGCCACCCTGCACAAGCAAAGCGCCAAGCTCTTCCAGGTACTAACCCTGACTTTCCAAGGCAGCCCTCCTCAACCTCGTTTCTCGTGAATTGGCTGTCGGCAGAATCTGAGTAGTTACCCGAACCGAACGCTACGAAGATCGACGTCCTGCTGCGCAAATGGCTGGGCCTTTTGCCGTATCCGTTCGACGACAAAGATCGCACCGCCGATTGCTGTGATGTGCCCCCCGATCGCTCAGGATCGATCAGTGCCGACCTCTGGAGCATGCAGTTCCTGCCGACCGGAGTTCAGCGTGATTTTCGCCATCATACGCCGGGCTTTGCGCAAGTCGGGCTGCGCCGCAAGCGCCGCATGGAAAGCACTGACGGCTTGCTGACGATGGCCCAAGCGAAGGAGCAGGCGTCCGAGGTCATACCAAGCACCAGCCAGTGTCGATCCGCGGGTGCTCGCCGCGCGTCGGCACTGGGCCGAAGCTTGCAGGTCGTCGAGATCTGGCGCATCGCTCTGTGGCGGCTCGCTGGCTGTCGCGGCGAATACCTGCATGGCCTGCGCTCGGCGCCTGGTCCGGTGATAAAGCAGACCGAGAAACTGCAGGGAGACGATGTCGTCGGGGATCGCCTGCAGGATGCTGCGGGCGATCCATTCGGCCTGCTCGAAATTGCCACTCTGGTAGAACGTACCGAGAAGGTCGAACAGGGCATCAATCATGGGTGAGCCTCCTTGGCCGATAGGCAAGTTCTTAAAGTGCCAGCCGGCCTTGCCATGCCTGTCACACACCTTCCCCGCAACGACATCATCACCCGAGTTCCACCGGCACGAAGATCCTGGCGTTCTCCCGCTCGATCAGCAACGCCACGTTCTTGCCCGCCCTTTCGAGCATCGCGCGTAGTTGCGGCACGTCACGGACCGGCTGGCCGTTCACGGAGACAACGACGTCACCGGGGCGGATGCCGGCCCGCGCTGCAGGACCGCTGACGCCTTCGACGAGCAGCCCGTCGGGACTTTCGAGCTGGCGACGTTCCTGCGGCGTTAGCGACCGCAGTGCCAGACCGAGGCGGGACTTGTCGGCTTCACCATTGCGCTCCGACGCGACCTTGGTCGTCGGGATCTCGCCGACCGAGAGTGCGAGTTCCCGGGTGGCTCCCTTGCGCCAGATCTGCAGCTTGACCTGCGTTCCGGGCTTGATCGAGCTGACCATCGGCGGCAGGTCGGACGAGCGCCCGATCTCGGTGTCGTTCAGCTTGAGGATGATGTCGCCCGCCTCAAGGCCGGCGGCGGCTGCCGGACTGCCTTTTTCGACCGAACTCACCAAGGCACCCGCCGAGCTCGTCAGTCCGAACGACTCGGCCAGCGACTGCGAAACCTCCTGTATCGTCACGCCGATTCGGCCGTGACGGACCTTACCATGCTGCAGCAACTGCTCCTGGACGTTGAGTGCGACGTTGATTGGAATGGCGAACGAGACACCCTGATAGCCGCCGCTGCGGCTATAGATTTGCGAGTTGATGCCAATCACCTCGCCGTCGAGGTTGAGCAGCGGGCCGCCGGAATTGCCGGGATTGACCGCCACGTCGGTCTGAATGAAGGGAACGTAGCTGTCGCTGGCGAGCGAACGCGATTTCGCCGAGACGATGCCAGCCGTAACGCTGTTCTCGAAGCCGAACGGCGAGCCGATGGCAACGACCCATTCGCCGACGCGTGTCCGCGACGGATCGCCGAGGCGAACGATCGGCAGATTGCTCGCGTTGATACGCAGGACAGCAACGTCGGTCAGCTTGTCGAGGCCGACGACCTTGGCCTTGAACTCGCGCTTGTCGGTAAGCTTGACGGTAACCTCGTCGGCACCCTCGACGACGTGCGCGTTGGTCAGGATCAGCCCTTCCTCGCTGACAATGAAGCCCGACCCCATGCCGCGCGCCGGAGCTCCGCCCTGCGGCGAAGGCATGCCAAAGCGACGGAAGAACTCGAACATCGGATCGTTCGGGTCGATCGACGCTGCTTTCGACGGACCGGTGGAGCTGATGTTGACGATTGCCGGACCGCTGCGCTCAACGATCGACGTGAAATCCGGCAGTCCCGAAGTCGTTCTGAGAGCCGGAGCCGATGCCGCGATAGCGGCCGCCGGAACGGCATCGGCGGGGCTGATCGCCTGCCCGCCAAGCTTGGCGTAGCCGACGCCCAGCGCAGCAATCAGGGTCACGGCGAGCAGGCTGCGTTTGAAGGTGTTTCCTTGCATGTTTGTCTCCTATTTCCTTCCAGACCGGAAGCGCTCGGCTTCCCATGGCCGTACGATAAGAGGACCTGACTTAAATCCGACTTAAGGCGCCGGCAAGTTCAAGTGATTTCCGGCGAACGCAGGTCAGGACGCCGGCGACCCGTCGAAGCGAACCCGCGCCCGCAACCCACCGAGGTCCGCTTCATCGAGAAGGACGCTGGCCTGATGCCGCTCGGCGATGGTCCTGACAATCGCAAGTCCCAGACCGCTACCCGGTTCGTCGGTCTGGGCTCGGCGATAGAAACGGTCGAAGACGCGTTCACGCTCCTCGACGGGAATGCCGGGACCAGAATCGTTGACCTCGACGAAAACACCGTCAGCGCCGTCACCGACGGCTACGTCGACCTTGCCGCCCGACGGCGTATGGCGAATCGCGTTGCCGACGAGGTTGCTGACGAGAATTTGCAGCGCCTCGGCGTCGCCCCTGACGGTGACCGCGCGCGCTGCGGGAGTCACGCCGAGGTCGATCTGCCTGTCTTCGGCAAGAGGCAACTGCTCGGCAACCACCTTCGCCACGAGGTCGCCAAGGTTTACCGGCATCAGCGGCCGGTCGCCGCCGCCGGGCTCCTGGCGTGCCAGCGTGAGGAGTTGCTGCACGCAATGGGTGGCGCGCGTGAGACCACGTTCCAGTTCGCCGAAGGCCTCGCCGCGCGACTGCGCATCGGCCGCGCGTCTGGCCAGCTGCAACTGCAGGCTGAGCGCCGCCAGCGGTGTCCGCAGTTCGTGGGCGGCGTCGGCAATGAAGTCGCGCTGCGAGTCGAGCGCACGCTTGAGTCGGGCAAGCAGGTCATTCAGCGAGCGGACCAGCGGCGCGACTTCGGTGGGTACGCCGTTTGTCGGCAGTGGGCCGAGCGCCACGGGCGTGCGCGTCGTCATCGCGCGCGCCACCGCGTCGAGCGGCCGCAGGCCACGGCCGACGACCACCCAGATCAATACCCCGAGCATCGGCAGCATCAGCAGGAAGGGTTCGACGGTGCGCAAGGCGGCAGCCAGCGCCAGGCCGTCGCGGACCCGCAACGGTTGCGCGACCTGGATCGTCTGGCCGCCCTGCTGCAAGCCGAACACCCGCCATTTGCCGTTGCCGGTGTCGACCGTCGCAAAGCCTAGTGGCGCGAGGTGCGGCAGCTCCTTGCCCGGGTGCGAGAGGTAGATTCGCGTGCCGTCCGGTCGCCAGATCTGGATCGAGAAATCCTGCGCGTCGTCGTTGATCGCCAAGTCACGCATGTGCGCATTCTGCGAGGCCTGGTCGCGAAAGGATAGCGCCAGTTGGCGAAGCTGGTAGTCAAACAGTGCGTTGGCCTCGTCGAGTGCCGTCCGGTAGGTAGCCAGTGCGCCGAGCAGCGTGGTCAGCGTGATCGTCGCGAGCAGGGTGACCAGCAACTGGCGTCGGATCGATCTCATGACAAGCGCGGCACCAGATAGCCGACACCGCGGATGTTCTTGATCTGCTCGGCACCGAGTTTTCGCCGCAGCGAATGGATGTGGACCTCGATCGCGTTACTTTCGACTTCGTCGCCCCAGCCGTAAAGCTTCTCCTCGAGTCTGGCCCGCGAAAGCGGCACGCCAGGTTGTTCGAGCAGTGCCTGCAGCAGCGCGAACTCACGCGCCGAGAGGGCTACCGGCGCGCCGTTCAGCGTCAGCTCATGGGTAGCCGGATTCATTCGCAGCGAGCCATTTTCAAGCACCGGTTCGGCGCGGCCGGCATGCCGCCGCTGCACCGCCCGCATGCGTGCGGACAGCTCGTCGAGGTCGAACGGCTTGACGAGGTAGTCGTCGGCACCGGCGTCGAGTCCCCGGATGCGATCGGCGATCGCATCGCGAGCCGTGATTACCAGGACCGGGATGTTGTTGGCCGAGCGCCGCAGACGGGCGAGGACGTCAAGGCCCGATCGGCCGGGCAGACCGAGGTCGAGCAGCAGGATATCGTAGGGCGTCGTCGCCAGAGCCAGTTCCGCCTGCTGGCCATCACGCAGCCAGTCGGCCGTGTGACCGTCCTGGCGCAGGCCCTGTTGAACGCTTCTGCCGATCATCGGATCGTCTTCGACCAGTAATACGCGCATGCGGCTTTACCGACAGAAAGGGGCGCCCGAATGGGCCGGCCGGTGGATCGATGGCGTCATTGCTGCACCAATGGTTTCAAGCCAGGTTACCGTCAGTTCGGGGTAACGAAGCCAACAATGTAGTGTTAACAAAACGTCAGTTCGGGATAAGTTTAGGGAATGCCGAGATCTGGTGGAAGTCCTGAATCGATAATCTGGTCATGTTGGGCATGAGGCGATGAAGCCAGTCAGCAAATCTGACGGCGAAATGGAGGGCTGAGCGATGGCAGGTATGCTCAATCTGAGGTTTTTCAGTTCGTCGATGGCGGTTGTGACGAGGGAGCGCGCAGCAGAAGTGGTGAGAAGACTTCACTGACCAATACCGACTGGTTGTCGAAGCCAAACTGTGAGCGACGCGCCCAAAGGACGCACGGCACCGGTTCGGCAAGTTGTAGCGCCTTTACCGCCCGCGAATACAGGGCATGTCGTCGATCGATGCGCTTGAAGGTCATCGGCCCACGACTGAATCCGGCATGTGCGAAGAGCAGCGCACCCAGTGAACGGCTGCCCAGGCGTGCCAGCCAAAGGGTCAGCGGGCCGCGTGGCCTGCAGGGCAGGACGGTATGCGCGAAGACGACCCTTTGATCATCACAACTCAGTGCCACCTCGCGTATCCAGGCCTGCTCCTCAACAGCCAGGCCGAGTGCTCGTGCTTCATCAGCAGTTGGCCTGGCCAGACCCTGATAAATAACCTGCAGCGCGAAGCGCCCGCGAGCCTGGATACGTGCCGTCAGAGAAGCGCGGTGGCGCAGCCAGGGCAGAAAAGCGACATTGTCGGCCGTGCGCAGCAGCTTGCTTCGCCAGCACTGCGAGTCCGCAACAGGCATTCCTGGAAACCCCGGTGATTGACAGTTCTACTGTGGAGCCGGTGCCTTCTCGATGCCGCCAATGTGCGCGCCCGGCTTGATGCCCTTGCTCGAAAACCAGCCGAGATTCATTTCCAGCGCGTAGCGTGCCGCTTTCACGGCGCAGTGATTGTCCTCAGTCTGTGGCTGCATGTTCTCGATGTTCAGAATCCTGCCGTCTTCGTCAAGAAAGGCCACCGACAAAGGCAAGAGCGTATTGCGCATCCACATGCAATGGTTTGCCGCCAGGGGGAAAACGAAGAGCATGCCCTGATTGGCGGCCATGCTTCGGCGATGCATCAACCCTCGCATGCGATGAGGATTGTCCGCCGCCACTTCCGCGTCGATGCGGTAGAAGCCGGTTGTCAACTCGATGCGCGGCATTTCCGCCACAACCGGTGGCGCGGCCAGCAGCAGAGAAAGGGTGGCCAGGAAAGCGAGAGACTGATGCATCGAAAGCTCCGGCGGTACGACTGGGCTGAAAAGACGCGATCGGCCTGGGCATACGCCGGCTCGCCGTCGCGCTGGCGATGAGGGTGCTACTTCTTTCCGGACTTGCCCTGGGCTTTCCCGGAATCTTTCTTCGTGGTCGGCGCTGTTACGGTTGAAACACGTACACTGTTGTTGGGCTTAGCGGTCAGTGGAGGCTTGCTGCCGGCCGCCTGCTTCCCGGCTGTTGCCGGTTGGCTGACTGGACGCCCAGCTCCCTTGGCTTCTGGACGCCGCTTGTCCACCCTGGATTCAACCGGTTTGACCGACTTGGCCGCTGGAGACGCGACGTGCTTTGCCGCTGGCTTCGGCGGCGCGTCGGCCACACCGAAGGTGACTTCGTCATTCTCCTGCTCGGCCGCCTTGGGGATGGCCAGAGCCGTCGCGCAGGATACGCACAGGCCCACGGACAGGCAGTGCAGCAGATGGTTGATGGTTCTTTGCCGAGCCGACATTCTCAATGTTCCTGTTCTGGTGATGCTGCGTGCGCCACACCGCTGGCCTACGAACTCCCTCACAAACAGCCTGCGAGCAATAGCCAGATAGCGCGCGGGCGGATATCAGTGACTGGTACCCTCCGAACGCGATATTTTATTCCAGACGTTATACTTGCCGACGGGTTTCTTTGCCGGAATACGTTTCACTTCCTCGAGCGTCTGCGCGTCGATTACCAGCAACGCCCCGTCCATTTCCCACAGACTGGCCAGAGCATAGCGGCCATCGCGGGTGAACTCGACATGCGCCAGCGTCTGTCCAGGTTCGGCCTTGATCTGCGCCACCACTTCGAGGGTCCGCTTGTCGATCACCTGCAGTATGTTCTTGTTCTCCGTGCTCATCATCGAGTCGGTGAAGGCATAGCGACTCATTTCATGGCTGCGCAGGAAAAAACCCGGCCCCAGGGTCTTGATCTGCTTGATGGTCTGGTAGGTTTTCAGGTCGATGACGGTCACCAGATCCTGGTTGAGATTGGGCGAGGCCACGACCAGTCGTTCGCTTCCGGCGGGGTCTTGCCATTTCCAGGTGATTCCGGATCCGAGATGCGGCATTCCTGGCAGATCAAGGCCAGCAATTTTCCGGCGGACGTCAAGTTGAACCACCTGCCCGCTGGTCGCCGAGCGCGACGAGCCGAGGATCGTGTCGTAGCTCTGGGTGAAAAAGAAATCGTCGAGACAATCTGCGAGCTGCGTCCGCCGCGGAAAGAACATGGCCGGTTTGAAGTGACCCTCCCTGTATCGGTAATCATGAACCAATCCCTCGGCAAGCGGCTCTGCAATCGGATCGTAGCTGATCTCCCAGACTTCGGGCAGATCCTTGAGTGCGGCCACGAAACTCTTGCGTGGGGCCGCGTCATAGACCGCCGAAACCCGCGAACTCTTGTCTCCTGCGGCATTTTTCACCGGAATGGTCTTCACCAGCGAGAGATCACCGGCATCGAGCACCACCAGGCTGTGCGGCAGGTAGTTGCCGACCAGTACCCACTTGCCGTCGCCGGACACGGCTGCGTTACGCGTATTCAGACCGGCGCGGATCTCGGCGACCACCACCAAATGGTAGAGGTCATATTTGCTGATCCAGCCGTCGCGTGAAGCGAAATAGACGAAGCGTCCGTCCGGCGAAAACTTTGGCCCGCCGTGCAGCGCGTAGCGGCTGGGGAAGCGGTGCAGGCGCTCGAAACGATCGCCGTCGACGAGCGACACATGATGGTCACCGGTTTCGACGACGACGAACAGATTCAGCGGGTCGGCGCCCTTGAGGCCGGACCCCGGCGCGGCCGGCAGCGCGAGGGCGTTGGCATTGACGACATGCGAACTGCGGATCTGTACTTCATCCCAAACCGGCGCTGGGGTCGCCGGACGATAGATCCATTCCGCCAGTTGCTGTGTTTGGTCGGTGCTCAGCTTGTCGCCGAAGGCCGGCATCTGTGTCGCCACGCGCCCTTCGCGGATGACTTTGACGGCCTCCGACTTGCGCAGACGTTCGAGGTTTTCCGGCAGCAGCGCCGGACCGACGCCGCCGAGCCGGGACTCGCCGTGACAGGCGGCGCAGTGTTCCTGGTACAGGCGCTGCGCACCCGTAGCGCCAGCCGGCATAGATGCGCCAGCCATGCATATCGCCAGCGCGAAGCCGGCAACACATCGGCGCCAGTTCATCAGACTCTCCGTAGTTTGATGTGAGGAGTCACCGGAATCCGTTCATGGCTGGGGGAGACACCGATTTCCTCGTCTGTCAGATAACAGCCGGGGTCCTCGGCCCATGCGTCACCGGTCAGTTGCTGGGCACGCACGCGCGTGTTGCCGTTGCAGATGTCGAAGTGTCGGCATTCGCCGCAACGTCCCGAAATGCGCCTGGGGAATTGCTTGAGACCCGCCAGCAGCGGGTCAGAGAGATCACTCCAGATTTCCGAGAAGGGACGCTGACGAACGTTGCCAAGCGTATAATGCCACCACATGGTGTCGGGATGCACGTTGCCGAGATTATCGATATTGGCCACATTGACCCCTGATGAATTACCCCCCCACTGCACCAGGCGGGCGCGCATTCTCTCCGCCTGATCGGGAAAACGCTTCTCCACCCAATGCAGGAAGTAAACGCCATCGGCATCATTATTGCCACTGGTGAATTCCTTGAGCAAACCACGCTGCTGGTAATCGAGGCAGGTTGCAAAGAGCAAATCCATTGCCCAGCGGGTCAGCTGGTGCTGGGCATCGTCCTTGCGGTTCTTATTGCCGCGCCCCGCATAGTTGAGATGGGAGAAATAAAAGCGGTCGATGCCTTCCTTCTCGACCAGCTTGAGCAAGGCTGGCAAGTCCTGCGCGTTGTTCTGTGTCATCGTGAAGCGGACGCCGATTTTCAGGCCGAGTTCACGGCACAGCCGAATGCCGCGCAGCGAAGCATCGAAAGCACCTTGCATCTGCCGAAAATGGTCGTGGGTCGCACCGATGCCGTCGAGCGAAACGCCGACATAGTCGAAATCGCACTCGGCGATGCGATCGATATTCGCCTGGTCGATCAGGGTACCGTTCGACGACAGGCCGACATAGAAACCCATCGCCTTGGCACGACGGGCAATGTCGAAGATGTCCGGACGCAGCAGCGGCTCGCCGCCGGAGAGAATCAATACCGGCACGCGAAAACGCCTGAGATCGTCCATCACCGCAAAGATCTCGTCAGTCGTCAGTTCTCCTGGAAAGTCCCGGTCGGTGGAGATCGAATAGCAGTGCTTGCAGGTGAGATTGCAGCGACGAATGAGATTCCATATCACCACCGGCGCTGGCGGGTTCTGCCTGGGACCGGGCAGCCTGACTGTCGATAACTCCTGCATGTACTGCGAAATCCGAAACATCTGGCCATCCCCAAATCCGCATATTAGAAAACAGGCCCATGGCGATGGCCTTGACGTGCATCAAGCTTCGATTTGACACCACGCATCGGCGTGGCCGCCTCGGCGACAGGCCACTTGCCCTGGCCGAATCATCAACATGATCACATGCTCTGCTGGTCCTGCTCAGCAGTCTTGTTGTCTGGAACCCGTCTGCCTGGTTGCGTCGCCATTTTTCCAGGCAGAGCTTGCTCTGCCTGGAACACAATGAGAAACTGTACCTACCATACATTCTGAGGGGAATAAACTCATGAACAAGGAAGACATCCTGCGCTGGCAAGACTTGGCGCTGCAATATGGATCCGAACTCGGCATCAAGGTGCTTGCGGCGATCGCATTCTGGATCATTGGTCGCTGGCTGATCCACTGGGTGGGTCGAATGGTGCAGGGCGCACTGGGGCGCCAGAAGGTCGATGCGACCTTGATGCGCTACCTCGGGACGGTCATCAATGTCACCCTGAATATCCTGCTGGTGATCGGCATCCTCGGTTATTTCGGCATTCAGACCACGACCTTTGCAGCCCTCTTCGCTGCCGCCGGTGTCGCCATCGGTCTGGCCTGGTCCGGCTTGCTGGCCAACTTTGCCGGCGGGGTATTCCTGATCATCCTGCGGCCGTTGAAGGTGGGTGACTTCGTGACCGTGGGCGGCATCACTGGAACGGTCGAGGAAGTTGGCCTGTTCACTACGGCGCTCAACACCCCGGACAACGTGCTCACGCTGGTGGGCAACAGCAAGATCCTTGGCGATACCATCCAGAACTTCTCGACCAACCCCTACCGCCGGGTGGACCTGAAGGCACAGCTCTCCGGAGCGGCCGATCATGCTGCGGCCATGACACTGCTCAAGGAGAAGATCGCGCTGATTCCCAATGTCCGGTCTGATCCTGCTGTGGATGTCGAGATCCTCGAATTCAACCTCGTGGGTCCCGTCCTTGCGGTTCGTCCATACTGCCATACAGACCACTACTGGCAGGTCTATTTCGACACCAACCGGACGATCCGTGAAGCGCTCGGGGAGGCCGGTTTCCCGGCGCCGATGCCGGCACAGGTGGTGTTCGTCAATCAGCAATAGGCCGCAAGTCAGCGACTCTGCGGAAATTCCGGGCCAGAATCAAGGATCGGAGACTTCTGAACATTAAAGGATTCCCGCGGCGCTTCATCCCTTCGCCAAACCACGTCGCCGCGCCGGGGATGCTGCCCGGCTATGTAGCTGGTAGTGCGCGGCGATGACTGCTGAATTCCTGTCGGGTAACCGACTGACCCTGTTGAACAGCGGCGCCGAGTATTTTCCGGCGCTGATCAAGGCGATCGACAAGGCGCGACATGAAGTTCACCTCGAAAGCTACATCTTCGAGGATGATACGACTGGCCGAGCCGTCGCAGCAGCGATGGCCCATGCCGCTCGCCGCGGCGTGACGGTGCGCGTTCTGGTCGATGGCTTCGGTGCCCCCGAGTTTGCCAAACGCCTACAGCCAGAACTGCTCGCGGCCGGTGTGCAGGTGATGGTCTACCGACCCGAGGTCGCACGTTTACGCCTGCGTCGTCATCGCCTGCGTCGCCTGCATCGCAAGCTGGCCATGGTTGATGGGGAAATCGCCTTCGTTGGCGGGATCAATATCGTCGATGACAGCGATCGTCCGCTTGAAATGCCGCCGCGCTACGACTACGCGGTGCGCATCGAAGGTCCGCTGCTGCAGCCGATGCAGCGGGCGTTGCACAGGCTTTGGGAACTGGTGTTATGGGCGAAGCTCAATCGCCGTTACCGCTTGCCGAAAGTCCCTCGCCAAGCACCGAAAGCCCGTGGCGAGCAAACGGCAGCCTTTCTGGTGCGCGACAATATCCGTCACCGCCGCGACATCGAGGAGGCCTATCTGGCGGCGATCGCTGCCGCTCGGGAAGAAATCCTTCTGGCCAACGCCTATTTCCTGCCCGGCCGCCGTTTTCGGCGAGCTTTGCACGATGCGGCCAGGCGTGGCGTGCGGGTGATCCTCGTGCTGCAAGGGCGTATCGAATATCGCCTCCTGCACTACGCTACCCAGGCGCTTTACGGCAGGTTGCTGGGAGCCGGCATCCGCATCTTCGAGTATCGGCGCAGCTTCATGCATGCCAAGGTTGCGGTCATCGACCGATACTGGGCAACCGTCGGTTCATCGAATATCGATCCCTTCAGCCTGTTGCTTGCCAGGGAAGCCAACGTCGTGGTACGCGACGAGAAATTTGCCAGGGAATTGCGACAGAGTCTCCAGACGGCCATGCGGCAGGGTGCAAGCGAGCTGCCAGCTGATTGCTGGAAGCGCCTGCCCTGGCCTTCCCGCCTATTGCATTGGGCCAGCTATCATCTGATCCGGATCCTCGTCGGCATGGCCGGATATGGCCGAAAGCGCTAACGGTCATGACTATTCCGGGCAACCCCGATCATGAAAATCATGACCGTTTTCCTCTCCCACGGCTCGCGCTGCATCGCGGGCCGGCTACGGCGGCGCGGAGCAGTTCTCCGCGAAACCCCGCCGCCCCCGCAAGTGGAGAGGGGAAATTCGTGAGTCGCTGACGCGACTTTCACATTAACCCGGAAAGACCCCGCGCTGCACCGGCACCCGCGCCATCGACCAGGCAGCAATCGCCCATCGCCAGAAGTCGTGCAAAGGTCCACTACAGACCTCCTGCGGCACCGGGTGGCCAAGAAAGTGCAGCGCGGCGGCAAGTACCGCACTACCACCCGCAGCATCGACGGCAGCGGCGCGCGTCTGCTTGGAAAGTTTCTCTCCGGCCGCATTGGTCACCACCGGCAGGTGTGCGTAAGTCGGTGTCGGCAGCGCCAGGCGTTGCTGCAGCCAGATCTGGCGTGCCGTCGATTCGAGCAGGTCGACGCCGCGCACCACGGCATTGACTCCCTGTGTCGCGTCGTCGACGACTACTGCCAACTGGTAGGCATACTGACCATCGGCACGCAGCAGAATGAAGTCGCCTACCGCGCGCGCCAGGTTCTGCTGTACCGGTCCCTGTACGCGATCGTCGAATGCGATCTCGCGATCCGGAACACGCATTCTCCAAGCGCGCGGCGCACGTCCCGCCGCCAGACCGGCACGGCAGCTTCCCGGATAGACCAGGCCGCCGTCGACTGCCAGTGCTGGCGCGCAGGCGGCAATCTCGCGCCGCGAGCAGGCACAGGGATACGCCTCGCCATCGCGTTGCAGGCAGGTCAATGCCGCATGATAGTGATCCAGACGCCGGCTCTGTATCACCACCTCGCCATCCCACTCAAAGGCGAAGGCTTCGAGCGTGCGTTGGATGGCGTCTGCAGCCTCCTGCCGCGCCCGCGACCGGTCAAGGTCTTCAATGCGCAACAGCCATTCGCCACCGTTGGCTCGCGCGTCAAGATAGCTGCCGACCGCGGCAACCAGCGAGCCGAAGTGCAGCGGACCTGTCGGGGAAGGTGCGAAACGGCCCCGATAGTTATTCACCAGACACTTTCATACGTACCCCGTCCATTCTTCTTGCCTTGGTGATTCCGGCAGCGCCGGGTAAAATCCGCTGGTCATTATCAGGGTTCGCGCCATGAGCAATCGTTCGATCACTCCCGCCAACGAAGCTGCCATTCTCGCTGAGGCACTTCCCTACATCAAACGTTTCCACGGCAAGACCATCGTCGTCAAGTATGGCGGCAACGCCATGACCGACGACCACCTCAAGCAATGTTTCGCGCGTGACGTGGTGCTGTTGAAGCTCGTCGGAATGAATGTCGTGGTGGTGCACGGCGGTGGCCCACAGATCGAGAGTCTGCTCAAACGGGTCGGCAAGAAAGGCCGCTTCGTCCAGGGAATGCGTGTCACCGACGCCGAAACCATGGAAATCGTCGAGATGGTACTCGGCGGTCAGGTCAACAAGGACGTTGTCAACCTGATCAATCAGGCCGGCGGCAAAGCGGTGGGACTGACCGGCAAGGACGGCAGTTTCATTCGCGCCAAGAAACTGCTATTGGCGAACCAGAATGACAATGAGGACCTGATCGACGTTGGCCAGGTTGGCGACATCACGCAGATCGACCCGTCACTGATCGGACATCTGGAGGCCGGCGGCTTCATCCCGGTAGTGGCACCAATCGGTGTCGGCAAGGGCGGCGAAACCTACAACATCAACGCCGATGTTGTGGCCGGCAAGATCGCCGAAATTCTCAAGGCTGAAAAGCTGGTCCTGCTGACCAACACGCCCGGCGTCCTCGACGAGACGGGTAGGCTGATCACCGGCATGACGCCCAAACAGATCGATGACATGGTCACCGATGGCACCTTGTCCGGCGGCATGCTCCCCAAGATCAGCTCGGCGCTCGATGCTGCACGTAATGGTGTCAAGAGCGTCCATATCATCGATGGTCGGGTCGAACATGCGCTGTTGCTGGAAATCCTCACCGACCACGGCGTCGGCACGATGATCAAGTCATACTGACCGAAGGATGGTTCTCAAGGCAGCCTCGCCGGTCTGGCTATTCGACCTCGACAACACGCTGCACAACGCCAGCCCACATATCTTCCCACACCTCAACTCCGCAATGGTCACCTATATCCGTGACCACCTGGGCGTTGACGAACAGGCAGCGACGCGCATCCGACAGGACTACTGGCAGCGCTACGGGGCCACGCTGCTCGGCCTGATGCGTCATCACGGAACCGATCCACGGCATTTCCTCTGGCATACGCACCAGTTTCCCAACCTAAAACAGATGCTGGTTCTGGAGCGCGGGCTGCGGACCATGCTGCTGGGCTTGCCGGGACGCAAGATCGTCTTCTCCAATGCGCCGCTGCACTACAGCGAGGCAGTCCTTGAACTCGCCGGTATCGACACCTGCTTCGACGCAGTCTACTCCATCGAACGTCTCCGCTTTCAACCCAAGCCGGCGATTGGCGGCTTTCGCCACCTGCTGCGCTGCGAGCGTTTGCCCACCCATCGCTGCATCATGGTCGAAGATTCCCTGGCCAATCTGCAGATGGCGAAACGACTGGGCATGCAAACCGTGTGGGTGAGTGGCAGTACTCGCCAGCCTTCCTTTGTTGACCTGCGGCTGGTTTCCATTCTCGATCTGCCGCGTTGTTTACGATGCTTGTCGACCGGGAGCCTAATGTAGACCATCCCGGTCTACATTAGGCTCCCGGTCGACATTGACGCACCTCGGTCATCATGTAGACTCCGTTTTAGGCCATCTTTTGGAATCAGTGTCTTGAGAGAATCCGCCGCACTGCAGCAACAATTCCTTGAATACAAAGCCATCCTCGACCACTCTGGAATCGCCGTGGTGTGTACGCGTAGCCGCCGCGTCTACCGATGCAACCAGCGTGCCGAGGAGCTTTTCGGTTGGCCGGCCGGGACCCTGGTGGGACAGCCGGATGTCGTCTTCCACCCGAACAGCGAAGCCTGCGATGCCCTGCGTCGGCAAGCACGTTTGCAGTTGGGAAATGTCCAGGTCGTGGATCTCGAAACCCAACTGGCACGTCGCGACGGCAGCACCTTCATTGCACACCTGATCGCTAGCGCCATCGATCCCGCAGAACCCGGCCAGGCCACGGTCTGGATCGTCCGCGACATCACCCGGGAAGTCCACGATCGCGAGGCCGGCGCCCGCCTGCTACGCGAGCAGCAACTCATTTTCCAGAATGCCGAAACCGGCATCGTGATCCTCCGGGATCGAATCATTCAGCGTTGCAACCGACGTTTTTCCGAGATCCTGGGTTATGCGCCGGACGAGTTGATCGGCCAATCAACCCGCCTCTACTATCCAAGTGAAGAGGCCTGGCTTGCCACCGGCCGCACGGCTTACGCGGCGATTGCCGAAACCGGCATCTACCACGGCGACACACTCTTCCATCGACGCGATGGCTCAAGGCTGTGGTGTCACATCACCGGCAGCATGATCAACCCGGCGAACCCAGACGAAGGTTATGTCTGGCTGTACGAAGATGTCACCGAAAAGCGCCAGACGAGCAGCGCCATGGATGCCCTGTTGCGAGAACAGACGCTGATTTTCGAACGTGCGCCGATTGGCATCGTTTTCCTGCGCGATCGCATCATCCAGCGCTGCAATCCGAGCTTCGAGCGAATCTTCGGCCATTCGCCGGGGCAAATGCTTGGTCAGTCCACGCGCATCCTGTTCTCCAGTGAAGCCGCTTGGAGCGAAGCAGGCGAACGAGCCTACAAGGGAATCGATGAATCCGGGAAATTCGTCGCCGAGATGGAGTACTGCAAGAGCGACGGCACCCCGATCTGGTGCCAGGTAACCGGCAGTCTGATTGACCCGGCCAACCCTGACCAAGGCCATGTCTGGCTGTACGAGGACGTCACTGCACGTCGAGCGGCTGAAGAGGCCCTGGTGGAAAGCCTCTGGGAACAGCAGCTGATCTTTGACAACGCGATGATTGGAATATCCTACCAGCGCGAACGCACCTTCCTGCGCTGCAATCGCCGTTGCGAGGAGATTTTCGGCTACCCGCCAGGGGGTCTGCGGGGGCTCTCTACGCGCATCCTGTTCGCCAGCCACGAGGCTTGGGAAGAGGCCGGACGCCTGGCCTACGGGAACGCTGCGGCGACTGGCACCTTTGACGGCGAACTCCTGTATTGCCGGCGCGACGGCACACCGATCTGGGTGCATGCGATTGGCCGCATCATTGGCGACCGCCAGGAGGGCGAAACCTGGATCTGGACCTTCGAGGATGTGACGGCACAGCGTGCGGCCGAACGAGCACTACGGCGAAGTCATCTTGAACTCGAGCAGCGGGTGGCCGAACGCACCCTCGAGTTGTCGCAACAGCTTCATTTCATGCGCCAATTGATCGAGGCGATTCCCGGCCCAGTCTTCTACAAGAATCGGGAAGGACTTTATCTCGGATGCAATCAGGCCTTTCTCGAATTCATCGGTCGGACACGCAGTGAGGTCATCGGCGCCACCGTCCACGATATCTCCCCCCGCGAGCTGGCCGACCGCTACCAGACTGCCGACAACGAATTGTTCCGGCAGTCGGGTTCACAAGTGTACGAAGCGAAAGTCCTGCACGCTGACGGTTGCATGCGTGACGTGATCTTTCACAAAGCGACCTATGGCAAACCTGGCGATGCCAACGGCGGTCTGGTTGGAGTGATACTCGATATCACGGATCGAAAGCGCATGGAGGCTCGCCTGCAACAGGCCGCAACGGTCTTCGACAGCAGCGCCGAAGGCATCATCATCACCGCACCGAATGGCCGCATCATTGCCGTGAACCGTGCATTCACCGAGATCACCGGTTACCGCGAGGATGAAGTGATCGGGAGTAACCCGCGCATCCTGCAGTCCGGACTGCAGGATGCTGCCTTTTACCGGGAATTGTGGCAGGTTCTTGGCCGTTTCGGGCGCTGGCGGGGCGAGCTCTGGAACCGGCGCAAGGACGGCGAGACTTTCCTGGAATCGCTGACGATCAGCGCTGTTCATGACCCTGATGGACAACTCACGCACTATGTCGGCGTGTTCTCCGACATCACTGCCCTGCGGAAGGCCCACGATCAACTCGATCACCAAGCACATCACGATCCGCTGACCAGTCTGCCCAACCGCTTGCTTCTTGGCGACCGGTTGCACAAGGCCTTGCAGCGCGCCCACCGCGACGAGACTGGACTGGCTGTCCTGTTCATCGATCTCGATCGCTTCAAGAACATCAACGACACCCTCGGCCATCAGGTAGGTGATCGCGTTCTCTGCGAAGTGGCGAGGCGCCTGAGCAGACTGATGCGAGAAGCGGACACCGTCGGCCGACTCGGAGGCGACGAATTTTTGATCATCATCGAGGACATCGTCGATCCGGCCGCCGTCTCGCACATCGCAGAGAAGATCCTCAATACACTGCAGAATTCTCCGGTGACCGTCGAACAGGAATTCTACGTCGGCGCCAGCATCGGCATCAGCCTCTTTCCGGAAGACGGCGCGGACCCCGAGACGCTGATGAAGAATGCCGATGTCGCGATGTACCGTGCCAAGGAGCGTGGCCGCAACGCCTATGAATTTTTCACCAAGGTGCTGACGCAGTCCTCACTGGCGCGTCTGCAGATGGAGACCGACCTGCGACGAGCTGTCGAGCGCGACGAATTACGGGTCTACCTGCAACCCCAGTTTTCCCTGAAAACCGGCAAGGTGCTCGGGGCCGAAGCGCTGGTACGCTGGTTGCGCCCTGAGCACGGCCTGGTGATGCCGGGTGAATTCATCAAACTGGCCGAGGAATCCGGAATGATTGTTCAGATCGGTGAATGGGTTCAACAGACTGCCAGCAGTCAGTGGTCCGCATGGATCGCTGAGGGTCGCCATCCGGGAGTTCTGTCGGTCAACGTTTCCGGCGTCGAATTTGTACGCGGCCGAATCCAGGAGACCGCTCGCAAGACCTTGAAGACCTCGCAGCTGCCAGCGCAATTCCTCGAACTGGAAATCACCGAAAGTGCCATCATGAGCCATGCCGAGAACAGCGCACAGGCGCTCGATAAGCTGCAGTCCATGGGCCTGAGCCTGGTGATCGACGATTTCGGTACCGGTTACTCTTCGCTGGCCTATCTGAAACGTCTGCCACTCAACAAGCTCAAGGTCGATCAGAGCTTTGTGCGCGGACTTCCCGGCAGCACCGAGGATGGTGCCATCGTGCGCGCGGTGATTGCGCTTGCCCACAGCCTGCAGTTGACGGTCATTGCCGAGGGCGTCGAGAACGAGGCACAACAGGAATTTCTGACCCGCGAAGGCTGCGACGAAATGCAGGGTTACCTGCATGGCCGGCCGATGCCGTTTGATGAGTACGAAAGGTGCTTTCTCAATGACTGAAGTACGCATGCCTGGCATGCCTTCACGGCTGGCATTCGTAGACGCACTGAAAGCCCTGGCCTTTCAGCTGATCGTTTTGCATCATCTGGCTTTTTATGGACCGATGTCTGATCATGCCTACCTGCTGGCACCCGACTTGATCCGCTGGTTAAGCCAGGATGCGCGCATGGCAGTACAGGCCTTCCTGGTGATTGGGGGTTTCCTGGCCGTGCGGAGTCTTGCGCCCGAAGGGGTGATGCTTGCGACCCATCCGCTTGATCTTGTGCAGAAACGTTACTTGAAACTGGTCCTGCCCTACCTCACGGCCATGCTGATCGGCCTTGCCTGCGCGGCCATCGCGCGCGAGTGGATGGTGCATGACTCCATTCCCGGCCGGCCAACGCTACCGCAAGTCGTCGCGCATGCGCTACTGCTGCAAAGCATCCTGGGCTACGAAGGTCTGTCGGCAGGCGTCTGGTACGTCGCCATCGACTTTCAGCTATTCGCGCTCCTGGTCGGTGTGCTGTGGCTGGCACGGACCATTGCACGCGGCACTACGATACCCACCGTCAGTGTCTTGCTGGTCGTCACCCTGGCATTGGCATCACTGTACTATTTCAACCGCGATGGAGCCTGGGATGTGTGGGGAGTCTACTTCTTCGCGGCCTACGCGCTCGGGATCGTAACCTACTGGGCGACCGATCATAAAAAAATGCTTGGCTGGCTATTGCCGATGGTCGGTCTGGTGGCCATCGCGCTGTTGATCGACTACCGTCCACGCCTTGTCGTAGCACTGCTGGTGGCGCTGGCAATCGGTCTGGCACGCATCTACGGATGGCTCGAGAACTGGCCCCGGTCTCGCCTCATTGCTTACCTGGGAAAGATTTCCTACTCGGTCTTCCTCGTCCACTTCCCGATTTGCCTGCTGATCAATGGTCTCTTCGCACGCTTCGCAGCATCCGACCCCTGGGTCAATCTGGCGGGAATGTGCATCGCCTGGTTGGCAAGCATTGCCGCTGGCGCACTCTTTTTCCGTTATGTCGAGAGCCCGGCGCAACGAGGGTTTTGGCGTACGCAGGCACAGCCCGGCCTCAGGCCGATGCATTGAGCCAGGCTGCGGCAGAAAGCGCAAAGTAACTCAGAATACCGTCCGCGCCTGCCCGTTTGCAGGCCAGCAGGCTCTCCAGAACACTGGTCTGCTCGTCCAGCCAGCCAAGCTGCGCGGCGGCCTTGAGCATCGCATACTCGCCACTGACCTGATAAACATAGGTGGGCACCTGGAACGTATCCTTGACACGGCGGACGATATCCAGATAAGGCATCCCCGGTTTGACCATCACCATGTCGGCCCCTTCGCCCAAGTCGATGGCGACTTCACGCAGTGCTTCGTCGCTGTTCGCGGGGTCCATCTGGTAGCTGTACTTGTTGCTCTTGCCCAGATTGCTGGTCGAACCGACGGCGTCGCGGAAAGGGCCGTAAAAGCTTGATGCGTACTTGGCCGAGTAGGCCAGGATGCGGGTGTGAATCTGCCGAGCGGCGTCGAGCTCGCTACGAATGTAGCCGACGCGACCGTCCATCATGTCCGAAGGGGCCACGATATCGGCACCCGCCTGCGCATGCACCAGCGCCTGCCTGGCAAGAACCACAAGCGTTTCGTCGTTCAGCACGTAACCGTGAGGATCGTCCGCGTCGATCAAGCCATCCTGCCCATGACTGGTATAGGGATCAAGGGCAACATCGGTCATCACCCCAAGCTCGGGGAACTCTTTTTTCAGTGTTGTCACTACACGCGGCACCAAGCCATCCGGGTTGTAGGCTTCTTCGGCGCCTGGTGTCTTACGGGTGGAGTCGATCACCGGAAACAGGGCCAAGGCCGGGATGCCCAGTGCGAGCGCCTGCTCGGCCGTCTTCAGCAGACGATCCAGACTCTGCCGCTCAATACCCGGCATCGAGGGAATCGGCTCAACACGCTGGACACCTTCGAGCATAAACACCGGGTAAATCAGGTCATCCACGGTCAGCTGCGATTCGCGCATCAGACGGCGCGAAAAGTTGTCCCGGCGCATGCGCCGCATGCGTGCTGTGGGAAATTTTGCCTGGTAATCCATGACGTATAAAATTCCAGAATGGGTTATGGTCGGATAGATACAATTGATGGAAAAAGTCCGCTGCCCGGGAACTGGCAGTATCGAGCCTCACTCTTAGTATGCAGGTGGCTACGCCATCTCCCGCTTCACCTCCCTGAGCGGGTGCCTTATCCCCTTAAGGCACATCCTGTGCCCCCGGCCCCCCTTGCCGGGGGCTTTTTTTAGCGCTTCCCGGCATGGCTACGGGCCCCCCAGCCGATGGCACTGCGCTTCTTCGGGCGGGTCGCTTTCTCTATGGCCAAGCCGGTCTGCGGCGATGGCTGCGGTTTCCTGGCCAAGCCAAGCCAAGCGCCCAGAACCTCTTCCGCCTCCGCCACTCCCGACCTGTTCAAGCTGGAAAAAAGTTGCAGGGTACAGTTGCCGCCAATTTCCTGCAGCACCTTCTGTACCTGGCGAAATGCGAGCACCTGCTCTTGGCGGGAAAGCTTGTCGGCCTTGGAGAGCAGAACATGGACAGGCTTGCCGGTCGGAACAAACCAGCTCAGCATCTGCAGGTCCAGTTCGGTCAGCGGGTGGCGACTATCCATGATCAGAACCAGACCGGACAATGCGACACGCCGCCGCAAATAGGGGGCCAGCAAACCCTCCCACTGCGATCGGATTTCCTCGGGTGCCTTGGCAAAACCGTAGCCGGGCAGGTCAACGAAGTACTTGCCGTCTTCGACCCGAAAATAGTTCAGATGCTGCGTCCGCCCCGGCGTCTTGGAAACGAAAGCCAGCCGTGAATGATTGGCCAGGGTGTTGATCGCCGACGACTTGCCGGAATTGGAACGACCCGCGAAAGCGATTTCACATTGAGAATCGGTCGGCAGATCACGCAAGTGGGCAACTGTCGTATGAAAGACCGCCTGCTGGAAGAGAGGCATGAATGAACCCGGGAAGAGTGTGTAATGTGTAGTGGATGGTGTATATGGGACGACGCGGGGTGCGCGCCCGAACGGCAAACTGATATAGAATATCAGCTTTATTGCATCGCTTCTCCGGCCTCAGCTCAGTCATTGTTGTCTTTGGGAGTTTGGACATGATTCGTACAACGACACTCGCGGTTCTCCTGGCCGCCAGTTTCTCCGTCTTCGCAGCAGAACAGGCAAAGACCAAGGTTGACTTGACGAAGGCCAAGGAAATCGCTGAAGGCATGTGTATTGCCTGTCACGGGGCCGATGGCAACAGCCCGGCACCGGCCAATCCGATCCTCGCCGGCCAGATTCCCGAGTATCTCTACAAGCAGTTGAGCAATTTCAAGGCGGTCGATGGAAAACCGGCGGTACGTAATAACGCGATCATGGGCGGCATGGTTGCGGCACTGTCAGACGAGGACATGAAGAGTCTGTCCGTGTACTTCTCGCAGCAAAAGATGAAACCTTCGGCGGCCAAGGAAGAAAAGCTGTTGGCTGAAGGCAAAACGCTATGGCGCGGGGGGGACTTCGAGAAAGGCATCCCGGCCTGTGCCGGTTGCCACGGTCCGGCCGGCGCCGGCCTGCCGGCGCAATATCCGCGGCTGGCCGGACAGTATGCAGAGTACACGGCCAACCAGTTAAAAATCTTTCGCAGCCATGAGCGAGCCAATGATGCGGAAAAAGTGATGCGAACCATCGCCGGCAAGCTCTCCGACCGCCAGATCGATGCCATCGCCGAGTACGCAGCCGGTCTGCGCTAGACCGTGATGCGGCGCGCCCCGTACCACTCCCGTATCGCCTTGTCGTCGGACGTTCCGCATTCTCCTTGGCACGGAGCGTGCTGACCCTCTATCATGTGGTGTGTCTCCAAGACCCGAAAGGACGCTTCATGAAGACTCTCAGGCAAATCCTCGCCGACAAAAGCGGGCCACTGGTCACCGTCTCGCCGGACGATCCTGTGTTTTACGCCCTGCAAGTGATGTCCGATGCCAACGTTGGCGCGCTCCTCGTGCTCGATAAGGAGCAACTTGTCGGGATCTTCTCCGAGCGTGATTACGCCCGCAAGGTGATCCTCTTCGGCAAGGCGTCGAAAGATACGCCGGTGCGCGCGATCATGACGGACAAGGTGCTTTATGTGACCCCCGACCGGACGGTCGACGAGTGCATGGCGATCATGACGGACAAGCACATCCGCCACCTGCCGGTTCTCGACGACGAGGGCAAAGTCCTCGGGATCGTTTCCATCGGCGATGTGGTCAAGGAAACGATCTGCGAACAACAGTTCATCATCCAGCAAATGGCAAAATATATCACCGGCTAAGCTGGCGTCGTCTGCGCGACAGACCCCGCTCAACCCGGCGGATCATCGTCGATATTCACACTCCAGCCACCGCAAAAGGAGATTTCTGTGAACGCTCTCCCCTTCTCTATTCGCACCCTTGCCATCGCCTCAGTCCTGTACGCCACTATCGCAACGGCCGAAACGGCCCCGCCGGCCCGCAATGAGGGAGGGATGCTGGTCGGCAACAATGGGATGACCCTCTATGTCTTCGACAAGGACAGCGCAGGCAAGAGCGCCTGCAATGGCCCATGTGCGACCAACTGGCCGCCCCTGATGGCTGCTGAAGGAGACCAGGCAAGCGGCCACTGGAGCATCATCACCCGTGACGACGGCAGCAAACAGTGGGCCTACAAGAGCAAGCCACTGTACTTCTGGGCCAAGGATCAGAAGCCTGGCGACAAGACCGGTGACGGTTTGAACGGCGTCTGGCACCTCGCTCAGTAAGCCAAGGCGGAGAATAAATCCATCGCTACGGCATTTCGTCAAGCCCCACCATGGCCAGATGCCCGGTTTCGCCCCAGGTTTCCAGACTCCAGCAGTCGTCACGGATGCTCACCCAGTTGATCCCGGCGTTGGGAATCAGAAAGTCACGCGGCTTGCTCAAAGGGTGACCCCGAACCAGGCGGTTGACGATATCGAGCACGCCGCCATGGGTGACGACCACCACCGTCTGGCCTCGATGATCGAAGGCAATCCGCTGCAGACCGGCACGCACGCGCTCGTAAAGTTGCTGCAGACTCTCACCGCCCTGTGGAATGACGAAATCCGGCACGCGTCGTTCAAACGCCAAGTACTCGGCCGGGTACTTGGCACGCGATTCATCGTAGGTCAATCCTTCAAAAATGCCATAGCGCCGCTCACGGAACTCCGGCCGCAAGGTGGGGCGCAACTTCAGGCTGGCGGCGAGGCGCTCGGCGGTCTGGCGGGTGCGTAGCAGGTCGCTGCTGTAAAGCGCTGTCACCGGCTCGCCAGCCAGCCAGACCGCCGCTGCTTCTGCCTGTGACAGGCCAGCCTCATTCAGGCCGATGTCGATCTGCCCCTGGATACGCTTTTCCACGTTCCAGGTCGTCTCGCCATGCCGGACCAAGCAGATTCGCGTTGTCTCTTCGCTGGCAATCACCTACATGCTGCGACGGTACTGCCCGCCCACCTCATAGAGCGCTCCGGTGATCTGACCGAGCGAGCAGACACGAACCGCGTCCATCAGGACCTCAAAGACATTTTCGTTGCCGATGACGGACTGTTTCAGGCGTTCGAGCATCGCCCCGGAAGCCGCCGCGTTACGCGACTGGAAACCATGCAGACGAGCCAATTGTGACTGCTTTTCGTCTTCGGTCGAGCGTGCGAGTTCGATTTCGATCTGGGCGTCGCCCTTCGGGTTGCGGAAAGTATTGACGCCGACGATCGGGAATGAGCCATCGTGCTTCTTGTGCTCGTAGTAGAGCGACTCCTCCTGGATCTTGCCGCGCTGATAGCCGGTTTCCATGGCCCCGAGGACGCCACCACGTCCGGAAATGGCTTCGAACTCCTTCAATACCGCCTCTTCGACCAGATCAGTCAGCTCTTCGATGATGAAAGAGCCCTGATTCGGGTTCTCGTTCATTGCCAATCCCCACTCACGGTTGATGATCAACTGGATGGCCATGGCACGGCGAACCGATTCCTCGGTCGGGGTGGTGATCGCCTCGTCGTAAGCGTTGGTATGCAGCGAGTTGCAGTTGTCGTAGATGGCAATCAGTGCCTGCAGGGTGGTGCGAATGTCGTTGAAAGCCATTTCCTGGGCATGGAGCGAGCGACCGGAGGTCTGGATGTGGTATTTCAGTTTCTGGCTGCGCTCATTGCCGCCGTACTTGTTCTTCATCGCCACGGCCCAGATGCGGCGGGCGACACGACCAATGACCGAATACTCGGGGTCCATGCCGTTGCTGAAGAAAAACGATAAATTCGGCGCAAAATCGTCGATATGCATGCCGCGTGCCAGATAGGTCTCGACATAGGTAAAGCCATTGGCCAGCGTGAAAGCCAACTGCGAAATCGGATTGGCTCCGGCTTCGGCAATGTGATACCCGGAAATCGATACCGAATAGAAGTTCCCGATCTGGTTATGGACGAAGAACTCCTGGATGTCGCCCATCATCTTGAGTGCGAATTCCGTCGAAAAGATACAGGTATTCTGTCCCTGATCCTCCTTCAGGATGTCGGCCTGAACCGTGCCTCGTACATTGGCCAGCACCCAGACGCGAATTTTCTGCATTTCGTCTTCGGTCGGGTCGCGGTCGTTATCGACACGAAACTTGTCGACCTGCTGGTCAATCGCGGCGTTGAAGAACATCGACAGGATAATCGGCGCCGGACCATTGATGGTCAGCGATACCGAGGTGGTCGGTGCGCACAGTTCGAAACCATCAAACAGAACTTTCATGTCGTCGAGCGTGGCGATCGACACACCGGAGTTTCCGACCTTGCCGTAAATGTCCGGTCGGGCATCGGGGTCACAACCATAGAGGGTGACCGAGTCGAAGGCAGTCGATAGCCGCTTCGCTGGCATGCCTTCGGAAACCTTCTTGAAGCGGCGGTTGGTACGGAAGGCGTCGCCCTCGCCGGCGAACATGCGGGTCGGATCCTCGTTCTCGCGCTTGAACGCAAAGACGCCTGCGGTAAATGGGAAGGAACCCGGGACATTTTCCTTCATCAGGAAACGCAGCACCTCGCCGTCATCCCTGTAACTCGGAAGGGAGACCTTGCGAATGCGTGTTCCCGAAAGCGAGGTGTTGGTCAGACGGGTACGGATCTCCTTATCCCGAATCTTGACCACGTATTCGTCCTGCGCGTAGAGCTCGACGGTCTTGGGCCACATGTCGAGAAGTTTTCTGGCCCGGGCGTCGAGTTGCCCGTCTTTCAAGGTGATCAGTTCGGCAAAGTCGTCGGCCGGCTTGCCGCAGCTTTCAAACAGTTCCTTGGCGGTTCTCAGGGACTGTCGCTGGCGAGCGATCTCGGCCTGCGCAGCGGTATGCGCGTGGTAATTGCGGACGGTTTCGGCAATTTCGGCCAGGTAGCGCACGCGCTTCGCCGGAACGATGGCGCGCTGGTTCGACGAGTGTCGCAGGCCGATCAGCGGCAACCTCCCTTTTTTCAACTTCAGGCCCAGTGCGTGCAGTTTGGACGCCACCGCCTGGTAGAGAGCGGTCACCCCGTCGTCGTGGAAGCGTGCCGCCATCGTGCCAAACACCGGCATTTCGTCCGGGCTCTGGCTGAAGGCCTCGTGGTTGCGCTGATATTGCTTGCGTACATCGCGCAGCGCATCCTCTGCACCCTTGCGGTCAAATTTGTTGATGGCCACGAAATCGGCGAAGTCGAGCATGTCGATCTTCTCGAGTTGCGAAGCGGCTCCGAACTCGGGGGTCATCACGTAGAGCGAGACATCGACCAGGGGCACGATCGCAGCGTTGCCCTGCCCGATCCCTGAAGTCTCGACGATCACGAGATCAAAGCCGGCCAACTTGCAGGCGGCGATCACCTCGGGCAGCGCGGCAGACACCTCGGAGCCCGTTTCGCGTGTCGCCAGTGATCGCATGTAGATGTTCGGATGTTCGATGGCGTTCATACGGATGCGGTCGCCGAGCAGTGCGCCGCCCGTGCGCTTGCGCGAAGGGTCGATCGATACGATCGCCAGCCTGATGGTGTCGCCCTGATCGAGCCGGAAGCGGCGCACCAGTTCGTCGGTCAGCGAAGACTTGCCGGCACCGCCGGTGCCGGTGATTCCGAGTACCGGCACCTTGAGTCCGTCCGCGGCGTGCAGGATTTTCTTGCGCAGAGCTTCGGGGTAGGCACCGTTTTCCAGTGCGCTGATGATCTGCGCCAGCTTGCGGCGGTTGCCAGCCTTCAGCGCCGCCAGCACGGCGTCCGGCTCTTGTGGCGCCAACGCAGCGATGTCGATGTCGGATTTCGCCATCAGTTCGTTGATCATCCCCTGCAAGCCCATCGACTGGCCATCCTGCGGCGAGTAGACGCGCGCCACACCGTAGGCGTGCAATTCTTCGATCTCGCTCGGCACGATGACCCCACCGCCACCGCCGAAGACCTGGATGTTCTCTCCGCCACCAGCCTTCAACAGGTCGATCATGTATTTGAAGAATTCGACGTGCCCCCCCTGGTAGGAGGTGATGGCGATTCCCTGCACATCCTCCTGCAGTGCGGCGTTCACGATCTCCTGCACGGAGCGGTTGTGGCCGAGATGGATGACCTCGGCACCTGTCGACTGCAGAATTCGGCGCATGATGTTGATCGATGCATCATGTCCGTCAAACAAGGAGGCGGCGGTGACAAAGCGCACCTTGTGCTTGGGCTTGTAGGGCAGAAGCTTCTTGGCGATGGAAAGGTCGGTCATGTCGTTCGCGCTCCATAAAGATGATCCTGGATACCGGAAATTGTACAAGGACGCACATGTTAGGAAGTTGACGCCAATAAAGCCATTCCCCAATATGCCGCCAACAATGTATATATTGCCAACTTGGAATTTCCCGTCAATACACAGCCTTGCGAGAAGTCAATGCCATACCCTGAGAAGACTGCCAAGGAGATGACCAGGGAGAGGATCAAGAAGGCCACGCCATCTGCCGCGCTTCCCGCTCCGGCACGCGCGACCGTGGCCATTGCCTTCGTGCAGGGAATGCTGGCAGGTCTTCAGCATGCGGGCCGGGATACCGCGCGGCTCCTCGAAAGCGCCCACATTGCCGCGCAGGTATTGAACGATCCAAGCGCCCGTATTCCGGTCGACCGTTACGCCGATCTTTACAACCGGATCAACAGCGAACTCGACGATGAAGGCTTTGGCCTCTTTTCGATGCCGATCAGATCCGGCACTTTCGAGTTTCTCTGCCGCAGCACCATCACCGCACCGACGCTGGCCGAGGCCATCGAACGCAGCATCCGCTTCCTGCGCTTGCTGCTGCCCGACCTCGATGTCCGTCTCGATAGCCACTCCGAACAGGCATGCCTGTCGATCGTGGAAAATCGCCTGCTCGTGATCGGACGGGTTTTCGCCTTCGAATGGCTATTGCGCCTGCTGCACGGACTTTTTTCCTGGCTGGTAGGGCGCAGCATCGTTCTCGATTCTGTTGCTTTCCCTTACCCTCGCCCGGACCACGCCGAGGATTATGCGCTGATCTATACTGCCCACTCGACCTTTGACGCGGATAGGCTCACCGCCGTCTTTGCTGCCAACCTGCTGGATCTGCCGATCCGTCGCGACGAAGCCGCGCTGCAAAGCTTCCTCGAAGGCGCACCAGGCAAGCTGACCACCCTGTACCGTCGTGACCGTGAAATCGTTCTGCGCGTACGCAACGCGCTGCGCGACGCGCTGCCGGCATCGAGTTCACTGGCCGAGGTCGCCCGCACCCTCAATTTGTCGCCCCGCACGCTACATCGCCGGCTGGAAGCAGAGGGTTCGAACTTTCAGGCGATCAAGGATGCCTTGCGCCGCGATCTGGCGATCAACCGACTCGCCAAGACCAAGCAGGCGCTGGCAGCAGTGGCCACAGAACTGGGTTTTGCCGACAGCGCGGCCTTCTACCGGGCTTTCGTGAGATGGACCGGTATCGCCCCCGCGCATTACCGCCGACGCCTGCAAGCGGCCGGTCATGCGCCAAGCGAGCGCCGACAGGATAGCGCTTCGCAGCTTTAATGTGGCAGTTGGTCTCGGCACCCGATCAATCGGCCCTGTCACGGGTTGCCGGCGAACTGAAGCTACCTCATCCGGTCATGAAGCGCGTTGCGTTTTCAAGGTCAGCCTGGGTGCTGCCGCGGTACAGGGCATTGACGAACTTGCGCCAGATCAGGTCCGGCTCGCCCAGTTCGAAGTCATAAATCCCGTTTGCTGACTCCCTCGTCGCCAATACATATATCTGTGATACTTCCGAGGGACCCAGTTGAATGATCGCCTCACCCCAAACGTTGAGGGGAACGCTTTCCTGTGAGTGCGCCCGAAAACCGTAGCGAGAGAGCTCAAAGATTTCGAGGCGCAGCCTGCATGGCGTCGCATCGAGCACCGGCAACAAAAACTTCGCCGGGCATCTGATTGAAAAGCGCCGGTGACTCCTGTCGACCGCAGCCTCCTGATTCTCCACGGGAACGGGCGGCAGAACCGCACGGTACGCCGGCAGATCGTAAATCTTGTGCAGCAATTTCTTCTTGCGATCACTGAGCTGCATGAAAACGTTCGTCCGCACATTGAAAAAGTGATCGAGCAATTCGGGAGTCAGTACCGGATCGTTGGTGGTATAGAAACGGCGTGGCGGCAGCTTGATGTTGGGCAGCTTGACTTCGGTGAAGAAAGCGTAGAGGTTGCGCTTGGGCGGTTTGGACGAATAGTGTTTCCTGAAAATTTCCGGGGCGGTACTGAGGTCCAGGGTGGCGCCGACAGCCGGGGCGCCATTCACGAAATCGTAATTCTCGACCACCTTCTGGGTCAGGCGTTTGAAAAACAGCAGCGACTCGTACATCTCGATATGGCTGGGATTGACCGCAATCACGAGGTGCCGGGTATCAAAGAAGGTGGTGCAGTATTCGTACATGAATTTCATCAGCGGGAAGAGGATGCTGCCGCCGGTTCGACGGAATCGGCGATGTATCGCCAGGGCCGATACTTCGGCAATGTTCCCTTTCTTTTCCCGCAGTGCCGTCAGATCGAAGATGCGCTGCAGGGGAAAGCCCAGGACACTCTCCCGGATCAGGGACAGGGTGCCGACCACTTCCCCGTCATACTTTGCGCACAGGGTCGTGGTCGTCGGCAAGGCATGATAAATGGTGACACGCATCCCGGAGGGATCGGGATTCATGAACTTGCTACCCACATAGGCGTCGTGGAGCAGGGTGAAGCAGGCCTCGAGTTCCTCCTGGGTATCCGCGATCTTCAACTCGAGTCTGGCGTTCGGTGCAGGATCGCAATCGACGAAATTACGGTAAACAGCGAAGCGCCTTTCCCGCGGGAGAAAATTGAAT
>WBZL01000926.1_pt1 | contig 29513 bp, 31 predicted proteins | sample 5204291 | NCBI WGS metagenome assembly WBZL01 (sample SAMN12344345, study PRJNA552823) | activated sludge metagenome | biome: Activated sludge suspended growth; feature: Nitrification reactor; material: Wastewater; isolation source: activated sludge from nitrification reactor of wastewater...
CCGGCGGCGCCGTTCCCCGATGCCCCCAGCAGGGCCGGGAGTTCAAAGGCGTCCTTGAGGCTGAATCGTGAATAGGACAGTTCCGGTCGCAGACGAAAGCCCCCGACGTTCAGCAGGACCGAGACATCGGCGTGTGCACCCATGTCGTGGAAATCGGCAAAGCTCCCCGTGGGGAGCTGCAGGCCACCCGAGACCACCAGGCGCACGGGTCGTTCCGCGAACTGTGCGTGCAACACGACCGGCAGGAGGGAGAGCAGGAACAGGGCGCGTCGCATGGTGACTCCGGGACGGGGGTGAGGCCACGTCCCAGCAACGCTCTCACATGCCCGGTGTTCTCACGAGGATCGAACGAGCTAGAGCGCGAATACCGAGATGAGCAGGACGGTGATCGCCATGATCAGCGCAACGGTGGCGAGCAGCCCCCAGAGCCGGCGCGGGCGTGCGGGCGGTGGTGGGGGAATGGGCGCGAATTGTGGCGGGGACGGAGCACGCGTAAACGTCGCGATGGCGCCCGACATCCTGGGGGCCGCGGTCTCAGGAATGGTTGCCGCCGTTGGGGGCGGCGGGGCGGCAGTCGGGGTCCCGGGGGAACCCGTCGCAGCGACCGTTGGCTCTTCGTCTGTCGCGGAGGTCGCGTCGGCTGGTGCACTCGCGATGGCCACCTCATCCACCGGGGAGGCGGCCTGCTCCGGCCCTCTGGATTCCGGGAAGCCGGAGGGTTCCGCCACCGGAACTGAATCCTCGCCGCTGGCCACGTCGATTGACTGAGGAGGCGATTCGGGGGGCGGCTCGCCCGGTGAAGGTATTGGCTCGCTCGCCGACGCAGCGCGGCGGCGGGCGGAGATGGCCCTCGCGACGATCCCCTTGTCACCACGCGCCCCACGGACGCGTGCCGCGGCCCGGGCGACGCGGTGGCGCTGTTGCACGCGCGAAGGGGCGTCGGGCGCCGGGGATGGAAGGTCCGCGCCCCCCGCTGGGATGACGCGCGAGTCCAGCAGCTGCTGCGGCGGGGTTGGCCGACCCTCCTCGCGCGAAGCGGTCACCGCCACTCCCGGGGGCGTCACGGCAAGGGCCCGGCGCACTGCCACAACAGGGGGTGACAGTGTGGGTGGGGGCGCAGCGGGAGGGGGAGTTGAAACAGGGGCTTCTGCAGCCGGTGGCGGCGCGGGCGGAGTTGCGGCCGCCACCTCGGTTGGCGCTACACGTTCCGTGGCAGGGCGACTCGCCCGGGAGAGAACCAACCGCGGGCGATACTCCAGGTCCACCCGAAGGTCCGCATCCAGCACCGGCACGGGGGAACGCGGTGGCTCGAGTGCCGTTACGGCCTCACGCGCAGCCGTGACACCATGCAGGTGCAATGCGCCGGCGCAGGCACAGTCGAGTGCATCGGCCACATCGAGGAGCACGGGACGCCCGCCGAGGAGGCCTTCCACGACCTCCTGCGGAAACGCATCGGCCCCAACGATCCGCAATTCCGTCCGGGGGTCATGCACGAGGAGGGCCTCGGGTGCGGGGCATCCTCCGGCCAGAGACCAGTGGCGCCGACGATCGGGGGGGATCACGTCCCGGAACGCGGTCGGCATGCGGTCCGCGTGAATCCCGCGCAATTCGAGGACCTGTAGCAACTCCGTCGGTGTGAGGTGAAGGTCGATGGCGGGATCTTTGCCCCCCTCGCACTCGCCGATGTACGTGATGCGCAAAACTTCATCGGGCCACGCCTGGCGCAGGTACCGGGCGCAGGCCACCGGAGGTGCCACCAGCGACAGCAGGTGTGGGGCAAGCTCATCACCAGTGGCGAGAAGCCGCTGACGTACCCTCGGGCAGGCGCAATACACGCGCGGCCTGGGATCCACAGAGACGACCTGACGGATCGCGAATTCGGCCAGGAGCTCGTCGCCCCAGCTGGCCGGTACCACCAGGGAATACCCCGCGGCGAGCAGCGCATGAGAGACCTGTACCGGACGCGCCGGAAGCGCCTGCAACAGCAGGTCACTCCCTACGATCGCAATGTCGTAGGGGGCGCGAGGCGAGGTCTCAGACGCGCGTGCGGTCATTCTGGGATTCGTGCTGACGGGCTCTGCCGTAGAGGAGCAAGGGTGGTACCACGACCCTTCGCGACGTGGCCGGTTGTCGGATATCCTTCCATGCCAGTCAGTTACGGGGCACTCACTTCACCGCGTCGCAGGCGCTGAGCACCCATGCCACTATCTGCCGAGGAGCTGCGGCGCTACAGCCGGCAAGTCATCCTCCCCGAGCTGGGAGTGGAGGGTCAGGAGCGCTTGTCCCGGGCGAAAGTGCTGGTGGTCGGGGTGGGAGGGCTTGGGGGGCCGGTCGCGATGTACCTCGCGGCCGCGGGGGTCGGGGAGTTGTGCATCGTCGATCCCGACCGCGTCGAGGTGAGCAACCTCCACCGGCAGGTGCTGTACGGGACCGAAGATGTGGGGGCGGATAAGGTGCAGGTCGCCGCACGGAAGCTCCAGAGCCTGAATCCGAGCGTTCAGGTGCGACCCGTCGCAGCTCGCTTCGACGCGTCCAATGCCATGGAGCTGGTCGGATCTGCTGACCTGGTGCTCGACGGCACCGACAACTTCGCGACGCGGTATCTCGTCAACGACGCGTGCGTCCTCCAGGGGCGTCGGAACGTCTTCGCGAGTGTGCTGCGCTTCGATGGGCAGCTGACGGTGCTGGGCGATCCGGCCGGGCCATGTTATCGCTGCCTGTTTCCTGAGCCTCCCCCTGTTGGCGCCGTGCCGTCGTGCGCCGAGGCAGGAGTGCTCGGTGTGATGCCGGGATTGATGGCCACGTTGCAGGCGACGGAGGCCCTCAAGTTGCTCGCGGGGATCGGGACGCCACTGATCGGTCGCCTGCTGCTCGTGGACGCACGTCGCATGGTATTTCGCGAGATGCGGATCGCGCGCCACCCAGCGTGTCCCGCCTGCGCCACGCGGACGATCCGAACGCTGACGGCGGTGGATGCCAGCTGCGAGGTGCCAGCACGAGAGATGCCTGGTGGCGTGCGTCAGCTCGCGCCCTCGGAACTGGCGGTGTGGCGCGCAGAACAACGGCCGATCCAGCTGATCGACGTGCGTGAGCGATGGGAGTACGATGCGGTCCACCTGGATGGTGCCACGCTAATCCCGTTGGGGGAGCTGGACACCCACGTCGGGCGCCTGGATCGCTCGGCGTTGACCGTCGTCTACTGCCATCACGGCGCTCGCAGCCTGGCTGCCGCGAGTTGGCTGGCGAACCAGGGATTCGGCCACATCCGCAATCTCGAGGGAGGGATCGATCGGTGGTCGCTCGAGGTCGATCCGGGCCTGCCGAGGTATTGATCCTCACCCGCCGGATGGGGGGCAGAACCCCATCCCTGGAGCGAAATGCGAGACGGAACTGTTGTGACGAGGATCACCTGGATGCCGGCGGTGGTGGAGTCTGGTCGGCTGGCAAGATGTGGAGATCCCAACGATACCGGCCTCCTCGTTCGGCCGGAATGGTCGGGCGACACGATCGGCCATAGAGTCCGCCAAGATGTTGCAGCACATGATCTTGCAACGCGCCGGCTGACACCGGACCAGGCCCTGGTGGGCAGTCTGCCGGGGGTGGTTGGAGTCAGCTTTTCCAGGTCTCAGGGCGACTGTTGAAATTGTGAACAGTGCACGGAAGGGTGACTGAGGCACGGAAAGTTCGTCCGCATGGTGTCGACCGAAGCACCGCGTTCATCGACCCCCATACCTGAGCGGACATCCCATGAACACCCTGCGCCATCTCGCCGCCGCGACGCTCGCGGCATCGCTCTTCGCCACCGTTGGTCAGGCCCAGGCGGGGCTGACTTCGAACACGCCGACCGTCGCGATCAGTGCGACGAAGGCGGCGTCCCTCACGGTCACCATCAATTCCGGTGGTACGCAGACCCTGGCGTCGCTCAGCGACAACGCCGTCAACAACTTCGCAACGCCGGTGAACATCACCACCGCGTGGGACATCAATCCCAGTGCGGCGGCCGTGGTCCTGGTGGGCTACTTCAGCACGCCGGCGTCAGCACTCGCGAACGGCTCGAACCTCATCGCGTCGAGCCTCGTGAAGGGACGCATCGGCACCTCCGGCGCGTTCAATCCCTTTACCGGTGGTGTCGTGACCGGCGGCGCAAGCACGATTGGTGTGGCGGGCGGCACGCTGCAGCTCTTCTCGCAGGGCATCACGGGCGTCAATCGCAACGCGAACCGCACCGATGACCTGTACCTGCAGATCGACCTGACCGGTCAGTCCGCCGTCCCCGGCACGTACACCGGCACCCTCAACCTGCGGGCGATCACGCAATAGCGTGATCGTGCGCGGACGCCCGGTTCCCCCACCATGCGTCGGCCCCTGCTTGCCGCCCTCCTCCTGGTGATGGCGCCAGCCCCGATGCGGGTGCTGGCGCAATCGGGGCTTGTCTCGAGCACGGCCACCGTCGCGCTGAGCGCCACCAAGGTCGGGCAGCTCACGGTGACCGTGAACTCCGGGGGAACACAAACCCTTGGAAGCATCACGGATGGTGCGCTCAACACCTTTCCTGCGCCCGTCAACATCACCACGGCCTGGAACCTCTCGCCGTCGACCGGGGCGGTCGTGCTCGTGGGGTACTTCCTCACGCCGTCGTCGGCCCTGGCGAATGGCACGAACGTCCTCCCATCGAGCCGGGTGCGGGGACGCCTCGGCACGAGCGGCGCGTTCAGCGCCTTCACCGGTGGCACCGTGAGTGGCGGCGCGTCGACGATCGGCGTCGCGGGCGGCACCCTGCAGCTCTTCAGCCAGGGGATCTCCGGCTTCAATCGCACGGGGAACCGCACCGACAACCTGTACCTCCAGCTCGACCTGGTCGGCGCCACAACGGTGCCCGGCACGTACACCGGCACGCTCACGCTGCGCGCCATCACCCAGTAGTCGGCATCCCCCATGCCCCTCACCTCACGCGCGGCGCGTGTTCGCATCCGGTCGGCGCGCATGGCGCGTCTCCTGACCCTCGTGACGCTCGCCTCGTCGTCGCTAACTGCGCAGACGATCCGCCCGGCCGTCCAGGAGTATCCCCTGCAGGCCCGGGGCAAGTTCGACCTGGTCAACGAGACGTTGTTCCCGATGACCGTTGTGCTCGAGCCGCGCGGATTTCGCGTGAACGAACAGGGCGAGTTGTCGGACACACCGTTCGACAGCAGCAACGTCGATCTCAAGCTCTCGGCCATGAGCTTCCGCATCCCGCCCCGTGCCTCGTACACGGTGCACTACGAAGCCAGGGCCAGGCAGCTGCCGGCCTGGTTCATGGTGCTCAGTGCGATGACCGGGGCTCGGACGGCCTCCGGACTCAACGTGCGGATCGAGCTGCCACACGTCATCTACCTGCTGCAGAAGGACGCCCTGAAGAAGGAGGCGGTCGCCGTGCGGGGGTTCCAGTTCGACAGCGCGACTCGCAGGGCGATTCTCGACCTGGAGAATACGAGCGCCTCGCTGGGGCGCGTGCTGGCGTCCGAGTTGTCCACCGACGGCGAGCAGAAAACGCCCTTCGGGGGATTTCCGCTCTTTCCGAACCAGCGGCGGCGAGTGGAGGTCCCATGGGAGGGGCCCGGATCTCCCGACCGGATGACGCTTCGTTTCGCGAACTTCTCGATCGAGGAGCGACGTCCCGCCGCCGCGGCATCGCCGGAACGCCACTGATCATGGGACGCCGCATCGTCGCCGGGTCCGAGCGGAGGAGCGCCCCAGGGCGTGTCCTCCGTCTCGTCGTTTCCGGCGCAATGCTGGCCATCGCGCCCCTGCGCCTCGTGGCACAAGTGACCTCCGTTGGATCGACCGTGCCGACCCTTTCCGCCGTTGCGGCGTGGAATATTCGCACCGACTCCGGCGTCACGGTGCAGGCCAACTCGGTGACCCTGCTCGTGACGTCCGGAGGCAACCAGTCGATTGCCGGGCTGGTGGACGGCCAGGTGAATGCCTTCCCGGCGCCGGTGCGACTCAACACGCAATGGACGGTCACCTCCTCACTGGTGAGCGCGGTGGACCTCATCGGGTATTTCTCGGTGCCTGCATCCGCGCTCACCTCGGGAACGACCAACCTGGGGTCGAGCCTGGTCGAAGGACGGATGACGACCGGCCGCGCGACGTCATGGACCGCGTTCACGCAGGGGCCCGTGGGTGGCCAGGGGGTTGCCGGCGGAACCCTCCATCTCTTCCGGCAGCTCATCATCTCCCCGATCAATGGGGTCGGGCAGCGTAACGACCAGCTCGACCTCCGCCTGAACCTCTCGGGTCAACCGGTGCTTCCCCCGGGGATGTACGCCGGGACGCTCACCCTTCGCGCGACCGCGTACTGATGCGCCGCCTTCGCATCATCGGCCTCGCGCTCGCCACGGCCGCTCCCCTGAATGCACAGGTCTTCCAGGTGCAAGGCGGAGGTTCCTCGCTCTTCGAGGGCTACGGCGGATTGCTCAACGTCTGGGGCAACGGCTACGAAGGCTCGATCGGGATCGGGTACCTCGACGGGATCAAGCTCGGGGTCTCCGCGCGACGCCTCCTTCGGCAGCGCGACACCTTGCGCCTGGGGAACGACCTCCTGCCCGTGCAGCTCGAGACCGATGTCTTCGCGGGGAGCGGCGTCGTCTTCGCCCAGGGCGCATCGCTGCAGCAACGGCGCGGGCGCACCCAGGCATGGTACTTCGCCGGTTCGAGTGCCACCGCGCTCGCGGCGCCCAACTTCGGTGCCCAACGCCCGGTTCATGCCATGGCGTACGCGCGGGTGCGGCACGACGTCTCGAACGCGCTCGTGGTGAGCGGTCACGCGATCGCCACGGATCGCCAGACGTTCCTCGGTTCGGCCACCTGGACCCCAACACGGGGTGTGCGGGCCAGCAGTACGGCGGGGCTCGGAAGCAACGCGCCGTACGGCGCGCTCGCCCTCGACATCGACCGGCCCCAACTCGACGTGAAGGCGGCCTGGATTGGCATGGGCGATGGTTTCCGGCGCACGTCGGCACCAATGCCACTCCAGACGGAACTGGTCGGCGAGAATCTCCTCGCCTTCTGGAAGCCGCGCGAGGGGTGGTCCCTTGGCGTCGGTCGCCAGCACTTCCGTCAGGACTCGACCTTCGCCGGCATTCCCTCGCGTGCGACCCTCACGCAGCTGACCGCATCGGCCCTGGTCGGACCGACGTCCGTGGCGGGCGGGGTCATGTGGTCGGAGGCAGGTCAACGCCCCAACACCGCGTCGTACCTTACGACCCGGCATACGGTCCGGTGGTTGCAGGGGGAGCTCTACCTGCTGCGGGTGTGGAGCCCGGAGCCCGCGAGCGGGACCACACCCGTCCTGCTCCTGCGCGAGACCATCTCGCCACAACTCTCGCTGCTGCAGACCATCACGCGCGACCAGGGCCGCACATCCGTGAACTTCGGCGGGACGATGTCGCGGGGGCTCCAGACGATCAGTGTGGACTACCAGGTGGCGCACTCGCCGTACCTCGCCAGCAATCCGTTCATCCAGACCATGGGGATCAGCGCGCGTGTCCACGTGCGGGGGGTGAGCCTCTCGATCGGCTCGTTCGTCACCCCCGATGGCCGGGTGCACTACAGCGCGCAGGGCAACACGTTCCTCTATCGCGGGGCGGCCGCGGGGAACGTGCCCGACGCCGGCTCGATTCGCGTGCGTGGATATCTCGCGGCCGGACGTGTCGTCGACACGACGGGGGCGCCGGTGGAAGGAGCGGCGGTGGACGTCGGGGGCGACGTGGTCTACACCGATTCACGGGGCCGCTTCTTTGTGCGACGCCCGTCGCGGACACCGGTCGGGCTGCGCGTCGTGCTGGACGACTTCCTGGGCCCGGGGCGGTGGGAGGTGGTGGACGCCCCCGAGCGCCTGGTGCCAGCGTCGGATGACCGGTCCGTGCCGGCGATCATTGTCCTGCGCCGGCTGGCGCCGCCAGCCTAACGACGGACGATCCCGTGCGTGGCGCTCGGACGCCCGTCGAGGCTGCGCCGCAGCACTACGTGCCAGGTGACGCCCGGCGTCCCGGCGGAATCCGCGACGACCCGGAAAGACACGCGCCCTGCCGCCACGCGCACCCCGGCCGCACCTAACGTGTGCAAGCGGCCATCCGCACCGCGCACGTGCAGGGGGATCCCTGCCGGGCCCTCCACCAGGTGGAGGGTGCCGCCGACGGAGTCCTCACCTCCCGGCTCCCACGAGAGGTCCCGCGCCACGCGCGGCGCCTCCGGCAGGCGGGTAGCGGACAGCGAGATCGAGAGCGTCGTGGAACGAAGGCCCTGGGCCCCGGCGGCGAGCGGGAGGAGCAGCAGCAGCCACAGGGCACCCGCGGCCTTCCACCACCACGCGGGCCGTGGCGCAGCGAGTCCCGAAGCGTGCCGAGGGCGACGGGCCGTCCGCGCGTGGCTGGCCGGGGGACGGCGACGGCGACGGCGGCGGGCGGAAGCGAAGGGGTCCATGGTGGCGAGTGTCGTCACCCGCCCTGGAAAAACTGGAGCGGAGTGTCGGGCCAACGTGTCCGATGGTCCGCGTCGTGGGAAGGGTCGGAGGACTGCGCCACCCGGAGGGTTATCATTCTCCTCACCGCGACGCACCCCGTTCATGCCCGATATCACCTGCTCCCGCTGCACCCAGACCCGCGCCGGCTTCGAGCGCCCGCCCTTCCCCGGTGCCATCGGGCAGCGGGTCCTTGGCGAGATCTGCCAGAGCTGCTGGGGTGACTGGCTCAAGCAGCAGACCATGCTGATCAACCACTACGGGCTCAATGTGATGGATCCCGAAGCGCGGACCTTCCTGACGCGCAACCTGCAGGCGTTCCTCTTCAAGACCGGTGGAGCCGAGGACGTGGATACCAGTCGCAAGGGGACCATCAATTGGTGACCATCGGCCGCCGCCTCGTCGCGGTCGCTGCCGCCGGCACCGCGGCCTGTACGGCCCCCGCTCGCTCGCCTGATCCCGCACCCTTCGCGGTTCCGTCGCTCGCGCCCGAGTCGCCTGCTTCCGCCACGTGGGCCGACTCGGTCCTGCGCACGATGTCCCCGCGCGACCGCGCGGCGCAGCTCGTCTGGCCGTGGATCCTTGGCGACTACGTCCCGGAGGGGAGCGCCGAGTGGACGCGCGTCCGACGGATGGTCGTCGAGGACCATGTTGGCGGAATCATCATCTCCGTCGGGTCCCCGGTGGAGATTGCCACGAAGCTGAACGCCCTCCAGCGCCTCAGCGCCCTGCCACTGCTCGTGAGCGCGGACCTCGAGACGGGGGTCGGTTTCCGCGCGCGCGGCGGGGTCTACGTGCCCAACGGGATCGACCTGGGGGGCGCGACCAACTTCCCGTTCCAGATGGCCCTTGGCGCGGCAAACGATCCACAGCTGAGCTACGAGCTGGGACGTGTCACGGCTCGCGAAGGACGGGCGCTGGGCATCCACATCGCCTATAACCCCGTCCTCGACGTCAACAACAACCCGGCCAATCCGGTCATCGGGGCCCGCTCGATCGCCGAGTCGGCGCCGCTCACCACAACCCATGGGGTGGCGGTGATTCGCGGGTTGCAGGAGCACGGGATGCTCGCGACCGGGAAACACTTCCCGGGTCACGGGGACACCGAGGTCAACTCGCACCTGGCACTGGCCACGGTGGCCGCTCCGCGCCAGCGACTCGATACCCTGGAACTGGCGCCGTTCAAGGCGGCCATTGCCGCCGGCGTCGGCGGGATCATGACGTTTCATGGCTACCTCCCGGCCCTCGATGCCAGCGGGGTGCCCGCGACATTGTCGCCCGCCGTGATGACCGGCCTCCTTCGTGAGGAACTCAAGTTCAAGGGCCTGCTGATCACCGACGCGATGGACATGAAGGGCGTGGTCGACATGTTCGGGGCCGCCGAGGCAGCCAAACGCGCGATTGCTGCCGGGAACGACGTGCTCCTGATGCCGGCCGACATCCGCGCCACCATCGATGCCGTGATGGCCGGCCTCGCGGAAGGACGGTACGACCAGGCGAGAATCGATGCGTCGGTCCGGCGCGTCCTCGAGCTCAAGCATCGGTTCGGTTTGCACCGCCAACGTGTGGTGGACGTGGAGCGGGTGCGCGCCGTGGTGGGCGACTCCCTGCACCAGCAGGCGGCGGATCGCCTGGCAGAGAAGGCGCTGGTGCTCGCGCGGGACGAGGGGAACGTGGTGCCGCTGGGTCGTGGTGGGGCGCGTCCCCGTGTGCTGGCGATTACCTACGCCAGGCGGACGGACCTCACGGCCGGGCTGCAGTTCCCGTCGGAACTCGGTCGCGGCGCGGCGGTGACCCACGAACACCTGGTGGCTGACGATCCCGCACCCAATGTGCAGCGCTTCCTGTCGTCGGCCTCCTCAGCCGACGTCATCGTGGTGGGTTCCTACGTGAACATCACGTCGGAGAGCGCCTCGGCAGATGCGCCACAGGCGTTCATCGGCTTCATGCAGCAGCTCGTGGCCACGGGGAAACCCGTCGTGGTGGTGACCTTCGGGACGCCATACCTGCTGAGCCAGCTTCCCTTCGTGCGGACGTACGCCATCGCGTGGGGAGGCACCGCATCGTCTCAACGGGCCGCGGCCCGGGCGCTCCTCGGTCGGACCCCCATCACCGGGCGGCTCCCCATCTCAATACCGCCGCTGCTGAACATCGGAACCGGAGTCCAACGTCCCTGACACCGAGCGTGATACTGACCGGTTCGTGACCGAAACATGCTTGACGGTTCCGGGGTAGAGATGGCAGCGTGTGTTCACCCCTTGGCGAGGACCTGGCCGTGCTCGCGTACCTGGAGGCACTTCGCGACGCGTTGATCGCGCGAGATGGTGACGCGATCCGCCGTTTGCTGGCCCATCCCCTGGCTGGCGCGCTTTCCGACCCGGTACGCGCCGAGGCGGCCCGGATACTGTCCGGCAGCATGCCCCTTCACGGGATGCCGATCGCGACGCTGCAGCTCTATCACCAGACCGCGCATTGCCTGGGGGTCGCTCGAGAGGTTCGGATCTCCGGTCGAGGGGACGCTGGAGAGCGGCCGCGTCGGGTGACCGCTCAGATCGAGCTCCCTCTGCAGGTCGCGTAGCCTGCAAAAACCAACGCCCCCGGGGTTGTCCCCGGGGGCGTTGTCTTTTCGTGCCTCGATCAGGCCTTGGTGACGTCCGAGGCCTGCGGCCCCTTCTGGCCCTGAACGATCTCGAACTCGACCTTGTCGCCCTCCGCGAGGGACTTGAAGCCACTGGACTGGATTGCGCTGAAGTGGACGAAGACGTCCGGACCTCCCTCACGGGAGATGAAGCCGAAACCCTTCGCGTCGTTGAACCACTTCACGGTGCCTTGGATACGTGCCATCGTGCCTATCCTCTTCCCTTTGCGGGGCGAAACGGTGGAGCAGGAACGGGGACACCGGCTGCGGGAGCCCCCAGTAACAAGTGCGGTCTCCTACCCCGCACCCAAGAAAAAGCTCGTGCCCTCGAAACGACCGAGTGCACGAGCACGAACGATCGAGCAGGACCTGAGCTTCTAGGCAGCGCCTGCAATATAACGGGCCGTGCGTCCACACGAAGCGCAGGTCAGGGTGACGTGCGATCGCGGTGGGGGGGGCACATGAACGGGTTCCCGCTCGAAGGCCCCGGAACCACACGAGGGGCAGCTCAGTGGAGAGCCACTCCGGTCGGAGGCGATGAGGTGCAGGGCCTGCGCGGGGTTGTACGTCGCCGGACGGGGTTTGCGCATCAGAACCTCCCTGACGGAAATCGGTCCCTGAGCACCCCGAATACGGCGGATCCGTGCAAGTGCAGCTCCTGCAACAACTTGGACGCTACCGACGTGCGAAGTGCCACAACGGCCATCGAGATTGAGGGTACCGGACTACCTGCGATTGCATGCAATCCGGGCGTGTCGGATACCACAACGCGCGAGCCTCGCGGAGTGTTGTGCTGACGGTTGTCGGGGCGTGAGCGGCGTCAGCCGCCGTAGACGATCTCGCCGTCGGCGTCCAACCCCAGCTCCTGATCCTGCCCGCAGACTCCGCAGGTACGGGTCACGATCCAGACCGTCTTCAGGTCCCTGGCGTGGCTGGCGGGAGCGCGCTTCACCGCCAGCTTCTTGAACGAGTACTCCAGGCAATGCGAACACGCGTGGGCCCGCGCGATGCGCGCGGCGCGTTCCTGCGTGATGGAACGGGTCGCGGCCATCCGTCTTACGGCTTGCTCGTCTCGCCCGGGAGGGCGCGCGGAGCGCCGGGCTTGCCCGGCGTGCCGCTTTCGGCCGGTCCACCGGCCTGAAGCAAGGCGCGAAGCCCACCGAGTGCGCCCATTACCCCCGATGCCTCGCTGGGGAGGAAGATGGTCGAGCCCTTCCCCTGCGCGAGCTGCGGGAGTGCATCGAGGTACTTCTGGCTGAGCAGGTAGAGCGAGGCATCACCGGCAGGGAGCGAGGCCGCGATTCGCCGCAGTGCTTCCCCTTCTGCCTCCGCCATGGCGAGGCGCGCCTCCGCGAGCCCCTGCGCCCGGAGGATCGCGGCGTCCTTTTCGCCCTGGGCCCGGAGGACCTGCGATTCACGCACCCCTTCGGCCTCGAGGATCGCGGCGCGCTTGGTGGCCTCGGCGTTGGTGACGGCGGCGCGTCGCTCCCGTTCGGCGCGCATCTGCAGCTCCATCGACTGCTGGATGTCTTTCGGGGGCTCGATGGCCTGCAGCTCGACGCGCGTGACGTCCACCCCCCAGCCCAGCGAGGCTTCCTCGATGACCTCACGCATGCGACGGTTGATCTCATCGCGGGAGCCGAGCGTGTTATCGAGCTCCATCTCGCCCACGATGTTGCGGAGCGTGGTGCGCGTCAGCGTCTCGAGGGCGTAGGGGAGGTTCTGGACGGCGTACGTCGCCTTCTGCGGATCAGCGACGCGGTAGTACAGGACGGCGTCGATGTCGATCGTCACGTTGTCCTTGGTGATGACCGGCTGGCTCGGGAAGTTGAGCACCTGCTCGCGCAGGTCGATGCGGGCCGTCGACTTGGCCGTCACCTTCTTGAAGCCGGTCACATCCGATTCGAAGTAGCGCACGTCAAGATGCCGCGGCTGCTCGATGAAGGGGATGAGGATGTTGAGCCCGGATCGCGCCACACGGTGAAAGCGCCCGAGGCGCTCCACCACCATCACCTCAGCCTGCCCGATGATCTTGACCGACTTGACCAGCAGGTAGGCCGCGAGGGCGGCGAGGATGGCAGGGACGAAGAACATGGGACCTCCTTACTTCCAGTCAGCGAGGAAGAGGTTCGTCTCGTTGGGCTTGTCGTTCTTCCGGTTGGACGCCCAGAGCAGCTTGGTGCCGTCCGGGCTGAACATCGGGAAGCCGTCGAAGACGGGCGTGAACGTGACCTGCTCGATCTGCTGCGGTCCGGCGCGTGTGGCACTCGCATCGACGAGGAACAGGTCGAAGTTGCCACTACGCGGATTCTGGTGATTGGACGAGAAGATGATCCGGCGACCGTCGGGGGTCCATGACGGGCCGAAGTTGGCGCCGCCGAGGGCGGTCACCTGCCGCTGGTCGCTGCCGTCGGCGTTCATGACGTAGAGCTCGACCTGCGACGGCCGGATCATCCGACGGCCGAGCAGGGACCGGTACGCGGCCAGCTGGGTGGAGTCGGCGGGATGGTGGGCGCGATAAACGATCTTCGTGCCGTCGGGGGACCACCAGGGGCCTCCGTCGTACCCCGGCGTGAAGGTCAGGCGCTTCACGTCGGTCCCGTCGGCATTCATCGTGTAGATCTCGAGGTCGCCGTCCTTGAGCGACGTGAAGACGATCTTCTTCCCGTCGGGGGAGAGCACCCCTTCAGCCGTGTAGACGTCGTAGTGCGTGAGCCGCTTCAGGTCGGTCCCATCGCGCTTGACGGTGTAGATGTCGAAGCGATCGAGGGGCCAGACGTAACCGGCCGATGGGTCCGGGCGCGGCGGGCAGGTCGAATCGTGGGCGTGTGACGATGCGAAGAAGAGCCGTTCGCCGCCCGGGAAGAACCACCCGCACGTGGTCTTCCCGAGGCCGTTGGAGACCCGGACGAGCCCCGACCCATCGGTGCGCATGACGTACTGCTGGTCGCAGGTCCGGCCGTCGCGCGTCGACTGGAAGGTGATCCACTTCCCGTCCTGGCTGAAGTACGCCTCGGCGTTCTCCCCGCCGTTGGTCAACTGGCGGAGGTTGGTGAGGTGGCGCTCGGTCGGCTCGGCGGCGATGACCGGCAGGGACGCGCGGGGCGGCGCACACGAAAACGCCGCCACGAGGGTCGTGGCGGCGAATGTCAGCGAGACTCTCATGTCCCGGAAGTTACTTGTCTGCCGGGCGAGCGGCGAGCGCGATGAGGTCCTTGGTGGTGGGGCCGTTCTTCAGGATCGCGATCGCCCGCTGGAGGGGGGGATCATCAGGAAGGGAACGACGGCGCGCCGTGGAGTCACCGAATGCCATCCGGGCAAAGCGGTTCTCGATGTCGCGGGTGATGTAGCGCTGCCCCGCATCCCAGACGGCGCGATCGACCTCGACCCCCTTCTTGCGAATCCGGTCGTAGAGCTCATCGCGCATCGCGGCGGTCACGGTGAAGTCCGGCTTGATCTGCGAGCGCATCTGGACGCCGAAGTCATAGAGGGCGACGTAGTATTCGGCGCGCTTGGACGCGAGGGCCCGGAGGAGCGCCTGTTCCGGCGACGTGAACGTGTCGGGGCGGATGGCGATGTCGGGGGTGATGGCCCCGCCGCCGTAGAGCAGCCGGCCGGCGGTGGACTTGTAGGTCGGGCGTGCCTTGCGCGCCGAATCCGACTCGATGGAGTCCGGATGCACCTCCACGAACTGGCCGTCGGGGAGCAGCTTGCGTTCCTTCTGGATGGAGCGCCCGGCCGGGGTGTACCACTTGCCGGTCGTCATCTTGAGGGCGTACCCGCCGTCCAGGTTGTACACGGTCTGCACCAGCCCCTTGCCGAAGGACGTGGTGCCCAGAATGAGGGCACGATCATGGTCCTGCAGCGCACCGGCGACGATCTCCGCGGCGGAGGCGGAGTACTGGTCGATGAGGACGACGATCGGCAGGTCGGGCGCAATGGGACGTTCACGCGCCGTGTAGACCTGGGGTTCGGCGCCACGCCCCCGCACCGAGGCGATGTCGATCCCCTGTGGCAGGAAGAGGTTGGAGATCGAGAGCGCCTGGTCCAGGAAGCCCCCCGGGTTGCCGCGGAGGTCCAGGATCACACCCTTCACCCGCTGTGCCTGGAAGGCGCGAATCGCCGTGGCGATGTCGCGGGTGGACGAGGTGTTGAAGTTGTCGAGCGGGAGGTATCCGACGCCGTCGAAGGTGATGGCGTAGCCGACCGCCGGGATGTTGACGACGCGCCGCGTGAACGTGGTCTTGATGGGTTCGTTCACGCCGGGCCGAGCGAAGGTTACCGTGACCTTCGTATTGGGAGTCCCGCGCAACGAGTCCGCCACGCGGGCGTTGGTCCACCCGCGGGTCGAGAGCGTATCGACGGCGACGATGAGGTCGCCTTCGATGACCCCTCCTTCTTCGGCTGGCGTGTTGTGATAGACGCGGCCGACGACGGTGCCCTTGCCGGGCTGCTGCTCGATCGACATGCCGAGTCCACCGTAACGTCCCCCGGTGGTGGTGTTGAACTGGGCAAGGTCGCGCGGGGCGAGGAGCTCGGAGTAGGGATCCTGCAGTTGGTTGACCAGTCCGCGGGCCGCCTTCTCGTACAGCATCGCCTCGTCGACGGAATCGACGAAGCGCGACTGGACGAGATCGAGCACCTGACCCAGCAGGCGGCCGCCATCCTGGGTGGCGCGTTCCTGGGCGATGAAGCCGCCTGCGACCAGCGGGGCGACGATGACGAGCCCAATGGCGGCCTTCCTCATGCGTTTCATGCAGGTGCTCGGTGGGAGGGGTGATCTAATACTGCAACCAATACGCCCGGTGCGCAGGGGAGTTCCGAGGGTCTCTTTCGGGGAAGACCGATGCCGGGGAACCGGGTAACACTCCCGGGCCACCCGGGCCCCGGGGGGCTAAGCGTTTGACCCGTCGCCCTTTGCGCGAGTTGCCAGGACGTAGTCCACGAACCAGCTCCGGTCGACCTGATGGACCTTCGCATCCCGGACCAACCCGGCCGCGAGCAACATCTCGTGGGCGGGCTGCAACACGCGCTGCAAGTGGGACGGGTAGCGTTGGACGAGGGGCATCTGCTCGGCCAGGGCCTCCAGGCCGATCCGCCAGGTGACCACATCGTCGGCCCGGGCGACCTCGAGGAGGCGGTACAGGCGGCGCGCGACCGGTGACTGCAGGGCCTGGTACTGCGACGCGACGAGCGTGGTGAAATGACCGGCCGCGAGGTTGGCCCGCAGCACCGGTGACAGGACGACGCGAGCGTCCCCGGGTTCGGAGGTGGTGACGTTGGCAAAGAGGGCGAGTTGTTCCCGGTCGGCGACACGCCGCCGATCGATCGCGACGGACTGGAGTACCGTGAACCGTCCCTGCACGGCGAGGCCGGCCGCTGCGTTGAGGTAGGCCCCGTGGGACTCGAGCCCGGTGCGTTCCAGGCGACTCAGCGCGGCGCGGAGTTGCTCGTACGTGCGTCCGTCCGCGCGCCGCCCGATGGACCGGAGGAAGGCGTGCAGCGTAAAGGTGATCGCGCCGTCCTCCGGCGAGCCGGCGTCCACGAACCGTCGGCACACCTCCACGTACACATCCTGGTCGAACGTCCCCGGGAGGCGATCACCCGGTGCCGGGAGTACACGCCAGCGACCGCCCCCGGCGGGGGTGAACAGGATGGCGGACTCGTCGGCGGAGTCGCTAAGCCTGAAGAGCGGGAGCGCTTCCAGCGCGCGGTCGAGGAACACATGCTTGCCCGGCGGGCGCCGGTTGGCCAGCGGGGTGCGGTGCCGCCGCCGATCGTCGTTGGGGAGCGCGCTCATGCGAGGCGTACCACCTGGCCGGTGCAGTTGGCGGCCGCGGGGCCGGCGAGATGCACGATCCATCGCGCAACCACCTCGCGTTCCACGTAGGCCACGTCCGCTCCCATGGCTGACTCATTCGCGGCGGTCCGGATGCTGGTGGGAGCGACCGCGTTCGCGCGGACACCGGCGTCCCGCTCGTCCTGCGCGACGGCCTGCATCAGCGCGAGGACGGCGGCCTTTCCCGCGGCATACGCGGCAATCCCGGCGCTCCTGCCACCAGGGAGCACGGCGGCACTGGCCACATAGACGAGCGCCCCGCGCGCGATGCGCAGGTGGGGAAGAAACGCCCTCGTGGTGTTCCACGCCGTCGTGGCGTTGATGGCCCACATGCGCTGCCAGACGTCCGGAGGTGCAGCGTCGAGGGGCCCCGTCATCGCAAAACCACCGGCAAGACAGGCCACGGCCGCGATCCCGGCACGGTCGGGATCGCAAGCTCGCGCGACCGCGTCGACCGCCGCGGTGTCCGTGAGGTCGCACGGGAAGGCATCACACGTCGCGCCACGTGACCGCAGGTCAGCGACACGCGCCTGCAGTTCGCTCGCATCGCGGTCAATCAGGCAAAGGCGCGCGCCCGTCTCCGCAAACGCCGCCGCGACGGCCTCGCCGAGCTGGCCCTGCCGCCCGACGCCGGTGATCACGACCGTCGCGGTCATGCGGGGTCGATGCGGCCGAGGGCGGTGCGGAGCGCCTCGCGCAGCGTCGCGACGCCATCGTCGCTCCCGGCAGCCGAACCGTCGCGGACGTGGATCTCCACGCCGTCGGCGACCACGACCCGCCGCCACCGGTAGGTGCCGTGTTCGTCATCACGCACCGCGTCAGGCACGCTGGCCGCCAGGGTGGAACCCAACCACGTGGCGATGCGCCGCTCGAGGGCGTCGCCGGTCGTGGTGCGCATCTCCTTCCGGATGGTGTCGAGGTTGTAGCCCTCGCGCTGCCGGATCTTGATGCCGAGGAGCTGGAGGAAGTGCCGGTAGTTGTAGGTCGCGGACGTGCCGGCCCCTTCGGGGCGATCCATCAGCTGGTTGGCGACATAAAAGCGCACCGCGCGCGCCGACGGTGCCGCGCGCGCGACGGCGTTGGTGGGCCGTACGCCGACGGCATCCACGAGCCCCGAGACGTGCGCGGCGAGGCCGCGCGCATTCCAGGGAGCAAAACGCGCGTGCGCGCGCAACAGGGCCACCGGGGACTCCGCCATGGGCGGGAGTTTACGCCTCTCCGGTGGGGAGGCGCCAGACGAGCGTCCAGGCAACTCGTCAGGCGTGTGGACTACGTCGTCCCTGCCGGCTCCGGGTGGATGCTCGAGGCGATCCCGTGTCGTGCCGCGATCGAGGCGATGACCTCCAGGTCGGCGGGCTTCTCCAGGAAATACGTGGCTCCCAGACGAAGCGTCGCCAGGCGGACCTCCTCGTCCGGATAGGCCGTCAGGGCGATCACGGTGGCCTCCGGGGAAAGGAGTCCGGAGGCGGCCATCACCTGCAGCCCCCCATCCCGCTTTCCGCCGAGGCGGATATCGGAGATGATCAGGTCGTAGGGACGCACGGCGAGGGCCGTGCGCGCCTCGTCGAGCGAGGCGACGGCGGTCACCTGGGTGGCGGCGACGTCGAACAAGTCCGCCAGGGAGTCCCGGATGGACTGCTCGTCTTCGATGATCAGGATGGGACGTGACACGGTAGGGGCGGGCGAGCGGACATCAGGTGAACGGCGGCCGGCCCCGGAATGTTCGCGTCAGCAGGTTTCGGCTCGTTCGAGCGGGAGGGAGACGGTGACGGTCGTTCCGGCCTCGGGACTGGACGTCATCTCGATCGTGCCCCGGTGCTCCTCGATGATGCGCTGACAGATGGCGAGCCCGATCCCGGTGCCCCCCGGTTTCGTCGAGAAGAACATTTGAAAGACCTTCTGGAGCACCTCAGACGGGACCACAGGGCCGTGGTTGGTCAATGCACAGACCCAGGCCTCCGCACGGAGGGCTGTGCGGAGGTGGATCGCAGACCCCGGCGGGGCGTGGTCAACCGCATTGACCAGCAGGTTGAGGAAGACCTGGGCGAGCTGCTCGCCCTCGAGCCGCACGGCGGCGGGCGGCGTGTGGCGGGTCCGGACGAGTTCGAGCTGTCGAGCCTCGAGCAGCGGGCGCTGGGACTCCAGCAGGTCATCCCAGATGGCGTCCGGGTCGCCGGAGGCAAACGAAGGTTTCCTCGGGCGGCCGAAGTCGAGCAACGACGTGACCATCCGGTTGAGCCGCTCAACCTCCTTGAGGATCCTCCCGACGTTCCGGTCGACGACGGCATCCTGAGGCGCACGAAACCGAAGCAGTTGCGCTGCGGACGAGATCCCGAAAAGGGGATTCCGGAGTTCGTGGGCAATTCCGGTTGCGACCTCGCCGATTGCCTCGAGTCGATGCTTGTGGCCGAGTTGCTGCACCAGGCTGACGCGGTCGACCGCCGTCGCGGTCTGGGCCGCCAGGGTCGCCAGGACGCGTTCAGCCTCCTCGAAGTCCTGTCGCGACGTGAGGGCGGGCGAGAGGAGCACCATGGCGCCGGTGGTGAGGCCGCCGGCGTTCATCGGGGATGCCAGAAGCAACCCGAATCCGGGAAGTCGATCGCTCGCGGCGCTTCCGCTCTCGAGCACCCGGATCGCGATTTCACGCATGGCCCGATCACGTGCCGTTTCCCCGGGCGGCACGGTGGCGTAGGCGAGGGCTGGCCCCTCACCGACTCGCTTGACCCAGATGGCGAAGGCGTCAGTGGGGATGCCCCGAAGGACCTGATGACCCACCTCATGGAAGACGCGATCGATGTCGACGGGTCGCGCCAGGGCGAGCCCCGTGTTGATCAGTGCTTCGCGCGACTTGTGACTCGGCGTGATGTCCACGGTCGAGAAAACGAAGCCGGAGACCTGCTGCGCGGCGTCGCGCAGCGCGGTGATCTGGAGGAGGAACACACGTTCCTCGGTCGGGGAGGAGCAGGGAAACTCCCACGCCACCCGGTTGGCGCGTCCCGACCGCAACTGCTCCATGGCGTCGCGGACCTGGTCCTTGTACGCGGGGTCGGAGAAGGCCCCCCACAACGAGGCGCCGCAGACCTGAGACTCGGCCTCCAGTTCAGGGGCACCGTTCGCTGCGGCGAAGCTCGACCAGCTCCGGTTGGCGCTGGTGATCCGACCGTCGAGATCGGTCGTGTAGATCGTGACGGGCAGGGCGTCGAGGACCTGCTGCGCGAAATCGCTCCTCATGAGAACAGGATGCGGACCTTCATGAGAGGATGAACGGCAACGGGTGGTCGGCGGTTCGCCGGCCACCCGTCGTCACGAGTCCCTGAGCCCGGGAGCCTCAGCGCTTCTTCTTGCCCTTCGGTGACTTGCCCGCGGCCTTCTTCGCTGGTTTGGACGGCTTCGCCGCCTTTTTCGCGGGCTTGGCCGGCTTCTTCGAGGGGGCCGCCTTCCCGGCCACCTTCTTTGGTGCCGCCTTCTTCGCTGCTGCCTTCTTTGGGGCAGCCTTCTTCGGGGCCGCCTTCTTCGGTGGCGCGGACCTGGACGTGGACGCCTTGGCTGGCGCCGACTTTCTTGCCGCCGGCTTGGTCGGTGCCGCCGCCTTCGCCGGAGCTGCCGGCTTGGCCGGGGCAGGGGCAGGGGCTTTCACCGCCTTCTGGGGGGGCGGCGGTGCCGGCGGAGGGGGCGGCGCGGCGGGAGCACTGGCGGAGGGTGGAGCCGGGGCTTTCGGTGGGCGCCCAGGGCGGCGGCGCGCCGTCAGGCCAAAGTCCATCTCCTCTTCCTCGGGGCCCTCGTCGTCGGTAACGGCGTCATCTGCGACGACCTCGGCTTCCTCTTCCTCCTCGAGGGCCGCTTCATCCGGGTCTTCCCAGAGGGAGTCGTCGCGCTTGGTCGATCCCCACCCATCCTCCTCGTCATCATCGTCGTCGTACGATCCACCCCCCCCGTACCCGACGTCGTCCATCTCATCTTCATCGGAGAGGCGCCAGGGGCGCTCACCATTGTCACCGCGGAACATGCACTCCTCCGTCGATTGGTTGCGGCTCAGGGTTGCGCGGTGTCACACGCGCGGCCTCACCTTCTACTATCGCGCACCGATTCCGTCAAGCGCGCAGTGACTGGTGCCGCTCACGCGACGCTTGCCGTGGGTCTGGCGTCCACGGGGAGTGTCACCCGGAAGGAGGTGCCGGCGCCGACACGGGTGTCCACTTCGATGTTTCCGCCGTGTGCCCTAACGATCCCGTAACTCACGCTGAGGCCGAGCCCGGTCCCCTCGCCCTCCGGCTTGGTGGTGTAGAACGGCTCGAAGATGCGCAACCGAGCCTCCTCGGGGATGCCGGTCCCGGTGTCAGCCACCACAATGGCGACGCCTTCGGGACATGGCTCCGTCCGGACGACAAGCCGGCGCATATCGGTCCCCTGCATGGCGTGTTCGGCGTTTACCACCAGGTTGAGCACCACCTGGTGGAGCCGCTGCGCATCCCCGGGGACCTGGGGGAGTGAGGGATCGAGGTCCACCCGGACGTCGATCCCGCTGGAGCGGAGCCCGTAGCTGCGCAGACGCAACGTGTGCTCCACGATCTCGTTGAGGTCGACCGCGCCGTGCGAGGGGCCGCTCTTCCGCGAGAAGAACAGGAGGTCACGGATCACCGCCACCGCCCGGTCGGCCTCCCGCTTGATGAGACGGACCGAATCCGCCTGTTCGGCGTCCAGGGGATCCTCGAGCAGGAGCTGCGCAAACGCGGAGATCCCGGCCAGTGGGTTGTTGAGTTCGTGCGCGACCCCGGCCACGAGTTCGCCGAGGGCCGCGAGCTTTTCACTCTGCCGCAACTGTTCGGCGATTCGCCGTTCCTCGGTGAGGTCGCGAACGACCACGACCTGGCCCAGGGGAGTCTGGGAGTCGTCCCGGATGTAGCCGATGTAGACGGACGCCGGGAAGGTCGAGCCATCCTTGCGGCGATGGACATGTTCGGCGAGCCAGATGCTGGCCGCGTCGCGGGGGCCAGGTGCCGTGACGCGGCGCGCAGTCGCCGCCGCTTCGACGAGTTCATCGAGCGTAATGCCGGCGAATTCCGACTCTTCGTAACCGAAGAGCCGCACCGCGGCGGGGTTCGCGTATCGCACCTCGCGGTCCAGCGACAGGAGCAGCACCGGCTGTTCCATCGTATTGAGCGCCGCGGCCAGCATATGCTCGCGGTGGTGGTGCGTATCATTGGCCTCGTTGAGGAGGACGACGTCGGCCGCGAGCGCGAGCGAAGGGACCAGGCCCTCGAGCGCGGCGAGATCCACCGGCGTTCGGCCGCCGTCACGGGTCGACGCACTCCACAAGACGCCGATGTCCTGGTCGTGCACGCGGAGCCTGAGCGCCACCGAAGACTCCGGCATGCGGTCTTCCGGTGACTCCGTTCCCGGGGTGGCGCTCCCGAGCACACTTTGCTCGAGGGAGACCTCGGTGCCGAGCACGTGTTCGCACGTTCCGGTGGCGACGAGGTACCTCAAGGAGCGGCGTGTGGGGTCCACGACGCCAAGGGCATACCCATCGGAGGGAACGGTTTCGGCGAGCACGGCCACGGCCTGTCGGAGGGCGCGGAGGTCCGCGCGCCGCTCGAGCACGCGGCGCGAGATCTCGGCAGCGGCCACGGCGAGTTGGTGTTGTCGCCGCTCGCGCTCGAGGAGGTCGGCATTGTTCAACGCCGCCGCGGCATACTCGGCGAGGTCGCGCAGCAGGTCCCGTTCAGGGTCGCGGACCGCATGCGGTGCTGACCAGCTGAGGACGAGGGTACCGCGCACGTCGCCCCGAAAGCGGAGTGGCAGCTCGGCGAGGGCACGGACGTCGGCGGGGCACCCGGCCTGGAACGTTGCGTTCCAGATGTTGGTGGTTGCGGGATCGGTCAGGTCTTCGAAGTACGACTCCTGTCCGGAGAGCAACCGGCTCACCAGGGCGGGGTATGCGAGGCCTCTCTCGTTCAGGCGCTCCAGCGCTGGAAGCCCCGCACCGGAGGTGTACACGCGTACCGCGGATCGTCGAATGGTGTCGAGTCGGTAGACCGTGAGCTCCACCCTGCCGGTCATCTCGGTGACGACCTGCGCGAGTGCGTCGAATACTTCGGCGACAGGGCGCGCCTCGGCCAGGGCCCGGGAAACAGTCGCCACCGCCTTCAGATGGCGGCGCGTGTCTCGCAGGGCTTCGTGGTCGGGAGAGGATGCCTCGGCACGGGGGTCCGAGGGCGGCGGTTCCGGCACGCTATGATAAGATGGGCGACGTTCAGCTGTCGGGGCACCATCACTATGGTGCCGGGCGCCCGGAAACTCAACGTTCCGCTTTCCCGGCGGGGCCAGTAGGGCCGGCGCGAACCAGCGACAAGGCGGCCTCGATGTCGCCCCGATGGCGCTCGTACTCCTCGAGGGACTTGGCCCGCTCGGTGGTCTCCACCGTCCGGAGTCGAGCGAGCGCCTGCCGGCCCCGGGCCGAATCCCCGCGCGCCATGATCGCCCGCGCGTCGAGGATGATGCCGAGCATGTGGTCGGGTTGTTCGCGCAGGATGGAATCGGCCTGCGCCTTCGCCGTGACCAGGTCGCCGGCCATCTCGGCCATGCGCCCCATGTCGTAACGCTGGTCGGCGTTCAGGGGCGCCAGGCTCTCGTAGGCGCCAACGGCCATCGAGGCGAAGAACGACGCGGAGTCCGCCTTGCCTTCGGCGGAGAGTCGCATCACGCGATCGTAGAGGCGATCGGCGCGTTCCTGCGGGGACATCTGCGAGATGTCGGGGCCGCGCGGGGCGGCGGCCCCTCCCAGCGGGGCCTCGGTGGGCGGCGTGACGGTGGACTGCTGTCGCGCGACCATGATGACGACGGCGAGGAGTGCGATCCCCGCCATGACCCAGGGGAGGATACTGCGCTGATCGGTGAGGGCGGCACTCTGCTGAATCCCGACGGCGCGGCTGCGGGCGCCGCCCACGTCCTGGCCACAACGGTGACAGAACAGGGCGCCGGGGGTGAGGAGGGTCTTGCATGACCCGCATCGTGCGCCGACGACGGCGGCGCCGCATTCAGAGCAGAACTTCCCGGTGGCAGGAGTGCCACAGCCCGGGCAGGGGATCGCATCGGCAGACATGCCTCCAAAGATAGGTGCTGGCGGTGTCGTCCGGGCGGCGGTGCGCACATCTTCCCGGCATGAAGAACCCGTTTGCCGGCGCGACCCCCCAGGATCTGCTGGCCTATGCCGCTACGCACCAGGTGCGCTTTCTCAGGCTCCAGTTCACGGACATCCTCGGGGTCAACAAGAACGTGGAGATTCCGGCCTCCCAGTTCGAGAAGGCGCTGGCCGGCGACATCCTCTTCGACGGATCCTCGATCGAGGGGTTCGTGCGAATCGAGGAGTCGGACATGTTGCTGGTCCCCGACCTGTCGACCTTCCGGGTGTTCCCCTGGGGCGATGCGGAGAGTCGCGTTGCGCGCCTCATCTGCGATATCGCGGCCCCCGACGGGACGCCGTTCGAGGGGGATCCGCGACGGGTGCTGAAGCGGCAGATCGAGCGGGCGGCGGCCATGGGCTACACGATGAATGCCGGGATGGAGGCCGAGTTCTTCGTGTTCAAGTCGGCGGGGGCGGGAGAGCCGGCGACGGCGACGCATGACGTCGGGTCGTACTTCGACATGGCGCCGGCGGATCTCGGGGAGGATGCGCGGCGTGCCATCGTGTCGGCGCTCGAGCAGATGGGGTTCGAGGTCGAGGCGGCACACCATGAAGTGGCGCATGGGCAGCACGAGATCGACTTCCGGTATGCCGACGCGCTGACGACGGCCGACAACATCGCGACGTTCCGCTTTGTCGTGAAATACGTGGCGAACACCTTCGGGCTCACGGCGTCGTTCATGCCCAAGCCGATCTTCGGGCAGCCGGGGAGCGGGATGCATACGCACCAGTCGCTCTTCAGGGACGGCCGGAACGCGTTCTGGGAGAAGGAGGCCCCGTGGGAGTTGAGCCCCGTGGCCCTGCACTACATCGGCGGGATCCTCAAGCATGCGCGAGGGTTCTGTGCGATCACGAACCCGCTGGTGAATTCCTACAAGCGCCTGGTGCCGGGGTACGAGGCGCCGGTGAACGTGGCGTGGTCGATGCGCAACCGGTCGCCCCTCGTGCGGGTGCCGGCGCGCCGTGGGACGGGGACGCGGATCGAGGTGCGGGTGCCGGACCCGTCGGCCAATCCCTACCTCGCCCTTGCCGTCATGCTGGCGGCCGGCCTCGATGGGATCGAGACGAAGGCCGATCACCGGGAGCCGGTGGACACGAACATCTTCGAGATGTCGTTTCGCGAGAAGCGGCGCCTCCGGATCGACGACCTGCCGCACGACCTCAACGAGGCGTGCGACGAGCTGGAGAAGGACGACGTGATCCTCGCCGCGTTAGGCGAGCACATCGCGTCGCACTTCCTGGCGGCGAAGCGGGAGGAGTGGCGGGACTACATCACGCAGGTGCACCAGTGGGAGCTGGACCGGTACCTGCTGAAGTACTGACCCGGGGTCGGGCCGGGGATTCCCGGACAGCGACGTTCCGGTTTCCCTGAACTTCGTGCCCTGGTGAATCCTCCGGGCCCGACGCGGTCTCTCTCGGGGTGAAGCGCAGGTGAGTCCCCCAATCCTCCAGGAGTTGTCCCCATGGCTGCCACCGCCCTGTTCGCCCGCAACGAAGGCACGATCGATCGCGTCCTTCGCGTCGCCCTCGGCATTGCCCTGCTTTACGTCGCCTTCACCGGTCGTGGGGTATGGGGCTACCTCGGGGCCATCCCCCTCCTGACCGGGCTCATGGGGAGCTGCCCGCTGTATTCGCTCTTCGGGGTGAGCACCTGCCCCGTGAAGCGGTGATCGACGGGGGCCCCGACGTGGATGCGGCCCTGCTGCACCGGGCCGCGACGGGCGACGAAGGCGCGTTTCGCGAGTTCGTCGCCCGCCATGACGCCGGGGTCTGGCAACGCGCCCGCACGCTCACGCAGCATCGCGAGGACGCCGAAGACCTCATGCAGGAGGCATTCCTCGCCGCGTGGCGCGGCGCATCCGGGTTCCGCGGCGGATCGGCCCGTGCCTGGTTGCTTACGATCGTTGGGCACACGTGGGCGCGACTGGGCCGAAAGGCCGCCCGGTACAGCGGGGTCGAGGACGACGAGACGCTGGATGCCCTCGCGCGACGGGCCGGTTGGGGGCGTGATGTGCCGTCCGACGAGGCCACCACGGCGGTGGGGATCGCCTTCGACCGGCTGGCCCCGGAGGATCGACGACTCCTCGCGTTGCGTGACATCGATGGGCTGAGCGGCGAGGAGACCGCGGCGCTGCTCGGCGTTGGACTGGCGGCGATGAAGAGCCGGCTGCACCGGGCGCGACTGCGCCTCGCCGCCGCATACCAGGAGGTGCGCGATGGATCCCCTTGACCGCGTGGTGGCCGGACTCAGCTGCCGGCAGGTGCTGGGTTACCTCGGAGACTTCGTCGACGGGGATCTGGCCCCCGACGTCCTGACGGACGTGAAGGCGCACCTGGCCGGGTGCCAGACCTGTGACCGGTTCGGTGGTCGCGTTGCGACGCTCGTCGGGGCGCTGCGTGGTGCCGTCGAGACGCCGGAGGTCCCGGCAGGCTTTCACGAGCGGCTGCAGGGTCGGTTGCGGGAGGCGTCCGGGTCCTGAGCGCGCTGCCTCCCACGGCGCAGGCTCGCGGCGAGTGCCTCCTTACTCCTTTCTCTCGACCCGCGAGTAGTCGCTGGTGGCGCCCAGGAGCGTACCGCGGAGCGCGGCGATCCTGCCCTGCGCATCACGCACGGCGACCCATTGGGTGGTCATGGTCGCATGGGAGAAGAGCGTGTCGCGAGAGGCCGCCCGCAGCACCTCCTTCATCGTGTTCCCCATCATGTCGAACGACAAGGCGACCCCCTCCGCCGCGGGACGCAGGTGAATCGTCAGGGCGCCGTTGGACCAGTCTCCGGCGTACGCCGCGCGGGCAGTCGGCGAGAGTGCGACGGTTGGGCGACCGAGGTCGCCGTAGAGAAAGCGCAGGGACCGGCTGATCGCCCCGGCCACCACCGAACCATGTGATTCGTTGGGAAAAACCTGCGAGCCGACCTGCAAGGCAGGGAAGGTGCGCTTGAGCTCGGCCGACATGCGCCGCATGGGCGGGACCATGACATCACCCTCGTCACCGCCAACCGTGAGAAAGGCGCGCCCGGACAGCGTGGCGCCACCGGCCTTCGCCGCGGTCACCCACGTGAACGGCAGCGGCGCGTCCCACCACAGCGACGGCGACCCGATCCAGTAGCGGGTGAAGAGTCCTGGATGGTTGAGGAGCACGTACGTGGCGAACAAGCCGCCTAACGAATGCCCCCCGAGCCCGCGCCGCGACGGGTCCGCCCGCCAGCGCGATTCGACCATCGGGAGCAACTCCCCCTTCAGGAAGGCCGCGAACGCGGCACTGCCCCCCCCGCCGGGCATCGACTCAATGCTGGTCGGCGTGTAGTCTCGCGTGCGATTGACGATGTACGAGGGGGTGTAGCCCCGTCCGTCCTCCTGGGGATACGACACCCCAACGACGATCATCGGGGTGACTTCCCCTGAGATCATCAACATGGCAACCGTCTGGTGCACCGTGTGGAACGCCAGGTTGCCATCCGTCACCACAAAGACCGGGGGACGCACCGACATCGTATCGAGCCCCGGCGGAAGCCATGCGTCCACGCGATAGGCCACGCCATTGCTCCGCGCCGTCACGGTGAACTGCTCGGTCCCTGGCTCGGTGATCGGCGCCTGGGCCGGCAGCAGGGAGGCGACCAGGTGCAGTCCGGCGGCGAGGGCGGCAGTACGCATACGGGAGCAGGGGAAGGGACGCGCGAAACTATGGCACCGCGGCGCCCCTGGTCAAACGCGCCTGACGCGCGACACCCCGCAGCGCCGGGAACAGCATGCCCGCTCCCGCGCGTTCACCTGTCGATGACCAGGGCACGCAAGGCAGCACCTCCACCGACAGGCCTGCGGCTTGGGCTATGCTGCCAGTTCGCGAACGAGCCCATCAAGTTCCGCACGACGACCGCGACGGCGCTGCAGCGGCTCGCGCGCCCGCAGCAGCTTGCCCGCCTTGCCGAGCTGTGCCGGGACAATGCGGAGGCGCTCCTGTCGTCGCTGCAGTACTGCGCCCGCCACGGGATCGGCGCCTTTCGCATCAACAGCCAGATCCTCCCGGTAAAGACTCACCCGGTGGTGGGGTACGATGTCGAGGAGCTCCCGGAGAGCGACGACCTCATCGCCCGCTTCCGTGCCTGCGGCCGGTTTGCCCGCGCGCACCAGCTGCGACTCTCCTTTCATCCCGACCAGTTCGTCGTCCTCAATTCCCCGAATCCGGCGACCGCCGCACACTCCCTCGCCGAGCTGGAGTACCAGGCCGAGGTCGCGGCCTGGGTCGGTGCCGACACCATCAACATCCACGGTGGCGGGGGATACGGCGACAAGCCGGCGGCCCTCAAGACGCTGTGCAGGGCCATCCGGGCGCTGCCCCGGACGGTGCGGTCGCGACTCACGCTGGAGAACGACGACAAGGTCTTCACCCCCGCCGACCTGCTCCCGGTGTGTGCGGCGGCCGGCGTGCCCCTGGTCTACGATGTGCATCATCACCGCTGTCTCCCCGACGGACTGAGCGTGGCGGCAGCGACCGAACGGGCGCGCGCGACCTGGCGAGGCGAGCCGCTCTTTCACATCTCCAGCCCGATGGAGGGATGGGATGGACCGAAGCCGTCCCGGCACCATGACTTTGTGGACGCGGCCGACTTCCCCACCGAGTGGCTGGGTTGGCCACTGACGGTGGAGGTCGAGGCCAAGGCCAAGGAGGTGGCGGTCGTCCGGCTGATCAACGACCTGCAGCAGCGGGTGCCCCGTGGCCGCTGACCCGCTCATCCTCATCACCGGGGCGACCGGGTATGTCGGGGGCCGCCTGCTCCCGCGCCTGGTGGACGACGGCTGCCGGGTCCGCTGCCTCGCCCGGCAGCCCGAGCGGCTGACGTCGCGTGTGCCTGCCGGGGTGGACGTGGTGGAGGGAGATGTGCTCGACCCGTCCTCGCTGGCGGCGGCCATGCAGGGCGTCGAGACCGCGTACTACCTCGTACACTCGATGGGGACGACCGGCGACTTCGAGTCGCAGGACCGCGTGGCCGCGAACAACTTCGCCGCCGCGGCCGCGGCGGCCGGCGTGCGACGGATCATCTACCTCGGCGGACTGGGCGCGGACGACCAGGCACTCTCCGCGCACCTGCGTAGCCGGCACGACGTGGGGGACCAGCTGCGCGGGCACGGGGTACCCGTCATCGAGCTGCGAGCCTCCATCATCATCGGCTCCGGCAGCCTGTCATTTGACATGATCCGCGCCCTCGTGGAACGGCTCCCCGTGATGGTGACCCCGCGCTGGGTGCACGTCCTGGCGCAACCGATCGCCATCGGCGACGTGCTGTCGTACCTCGTCGCGGCGCGGACCCTGGAGACCGGGGCGGGAGGGCGCACCATCGAGATCGGCGGCCCGG
>WBZL01001072.1_pt1 | contig 29502 bp, 33 predicted proteins | sample 5204291 | NCBI WGS metagenome assembly WBZL01 (sample SAMN12344345, study PRJNA552823) | activated sludge metagenome | biome: Activated sludge suspended growth; feature: Nitrification reactor; material: Wastewater; isolation source: activated sludge from nitrification reactor of wastewater...
CGAGGATCGCGCCAGCGTCAACCCCTCGGCCATGGCTGCGCCGGAATCGAAACATGCCGCCAGACCGGCGGCGAGAAGCCAGGCCCTGGTGATCCGCATCTGTCCCCCGCGGTTTCGTTCGCGCGCCGGGACTATAGCCGATTTTGATCCCCGTTCCAGCCCCGCGACAGCGCGCCTCAGGCGCGTGCCGCGGCCCGGCCGTTGCGCGCGGCCGCCTCCTGCGGTCGCGGGACGGGTCCCGCCAGAAGGTCCTCGATCAGCAGGTTGACGAGTTGCGCGCGCCCCTGAACGCCGGCCTTGCGGTAGATCGCGTTCAGATGCGTCTTCACCGTGCCTTCGGCCGAGCCCCGCAGGCCCGCGACCTCGGCGATGGTGCAGCCCTTGATCGTGAAGCGCGCGACGTCTGCCTCCGAAGGCGTGAGGCCCCAGTCATCGAAATAGGCGTCCATGACGTCGTGGAGCGCACCGGAGGCCGCCGAGAGCGCCCTATCGGTCCGGGCCTGCCGGCGCAGCAGCCGGCGCAGATAGGCCGCCTCGAACGCGACGGCGGCAATCAGGCTGAGGTTGGCGGCAAGTTCCATGACAAGGTGCGGCCGCGCCCAGACGCCGTCAGACGCATCCAGAAAGTCGCCGAGTATGTCGAGCAGGAAGAAGGTTGCGCAGGCAGCCTGCACCAGCATCAGGGCCGCGACCGCGGCCTCCTTCGTCCGTTCCGGCCGTGCCACTCTCTCCACGCAGGGGCTCCATCGTTGCCGGCCGCGTTGTAGCGCAGCCGCACGCCGTCCGGAAGGACCGGTTAGGCGAATGTTAACCATGAGCGCTTTTCTTGGCCCGGCACGGATGCTCTAACGGGGCGAATGGAATCGGGACGAGGAGGTCCGCCATGGCGGGTTCGGTGAACAAGGTCATTCTGGTCGGAAATCTCGGCCGCGATCCGGAGGTGCGGTCGTTCCCCAACGGCGGCAAGGTCTGCAATCTCAGGATCGCCACCTCGGAGACCTGGCGCGACCGCAACACGGGCGAGCGGAAGGAGCGGACCGAATGGCACTCGGTCGCGATCTTCAACGAGAACCTCGCAAAGATCGCCGAACAGTACCTGAAGAAGGGTTCCAAGGTCTATATCGAGGGCCAGCTCGAAACCCGCAAATGGCAGGACCAGTCGGGCGCCGACCGCTACACGACCGAGGTCGTGCTGCGGCAGTTCCGCGGCGAGTTGACGCTGCTCGACGGGCGCGACGGCGGCGGCGCGGGCGGCGGCTATGACGACGACCGCTCCGGCGGCGGTTATGGCGGCGGCTCGGGGGGCTACGGCGGCGGCGCCGGCGGATCGGGCGGCCCGGGGGGTGGATCGGGGGGCGGGTCTGGGGGCGGGTCGGGCGGTGGCCGGCCGGACCTCGACGACGAGATCCCGTTCTGAGCCGAGACGCCGGGGCGCCGCACTGGTGCGCCGGCATCCGGCTGCCCGATGGTGGGGTCAGCGCCCCGCCAGCGCGTCCCGCAAAAGCCCCAACACCACCTCGCCCGGCACGTCCGTCGCCACGAAGGCCTCGCCAATCGCGCGGGCGAGGATGAAGCGCAGGCGTCCGTCCACCACCTTCTTGTCCTGCGCCATCAGCGCCATCAGCGCCTCCGCCCCCGGCAACTCGCCCGGGATATCCGCCAGATCGACCTTCATCCCCATCGCCCTGAGATGCGCCCTGACGCGGCTCGGCGCCTCCTGGCTGCAAAGGCCGAGCCGCTGGGAGAGCTCGAAGGCGAGCGCGCAGCCGACCGCGACGCCCTCGCCGTGCAGGAGCCGGCCGGAATAGCCCGTCGCGGTCTCGAGCGCATGGCAGAAGGTGTGGCCGAGGTTGAGGAGCGCCCGATCCCCCTCCTCGGTCTCGTCGCGCTCGACGATCCGCGCCTTCATCTCGACCGACCGGCGCACCGCATGCTGCCGTGCCGTGCGGTCGCCGGCGGCGAGCGACGGGCCCGTCGCCTCCAGCCAGTCGAAGAAGCGGGCATCGCCGAGAAGCCCGTACTTCACCACCTCGCCGTAACCCGAAAGGAAGTCGCGGGCGGGCAGCGTTTCCAGCACAGAGGTGTCGGCCAGCACGAGGGAGGGCTGGTGGAAGGCGCCGATGAGGTTCTTGCCGTGGACGGAATTGATGCCGGTCTTGCCGCCGACGGAACTGTCGACCTGCGCCAGGAGCGTCGTCGGGATCTGCACGAAGCGCACGCCCCGCCGCAGGACCGCCGCGGCGAAGCCCGCGAGATCGCCGATCACGCCGCCGCCCAGCGCGACGACCACGTCGCGGCGCTCCACCTTCTGCTCCAGAAGCCAGTCGACCGCGCGCGAGAACTCCGCCCAGCCTTTCGTCGCCTCGCCGGGCGGCAGCGCGAGCGCCACCGTCTCGATCCCGCCGAGCCCCGCTCGGAGCGCCTCCAGATGGAGCCCGGCCACGGTCGTGTCTGTCAGGACCGCGACCCGGCGGCGGCGGAGAAGCGGCCCGATCTCCTCGCCCGCGCGCGCGAGGAGGCCCGCGCCGATGCGCACGTCGTAGCTGCGCTGTCCGAGATCCACGCGGACGGTGTCTGTCGTTGCTGTCATGTCCTCTCCAGGATGTCCGATCGGCCGGCGAGCGCGGCGCGGACCTTCGCCGCCATATCCTCGACCGAATACTCGGGCGCGGCCTCGACGATCACCTGGGCCTGCGCATAGACCGGCTCGCGCTGCGCCAGAAGCCCGGCCAGCGTCGCCTTCGGATCGGCCGTCCTGAGGAGCGGGCGCGTCGTCTTGTGGCGCACCCTTTGCCACAGCAGATCGAGATCCGCCTTCAGCCAGACCGCCACCCCCTTCTCGGCGATGAGAGCGCGGTTCGCGGGCGACAGGAACGCGCCGCCGCCGGTCGAGAGGACGCAAGGCGGGCCGCTCAGGAGCCGCGCCAGAACCTCGCTCTCCCGCGCCCGGAAGAAGGTCTCGCCGTCTCGGCGGAAGATCTCGGCCACCGACATGCTGGCCGCGCGCTCGATCTGCTCGTCGGAATCGAGAAAGGGAACGCCGAGCACCCGGGCGAGCGCGGTGCCCACCGCGGTCTTTCCCGCGCCCATCATGCCGATGAGCACGACCGTCTTCCTGAGCGCTCCCGTTCCCAAGCCCGTCCCGTCTTCCTCCGGGCCGGCGGTGGCAAGTCCCCGCCCGGCCCGCGAACTTTCTGCCCTCAATGGCGTGAACTCGCCGCGAATGCCATATATAAATGCAACTGGCGCGGCCGGCCGGCGTCGGCCCCGGCCGGGAACGGCCCCGCCCCGGGGGCGATCACGCGACGGGCATGGGCAGGAAACAACAAGAAGACGGCAGGACCACATGTTGCGCATTCTCAAGGTCATCTTCATCCTCGCGGTGGTGGGCTTCGCCGGCATTGCCGGCTATGCCTATCTCGGCGACATGACGCCGGAGCGAAGCGAAGTCAGGACACCGGTCGAACTGGATGTGCAGCGCTAGGACCCTTCTCGTCGTGACGCTGCTCCTCGCCGGGCCGGCACGGCTCGCGGCCGAGACCGGCACGGGCGAGCCCCTGTCGGCGATCGACTGGCTGTCGAAATCGGTCGCGACGCCCGCGGCAATGCCTGCGCCCGGCGCCGTGACCGCCGAGCCCCCGGTGGCGAAATCGGTCACCCAGACGGCGATCAGCATCCTGCCGCTCGACGCCCCCTCGCTCGACGCCATCGGGCTGAGCTCGGTGGCGCGGACGGGCCTGCCCCGCGATCTCTGGGGCACCACGGCCTCGGCAGACCTCGCGCGGCTGATCCGGGCCGAGCGGGTGCACACGCTCCCGGCCATCCAGTCGCTGCTCTACAGGCTCCTGCTGGCCGAACTTGCCCCCCCGGCCGATTCCGACGGCCAGGGGACCGTCTTTCTCGCCCGGATCGACAAACTGCTCGACCTCGGCGCGCTCGACCCGGCGCTGGCGCTTCTGGAGCAGGTGGACGATCCGCCGCCCGAAGTCTTCCGGCGGCGGTTCGACGTCGCCCTCCTGACCGGCGAGGAGGATCACGCCTGCGAGGTCATGCGCAAGACCCCCGGGATTTCGCCTACGTTCGAGGCCCGCGTGTTCTGCCTGGCGCGCGGGGGCGACTGGAACGCCGCAGCGCTCTCGCTGCGGACCGGCGAGACGCTGGGCTACATCGACGCCGACATGGTCCCGCTGCTCGAACGCTTCCTCGACCCCGAGCTTGCGGACGGCGCGCCGGACCTGCCGGCGCCCGCGCGCCCGTCACCGCTTGTCCTCAGGCTGATGGAGGCGATCGGGGAGCCGCTTCAGACCTCGACCCTGCCGCTCGCCTTCGCCCATGCCGACCTCAACTCCAATGCCGGCTGGAAGACGCGGCTTGACGCCGCCGAGCGGCTGGCGCGCACCGGTGCGATCGAGCCGAACCTGCTTCTCGGGCTCTACACCGAACGGGAGGCCGCCGCCTCGGGCGGCGTGTGGGAAAGGGTGCGGGCCGTCCAGACGCTCGATCGCGCGATCGCGGATTCAGACCGGGCGGCCGTGGCCCGGACGCTGCCCCAGGCCTGGCAACTCGTGGAGGCGCAGGAACTCGAGGTGCCCTTCGCCGCGCTCTTCGGCGAGTCGCTCGCCCGGATGGACCTTGACGGCGCGGCAGGCGCGCTCGCCTTCCGGATTGCGCTCCTTTCCGACGGATACGAACGCGTTGCCAAGGGGAGGACGCCGCGCGACGACAGCGAGGCCTTCCTGATCGGCCTGGCAACCGGCGACGGGTCGGCCACGGTTCCGCCCGACCAGATGGGCGCGGCGATCAAGGCGGCATTCACCGGCGCTGCCGACCCGGCCCCGGAATTCGCGGCGCTCGTCAGCGAGCGACGGCTTGGCGAGGCTCTCCTGGAGGCAATCGACCAGATCACCGACGGCGCCCGGGGCGACCTCAGGGACGTGACCGAGGGACTCGTTTTCCTGCGCCATGTCGGGCTGGAGACGACAGCACGGCGGGCGGCGCTGGAACTGGTGCTTCTGGAGCGGCGGGGCTGACCATGGCCACGCCCTCACCGGATCGCGAGGCCGCGCGCTGGATCTCGGCCTTCCTCGAAGCCCAGGCTGCCGAACTCGACGCCGCGCGCAACACGCTTCTCGCCTACGGCCGAGACCTCAAGGACTTCGCGGCCTGGCTCACACGGCGCAAGCTCGACTTCGCCCGCGCCGACCGCGCCGACGTGGAAGCCTACCTCGTGGCCTGCGAGGCCGAAGGGCTTTCCCGTGCCACCCGGGCGCGCCGGCTCTCGGCCATCCGCCAGCTTTACCGCTTCGCCTATGACGAAGGCTGGCGCGCCGACAATCCCGCCATCCAGATCGCCGGGCCCGCCAGGGCAAGGCGCCTGCCGAAGGTTCTGACGGTGGAGGAGGTGGACCGGCTCCTCGCCGCCGCGCGCGAGACCGGCCGCAATCCGGTCGAGCGGCTCCGCAACACCTGCCTCATGGAACTTCTCTACGCCACCGGGATGCGGGTGAGCGAGCTCGTGACGCTCCCCGTCGCGGCGGCGCGGGGCGATCCCCGGATGCTTCTGGTGAAGGGCAAGGGCGGCAAGGAACGCATGGTGCCGCTTTCCCCCCCCGCCCGCGACGCGCTTTCGGCCTGGCTTGCCACGCGCGACGCGGCCGAGGAAGCGGCGCGGGCCGAGGCGCGCCTGCCGCCGGCGCGGCACCTCTTTCCCGCGCGCGGGAAAGAAGGGCACCTGACGCGGCAAGCCTTCCACGGGCTCCTGAAGGACCTCGCGGCGGCGGCGGGGATCGTGCCCGCGCGGGTGACGCCGCATGTCCTGCGCCACGCCTTCGCCACCCATCTCCTTGCGGGCGGGGCTGATCTCCGCGTCATCCAGACGCTTCTCGGCCATGCGGATGTTTCCACAACCGAGATCTACACCCATGTCCTCGACGAGCGTCTCCGCGCGCTTGTGCTCGAGCATCATCCCCTCGCCCGTGGCTGACCCCGGCGCGGCCGCTTGAAGGCGGCAGGCTCGCCGGCGATAACGGAGCGAACGAAAGGACGACCCCCCGATGACCGCAGACCCCATGCTCGACACGACGACCTGGCTGACCGCCGGCGGGATCATGTTGCTCCTCCTGATGTCCGCCTTCTTTTCCGGCTCCGAAACGGCGCTGACCGCCGCATCGCGCGGGAAGCTCCGGGCGCAGGCCGACAAGGGCAACGCCGGCGCAGAGGTGGCGCTGAAGCTGAAGGAGGACGGCGAACGCCTGATCGGGGCGATCCTCCTCGGCAACAACGTCGTCAACATCCTTGCCGCCTCGCTCGCAACCGCGCTCTTCACCCGGCTTTTCGGCGCGAACGGCGTGGCGGTCGCGACCATGGTTATGACCCTGCTCGTCCTCGTCTTCGGCGAGGTGCTGCCCAAGACCTACGCGATCACCAGCCCCGAAACCGCAGCAACTCGGCTCGCCCCGCCGATCCGCGTGCTGGTGCGCGTCCTCAGCCCCATCGTCAACGTCGTCCGCGCCGTCGTCCGCGGCTTCCTCATGCTCTTCGGCGTCAGGACCGACCCCGACAGCCACATCCTCTCGTTCCGCGAGGAGATCATCGGCGCGCTGGCCATCGGCCATTCCACCGGCAGCGTCCAGAAGGAGGACCGCGACCGCCTCCTCGGCGCGCTCGACCTCGCGGACCGCACGGTGGACGAGATCATGCGCCACCGAAGCCAGATCCAGATGCTCGACGCCGATGCCGCGCCCGACGTGCTCATCAGCCAGGTCCTCGCAGCACCCCACACCCGCCTGCCGCTCTACCGCGGCGAGCGCGAGAACATCGTCGGCGTGATCCACGCCAAGGACCTCCTGCGCGCCGTCGAACGCTTCCTCAGGACCGGCGACGGCCATCTCGATTCGGTCTCCGACCTCGACATCCTGAGCGTCGCCAAGGCGCCCTACTTCGTGCCCGAGACGACACCGCTCGACGAACAGATGCGCGAGTTCCTGAAGCGGCGGACCCATTTCGCGCTTGTCGTGGACGAATACGGCGAGCTTCGCGGCCTCATCACGCTCGAGGACATCATCGAGGAAATCGTCGGCGAGATCACCGACGAATTCGACGTCGACGCCGAGCATCCGCTGAAGCGGACAGAGGCGGGCGACTGCATCGTGGACGGCGCCATGACAATCCGCGACCTCAACCGCGCCACCGACTGGCTGCTGCCCGACGACGAGGCCAACACCATCGCCGGCCTCGTGATCCACGAAGCGCAGATGATCCCGAACGAAGGCCAGGTATTCTCCTTCCACGGCTTCCGCTTCGAGGTCGTCCAGCGCAAGGAAAACCGCATCACACGGCTGAAGATCCGGCCGCTCTGAGCCTCAGCGCGACTTGAACAGCGAGCCGAGAATGCCCCGGACGATGGCCTGACCGGTCTTCGTGCCGAGCTGCCGCGCGAGGCTCTTGCCGAAGGCCGTGGCGACGCTGTCGGAGCGCGAGGAGGACCGCCGCGTCGTCGACCGGCCGACCTCGGGCGCGTCGTAGCGGCGGGCCTGCTTCAGCTCGCGCAGTTCCTCTTTCATCCTGTCTTCCTCGGCCTCCGCCTCGGCGGCCGCCTTCGCGGCTTCGGCCGCGCGCGCCTGAAGCCGCTCGAAGGCCGAATCGCGGTCCGAAACCGTGTCGTACTTGAAGCCGAGACCCGAGGCCGAGATGACCGCGCGGCGTTCCTCGGGCGTGATCGGGCCGAGCCGGCTCGCCGGCGGGCGGACGAGCGTGCGCTCGACCATGCCGGGCACGCCCTTGGCCTCCAGGAACGAGGTCACGGCCTCTCCGGTCCCCACTTCCTTGATCGCGGTCTCGGTGTCGAAACGCGGGTTCGGGCGGTAGTTCTCGGCCGCGCGGGCAAGGTCGCGCTGGTCCTTCGCGGTGAAGGCGCGGAGTGCGTGCTGCACCCGGTTGCCAAGCTGGCCGAGGATGTCGTCGGGCACGTCGGCGGGGTTCTGGGTGATGAAATAGACCCCCACCCCCTTCGAGCGGATCAGCCGCGCCACCTGTTCCACCTTGTCGACGAGCGCCTTCGGCGCGTCCTCGAAGAGAAGATGCGCTTCGTCGAAGAAGAAGACGAAATTGGGCTTTTCGGGGTCGCCGACCTCCGGCAGTTCCTCGAAAAGCTCCGAGAGGAGCCAGAGCAGGAAGGTCGCGTAGAGCCGGGGCGAGGCCATCAGCTTGTCGGCGGCGAGGATGTTGACCTGCCCCCGCCCGTCGGGCAGGACCCGCATCATGTCGGCGAGGTCGAGCGCCGGCTCGCCGAACAACCGGGTGCCGCCCTGGTTCTCCAGCACCAGAAGCTGGCGCTGGATCGCCCCAACGGTGGCGGGGGAGACATTGCCGTAGCGCAAGCCGATCTCTGCCGCGCTCTCGCCGATCCAGACCAGCATGGCCTGGAGGTCCTTGAGGTCGAGCAACGGCAGCCCCTCCTCGTCGGCCAGCCGGAAGGCGATGTTCAGCACGCCTTCCTGCGGTTCGCTGAGGTCCATGAGCCGCGAGAGGAGAAGCGGCCCCATCTCCGTCACCGTGGTGCGGACGGGCGTGCCCTGCTCGCCGAAGAGGTCCCAGAAGGCGACCGGGAAGGACCGGTATTTCAACTCGTAGCCGATCGTGGCGCAGCGCTTCATGAAGGCGTCGTGCAGCTTCGACTCGGCCGAGCCCGCCATGGCCAGCCCGGCGAGATCGCCCTTCACGTCGGCCAGGAAAACCGGCACGCCCGCGGCCGAGAAGGCCTCGGCAAGGATCTGCAGCGTCACCGTCTTGCCGGTGCCGGTAGCGCCGGCGATGAGCCCGTGACGGTTGCCGTATTTCAGAAGAAGCTGTTGCGGCGTGCCGTAGCCCTCACCACCGCCACCCACGAATAGTCCACCATCCGTCAACACCTTGAGCCCTCGCCTCGAACCGATCTTGACGAAACAATACATTCTTAACCCTGCCGTGCCAGTGTCGATTGCATCCGGGCGCGCGGACCTCGGCGCCAGGATGTTGCTTCCTCCCTGTCGGACTGGCCGCGCGGGCGCACCTGCGCGGCTTTTTTCGTTCAGAATCAGTTTCGTGGCACCGCGATTTTTCCGGTTGACGGAAGGATGCGAAGTCAATAGCGTGCGGGCCAATGACTAAGTCGGCCTGTCCGACAGGGAGCGAAAGTATTGGAAGGGGCCCCCAACGGGGCCCTTTTTTCGTGTCTCCGCGGACTCCTGCCGCGTCCTCGGCAGAAAGCCGCTGTCAGCGCCGGCCGGCGCTTTCGCCGCTGACACTGGCGGATCGCCATGCTAAACGCGGCGCGAATTTCCCCATGCACGAACGGAAAGAACCCATGCCCGCAATTCTCCGCCCGCTGAGCCTCGCCGCTGCCCTTGTCGCCTGCCTGCCCGCCATGGCGCAGGAAGCGACGCAGCCGGCCCCGGCGACCGACACCGGCACCGCGGCGCCCGCCGAAACCCCTGCGCCTGCGGATGCAACCGCCGCACCGGCCGCCGCCCCGACCGGAAATGCCGTGGGCGAGCCATATGTCGCGGAAAGCTTCGATGCCTGGGAACTGCGCTGCGTGCGGACCGAGGACGGCTCGGACCCCTGCCAGCTCTACCAGCTCCTGAAGGACAAGGAGACGGCAAAGCCGGTGGCCGAGATCAGCCTTCTGGCGCTCCCCGAGGGTGGCGAGGCGGTGGCGGGCGCAACGATCATCGTGCCGCTGGAAACGCTCCTGACCCAACAGCTCAACATCACGGTGGACAAGGGCAAGACCAAGCGCTTCCCCTTCACCTTCTGCGCCGAGGTGGGCTGCGTCGCCCGCGTGGGCTTCACCCAAGAGGACATCGACGGCTTCAAGAAGGGCAGTGTCGCCACCGTGACGGTGGTCCCCGTCGCGGCCCCCGACCAGACGGTGAACGTGGACATCTCGCTCAAGGGCTTCACCGCCGGGTTCGACGCGGTCGCCAAGGCGAACGCGCCGAAGCAGAACTGATCCGCCGCCCTTGCTGAAATGACGCCGCGCCCCGCCGGGCGCGGCGTCTTTCGTTTCCGTCAGGCGGCGCGGAGCGCCAGCACCGCGTTCAGCCCGCCAAAGGCGAAGGCGTTCGACAGAGCCGCCTTGACCCTAGCCTCGCGCGCCACGTTGGGCACGACGTCGAGCGCACATTCCGGGTCGGGTTCCTGGTAGCCGATCGTCGGCGCGACCACGCCCTCGCGCAGCGCCAGGATACAGGCCAGAAGCTCCACCGCGCCGGTGCCGCCGATGCAATGTCCATGCATCGATTTGGTGGAGGAGATCATCAGCCGGTCGGCGTGGTGGCCGAAGGCATGGGCGACAGCGGCGCATTCGGTCTTGTCGTTGGCCGCCGTGCCGGTGCCATGGGCGTTCACATAGGCCACGTCCTCGGGGTTGAGCCGCGCGTCGTGAAGCGCGCCGGTGATCGCGCGTTCCGCCCCGGACTGGTTCGGCATGACGATGTCGGCCGCGTCCGAGGTCATCGAGAAGCCGGCGACCTCGGCGAGGATATCCGCGCCGCGCGCCTTCGCGTGTTCCCAGTCCTCGAAGACGAAGACGCCCGCGCCCTCGCCCTGGACCATGCCGTTGCGATTGGCGCTGAAGGGCCGGCAGGCGTCCTTCGACATGACGCGCAACCCCTCCCAGGCCTTTATCCCGCCGAAGCAGAGCATCGCCTCCGCCCCGCCTGTGATCATCGCCCGCGCCGCCCCCGAACGGACCATCTGGAACGCGAGCCCCATGGCGTGGTTCGACGACGCACAGGCGGTGGCCACGGTGAAGGAGGGGCCGCGCAGCGCGTATTCCATGCTGACATGGCTCGCCGCCGCGTTGTTCATCAGCTTCGGCACCACGAAGGGATGGACGCGGTTCTTCCCCTCCTCGTAGACGGTCCGGTAATTCTCGTCCCAGGTGTTCACGCCGCCGCCCGCCGTGCCGAAGACGACGCCGCAGTCGAGCCCGAGCTTGCCGCGGAAATCGAGGCCGGACTGCTCCACCGCCTGCCGCGCGGCGACCATCGTGAACTGGGTGAAGCGGTCGTAGAGCGCGATGTCCTGCCGGTTGAAACAGCTTTCGGGCTCCCAGCCCCTGACCTGCGCCCCGATCCGGATGGCAAGACGGTCCACATCGCGGATGTCCAGGGGACCGATACCGCAGCGCCCTTCCCGGAGCGCCGTGAGCGTCGACGGCACGTCGTGGCCGAGCGCATTGATGGTGCCCGCCCCGGTGATGGCGACGCGCCTCATGCGGCTTGCGCCACCAGGTCCTCGACCGCGCGGATGATCGCCTCGACCGAGGACATGTCGAACCCGCTCTTCTCCGGTTCGTTCGCGTTGAACGGGACCGAGATGTCGAAGGCCTCCTCGATCGCGAAGATCGATTCGACCAGTCCTAGGCTGTCGATGCCGAGGTCCTCGAGCGTCATCTCGGGCTTCACTTCCGCGACGTCGAGCACTGCCTGTTCGGCGATGATCGCGATCACCTTGTCCCTAACCTTCATCGTCATCCCCGCTTTCCTTCGGCTCTCCCTGGCGCGAGTCTGTAACAGCCGCGCGAAGGGCCGCCACCTGCTCGATGAGGCGCGGCAACCGGCGGATGTTCTTCCATGCCTGGACGTGGGTTTCCATCTTGAGCGCCGGGTATCCGAGTAGGACGCGGCCAGCCGGCACGTTCGATAGGATCTTCGTGCCGCCCCCCGCGATCACGTCATCACCGATGAAGATGTTGTCGACCACGCCGCACTGCCCGCCGAGCACCACCCGGTCGCCAATCTTCACCGATCCGGCGACGCCGGTCTGGCCGCAGAGCAGGCAGTCCTCGCCGACGACCACGTTGTGGCCAAGGTGGACGAGGTTGTCGAGCTTGGTGCCGTTGCCGATGGCAGTTGCCCGGATGGTGCCCGAATCCACCGTGGCGTTCGCCCCGATCTCCACGTCGTCGCCGATGACGACGCCGCCGAGCGACTGGATGCGGAGCCATTTCTGTGCCTTGATCTCATCCCGCTGCCCCAGCGTCCGGCGCACCTCCTCGGCGCCCGATTTCTCGGGCGTGACATAGGAAAACCCGTCCGCGCCGACGACCGCCCCGGGCTGGCAGATGAAGCGGTCGCCGATCCGCACGTTGCGCCCGATGCGCACGCCGGGATGGATCAGGGCATCGGCACCGATCCGCGTCCCGACCCCGACCGACACATGCGCGCCGATCCGCGCGCCCGGGCCGATCCGCACGGCTTCGCCGATGACCGCGAAGGGCCCGATGGAGGCCCCGGCGCCGATCTCGGCATCCGCCGCGATCACGACCGTGGGATGGATGCCGCCCGCGATGCCGGGGCCGGCGTCGAAGGCCCGCGTGATCGTCGCCATGGCGAGCCGGGGCCGACCGACGAAGATCGCGGCACGGAGTCCCAGCGCCCGCCAGTCCGCCCCCTGCCAGAGGACGGCCGCGCGCGCCCGCCCCTTTGCAAGCCCGCCGGCGTATTTCGGGTCCATCGCCAGCGCGAGGTCGTCCGGCCCCGCATCGCCGGGCTCGGCGACGCCGGTCACGCGGAACGCGACCTCACCCTCCGCCGCGGCGCCGAGCGCGCGGGCGATCTCATCCACCGAATGACTTCCGTCTCGTCGCATCTTCCGTCTCCGGGCACGGCCTCACGCCGGCCACATCGCGACGGATTTAGCCCTGAACCGCGTCCAAAACCACCCCGGCGGCCCGCATCGCCTCGAAAATCCGCGCATCGCGGCCGTAGACGTCACGGCGATAGTCGATCTGGCCGCGCGAATCCGGCCAGGCGGTGAAATAGACCAGATGCACCGGCACCGGCCGTTCGAGCATGATCGTGTTTTCCGCCCGCGTCTGCAGGTGCTGTGCGAACAGCCCCTCCGGATCGTCGGTCTGACGCGCGAGGAGCGCGTAGGCGAAGTCGAAGGGCTGGCCGAGCCTGATACAACCGTGGCTGTAGGCGCGCACCTCCTTCTCGAAGAGGGACTTCGACGGCGTGTCGTGGAGGTAGATGTTCCACTTGTTCGGGAACATGAACTTCACGAGGCCGAGCGCGTTGCCGTCCGAGGGCGGCTGCGACATCGAGAAGGGAAAGTTGCTGGCCGTGAACTGGGTGAAGTCCACCGCGTCGCGGTTCACGACCCGGCCGCGACGATCGACGATCTTCAGATGACCCGCGGCGCGCGGGTTCTTCTGCAGCATCGGCAGGTATTCCTTGACCGTGATCGACCGCGGCACGTTCCAGGTCGGGTTCACCACCATGAATTCCATCTGGTCGGAAAACTCCGGGCTCCGCCGGTCCGCCTGGTTCATGCCGACGACAGTCACCGTCTCGAAGGTGACCTTGCCGTCATCGACGATCTTCGCGGTGAAGTCGGGCAGGTTCACCCAGATGTGCCGGTTGCCGAGCGGCAGGCCATTCATCCAGCGCATCCGCTCCATGGCGACGAGGACGGAGGCGAGTCGCGCCTCGGCGGCCGTGTTGATCTCCGCCAGCGTGCCTTCGCCCGCAACGCCGTCGGGGGTCAGTCCGCGGTCGAGCTGAAAGCGCTGCACTGCCTTCTGCAGGGCCCCGTCAAAGTCGGGCGCGACGGAGCGGGCGAGGTAGCCCATCCGGATCATCCGGTCACGCAGCGCGATCACCTCGGGGCCGCTGTCGCCGGGCCGCAGAGCCCCGGCGCGGACCTCGGGGCCGAACCCGCCCGCCGCGATCGTCTCCCTGAGGTCGAGCATCGCGCGACGCAGAGCCACGTATTCAGGCGCCTGCGGCGGCAGGGCGCGAACGAAGGCCGCCGGGTCGGCGGCCGCCGCAAAGGATCTCAGCGTTGCCCCGGGGTCGCGCAGCGGCACCTCGCGGACGAGCCCCGGATCGACCTTCGAGGGGGTGACGAGACCGGTCTGGACGTCGCGGGCATAGGTCAGGAAGGCGCGCGTCGTCTCGACCTCCAGCAGCCCGCGCTCGCGTTCCGAGCTGACCGTCTGGAACTTCCGGCGCAATGCCTCGGTGCCGTAGCGGTCGGCCGGCAATCCGTGCCCCCAGGCCCCGTCGAGTGCGGCGAAAAGTGCAGCGCGTCGCGCCGCGTCGGCGCCCGAGGTCCAGAGCGTTGCGTAGTCATGCTCGCGGTAGAAACCCGCGACGGCGTCCTCCTCGGCGGCACTTTCGGCCACCGCCTGCCGGAACGCAAGGTCGGCGGGCGTGAGCGCCATGAGCGGCGCGGCCGCGAGTTGGAGCGAGAGCGCTGCGATTGCTGCCAGGGTCACCCTTCCGGCGCGCCGGGACGACGTCATGAAAACCTCTTTCGAGAATCCGCAACTTGCTTTCGATCACTGTCCGGCATTCGCCGGATCAAGTCCATTCGCCGCCCCCGCTTCCGGTGCGATGGGCAAGGGAAGCTGTCGCATTTAAGCAACGCCCTGCCGAATTGCGCGGCGCGGAATCCACACATGGCACGATTCAGCAAATTCTTGCCGATCCAGCTTGAATTTCCGCCCTGTGCACAATTGACCGGTTGGCGCGGGAATCGACTTGTGCAATAAAAGTCCTGCACTTGGGGAACTCAATAATCTCAAGCCGTTGAAAAGACGGCGCAAAGAGCTACGGGACAGGCTTTTGCCATGGCAGATCTGACAGCTTCGGGTTTCACTCGGCGTGGACTTCTTGGTGTTTTCGCGGCAACAGCCGTGGTTGCGGCGCCGACCTGCTCCAACGCCTTCGGCCTTCTTCGCGGGGCGGGCGACATCCGCCGCATCCGCATGTATTCCGGTCGCACCGGCGAGAAACTCGACACAATCTACTGGATCGAAGGCGAGTACATCCCCGAGGCACTGAACGAGATCACCTATTTCATGCGCGACTGGCGGTCCGACAAGACGAAGGACATCGACCCGCGCACCGTGGACATCGCCGCCGCCGCCCACCGTCTGCTCGACGTGAGCGAGTCCTACATGCTTCTGTCCGGCTACCGGACGGCGCAGACCAACGCGATGCTGCGCTCCTCCTCGCGCGGGGTAGCGCGGAACTCGCTGCACATGAAGGCCCAGGCTGCCGATCTGAGACTGCGCTCGCGCAGCGTCTCGCAGATGTACCGCGCCGCCTCGGCCTGCGAGGCCGGCGGCGTCGGCAAATATTCGCGCTCCAACTTCGTCCACATGGACTGCGGCCCGATCCGCACCTGGGGCGCCTGAACCGCCAAGGCGCTTTAGCTCCGCCTGTTCCGACGGCCACCGGAACACGGCTGGGCGATACGTTTTCGCGACCGCGCCGTGCGCTCCCGTGGCCCTGATGCCAGTCCAGACGCCCGGCCGTTGCATTCCCTTCCGCACCGGTCCAACGTCCCTGCCAGCCAACGGCCTGGGAGAGTCTCCATGCTGCGGTCGCCGGAAGTGCCCGACGGATCGGGGCGCGACGCCTATTGGGCCGTCCCCGCCGACGCGCTGCTCGAAGCGCTGGAAACCTCGACCACCGGGCTGGCATCCTCGGAGGCCGGCGCGCGGCTCCGGCGACTCGGTCCCAACAGGCTCCGCCCCGCGCAGCACGCCTCGGCCCTGACGGCATTCGCGCGGCAGTTCCGCAGCCCGCTCGTCCTCATCCTGATCTTCGCCGCCGTGGTTTCGGCCATCGTCGGCGAGGGCAGCGAGTCGGTGATCATCGCGCTGATCGTGCTGGCGAGCAGCGTGCTCTCCTTCACGCAGGAATTCGGCGCCTCCCGCGCGATGGAGGCGCTCGGCCGACGCATCGCCCGACGCGTCACCGTCGTCCGCGACGCGACGGAGACGCCGGTGCCGGTGGACACGATCGTGCCCGGCGACGTGATCCGTCTTTCCGCGGGTACGCTCATTCCCGCCGACGGTGTGCTCTTGCAGGCTCGCGACTTCGACGTGAGCGAGGCGACCCTGACAGGCGAGACCTTCCCAGTCACCAAGGCGCCTGGCGTTTCGGCCGCCGCGGCGCCGATCGGCCAGCGGACGAATGCCGTCTTCGCCGGCACTTCGGTACGCTCGGGCACTGCGACGATGCTCGCGGTCCGCACGGGACGGCAGACGGAGCTTGCAGGCATCGCCGCCGCGATCGCACGGCGCGAGCCCGAAACCGAGTTCGCCCGCGGAATCCGCCGCTTCGGCTATCTGATGACCGAGGTGATGCTGGTGATCGTGCTTCTCGTCTTCCTTGCCAACATCCTGCTTGACCGGCCGACCGTCGACGCCCTGCTCTTCGCGCTCGCGCTCGCGGTCGGACTGACGCCCGAACTGCTGCCCGCGATCATCAGCGTGACGCTTGCACGCGGCGCACGCAAGCTGGCGGCCGGGGGCGTGATCGTGCGCCGGCTCGACGCGATCGAGAACCTCGGCAGCATGGACGTCCTTTGCACCGACAAGACCGGCACGCTGACCGAAGGCGTGGTCCGGCTCGACGCCGCCACCGACGCGACCGGCGCCGCCTCTGCCGAAGTCGGGCTCTGGGCGCTTCTCAACGCCCGGTTTCAGACCGGCATGGCGAACCCCCTCGACGCGGCCATCGCCGCCGAGGCCGGAGCCGCGGATGCAACCGCCCTCGACCGCTTCGTGAAAGTGGACGAGATTCCCTATGACTTCGTGCGCAAGCGGTTGTCGGTGGTGGTCCGCGCAGCGGAGGAGGACGGCGACCTGCTCATCTGCAAGGGCGCGGTCCAGAACGTCGTTGCGGCATGCGACACTGTGCAGGACGGGGGCGCGCGCCGCCCCCTCGACGCCGCCGCAGCGGAGGCGATCGACGCACACCTGCGGGAGTGGAGTCTCGCCGGCTTCCGGACCCTCGGCGTCGCGGTCCGTCGACTTCCTCGACGCGCGGCCTACGGGCGCGAGCACGAAGCCGGGCTTGCCTTCGCAGGCTTCCTGCTCTTTCTCGATCCACCTAAGCCCGGACTGGCCGAGACGCTGCGCGCCCTCGCCCGGCGCGGCGTCGCGGTGAAGATGATCACCGGGGACAATCGCTACGTCGCCGCGCATCTGGCCGCTACCGTCGGCCTGCCCCATCGCCACATCGTGACCGGAGCGGACCTGTCCCATCTGACGCAGGACGCGCTCGCCGCCCGCGCGCCTGCAACCGACATCTTCGCCGAGATCGACCCGAACCAGAAGGAAAGGATCATCGCCGCGCTGCGCCAGCGCGGACATGTGGTCGGCTACCTCGGCGACGGCATCAACGACGCGCCGGCGCTGCACGAGGCCGACGTCGGCATTTCCGTGGACGGCGCTGTGGACGTGGCGCGCGAGGCCGCGGACATGATCCTGATGCGCCGCGACCTCGACGTGGTGGTCCGGGGCGTGGACGACGGCCGCGCGACCTTCGCCAACACGATGAAATACATCGCCATCACCACGAGCGCGAATTTCGGCAACATGGTCTCGATGGCCGTGGCCTCGATCGGGTTGCCGTTCCTGCCGCTCGCCGCGCCGCAGATCCTGCTCAACAACTTCCTTTCCGATCTGCCCTCGCTCGCCATCGCCACCGATCGGGTAGACCGCGACGATCTCAGCCGCCCGCACCACTGGGACATCGGCCATGTCCGCCGCTTCATGGTCGCCTTCGGCCTGGTGAGCTCGGCCTTCGATTTCCTCACCTTCGCCTTCCTCCTCCTCGTCGCCCATGCGACAGAGGCGCTGTTTCAGACGGCATGGTTCGTGGAATCGCTGCTGACCGAACTCGCCATCGTGCTGATCGTGCGCACCTGGGGCCCGGCCTGGAAGAGCCGGCCGAGCGCCCTGCTCTCCTGGCTCTCGCTTGCGGTCGGTGCGCTCGCGCTCGCCCTGCCCTACCTGCCCGGCGCGGGCTGGTTCGGCTTCGTCCCCCTGCCTCTTCCGGTCATGGCCGGGCTTGTCGCGATCACGCTGGCCTATCTCGCCGCCTCGGAGGCGGCCAAGCACCTCTACCTCGCCCGCGCGCTTCGGCACCGGGATGGACGGAGCCGGGATGGACGGAGCCGGGCCGGGCGGCGCCGGACACCGCCGGCTTGACGCCGCGGCGTCGCGCGGCAGTTACCTCCCGAAGAACGCCAGGTAGTGACGCTCCAGCCGGTCCACGACATGCGAGCGCTTGGCATAGGACCGCTCCAGCCGGATGTTGAGGTGTTTCAGCACGGGGAACCCGTCCTCCTCGAGATAGGCGCGCTCCCCCTCGACCATGCTTCCCTCGACGAGAACGGCGACGCAGAGCCCCGCCGTCACCGCCTGGTGCTGCGCATGGACGCTGCGACAGACGCAGACCGGCCGGTAGCGGCGGCCCATCGCGTCCAGCGCCGCGACCAGCGGAACCTCGTCCTGATTGCGCTCGTCCCACACGGCAACCGGCAGCGGATCGACGGCGCTGAGGTTGACGGCGGCGGGACCTACGACGACCAGCCTGTCGGTGAAGGCCACCGGCCCCCGTGTCGGGCAGTTGCCCTCGGTCACGAAGGCGAGATCGACCGACCCGTCGGCGATCCGCCGCGACAGGCCGAGCGAATCGTCGATCACGATGCTGATCGTCGCCCGCGGAAAGATCTGGGTGAACTCGCGCACCACGTCCTTCAGGATGCGGTTCACGTAGGCATCGGCGACACCGACGACGATGATTCCCTCGAAGGTCGTGCGGCGGAACGTGGCGACGGTCTCGTCATGGGTGTCAACGATCTCGCGGGCGGGGCGCAGCAGGGCCTTGCCGTATTCTGTCAGCGCCACGGGGCTCGTCGTCCGATCTATCAGGGGCTGGCCGAAGGCCTCCTCCAGCCGCCGGATCTGCTGGCTTACGGCCGACTGGGTCCGGCCGACGATCTGCGCCGCAGCGGTGAAGCCGCCGGAATCCGCGACGGCGAGGAAGGTGCGGTAGAGTTCGACATCCATCAGGGTCTCTTATGGCAATCATGCGAAGAATTCGTTGGATATTGACGCGCCGATCAATAAAAAGTCGCCGCAGGAGTTGATCCGCCGCGGACGGAACGGGGCACGGTAAGGATACTGGACCCCGGGAAGGAAGCGGTCAAGCGATCCGCGCGGCATTAAAAGTGTGCGGCAAGCTACGATTATAAAGAGTCTTTTTCAGTTCCAATGCATTTCATCTTCCCCGCCGCAGACGAGCTGCGGCCTCGGCCAAAGGCTCCTGCGCGCGGGGAAGCGATCCCAACGGGCTCCCGGTCCCGCAAGGGCCGGGACGGTCCCGGCGGCGATCCAGCGCCAAGCAATTTCAAGAAGGAAACAGCATGACCAAGTTCGAGACGCATTTCCAGGACCAGTCCGGGGTCAGCCCTGTCTCGGTCCGCCGGACTCCCGCCCCGATCCCCAAGCCGCCGGCGAAGCGCCGGCGCAAGAGGCTCGCCTTTCGCGCAGGGGCGGAGTTCGACCTGCCGCGCAACGCCGGCCCGGAAGACACGCGGCGCGCGGCAGCGGCAGAGACGACCCCCGCCGTCGCGTCAGTCCTTCATGTGAACTTCCGGGATGTGTTCCGCAGGCTCCTCGCCCGCCTCCGCGCCCGGCACCTTGCGCGCCGGGAGGCCCGCCTCCTTGCCCGGACGGTACGCGAACTCGCCACCCTCGGCGACCATACGCTGAAGGACATCGGCCTCGTGCGCGGCTCCATCGAGGCGACGGTGCGCGCACGCGGCCAGGGATAGGATCGGACTGGGCGCGGCGGCCGCCGAGACGCCGCGCGTCGCCATCTTTCCGTGAGTGCTACATGATTTGATCGGCCCCGGCCCTATCCGGTGAGCACGGCCTTCAAGGCCGGGATGTCCTCCAGCACACAGTCGACAAAGGCGGCGACACGCGGCGTCCTGCGCAGATCGGACGGGGTGAGCAGGTACCAACAGCGGGTCAGTTCCGCTATGGGCGGCAGGACTTGGACCAGTGTGCCCTCGGCATCCCCGAGCGTCGTCGGCAGCGGCGCGACCCCGACCCCGGCCGCCACCGACGACACGACGCCGAGCATGCTGGAACTGCGGCTGACGATACGGGCCTCCGGGACGGCCGTCGGCAGCCATCTTGCAACACGGTGGTTCTGCATGATGCCGTCGAAGCCGATCAGCGCATGTGCGGACAGGTCCTCAATGCTGTGGGGCCGGCCATGCTGCTGAATGTAGCTCCTGCTCGCATAGACGGCCCACACGGAATCGCAGATCTTTCGACCCACGAGGCTCTCGTCGACCGGGTCGCCCGAGCGGAAGGCGACGTCGGCCTCGCCCTTGGCCAGGTCGAGATAGCGATCGCTCGTGACGAATTCGACGGCAAGGTTGGGATAGCGGGCATGGAAACGGTCGAGCAGGCCGGATGCGGCGATGCGCGGCACCGTCGGCTCCGGGCAGGTCAGACGAATGGTTCCTTTCAGGTCAAGCTTCAGCGCGCCGATCTTTCGTTCGAGATGTTCGACAGCGGTTTGAACCGCCATCACGTCGCCAATCAGCACCTCGCCCATTTCGGACAGACGGTATCCCGCCGGCCTTCGCTTCACGAGGCTGAGGCCGATGCGCCGCTCGAGCTCCAGCAGCCTGCGATGAACCGTCGACTGATTGACGCCGAGCGCCTTTGCCGCAGCAAGCGTGCTGCCGTACCGGGATACGGCGATGAGGTGACGAAGATCGTTCCAGTCGAACATGGCGGCGATTATGCACTTTTGCGCAATGCTTTGACAGACTCGCTGCTGCCGCGCGGACGTTGACTGAACTAGCCTTCCCGAAAGAAAGGGAGGAAGACCATGCACGAGAAGTCCGATGTCGAAGTCATGACGGCCGCGCTGTCCGTCGTAGTCACTCGCACTGCGAAAGACCGCGGAATGGCCAGGCTGACGCCGCTGCACCGCGAAACGGTGCAAGGGCTGCCGACGGTGCCCGATCAGGAAATCAGGGTGCTGTTCGCCACCCTGCTGCCGGGCGACGTGACTCCTTACCATTCGCACCGGCACCCCGTGACGGTCTACATGCTGGAGGGAACGTTCACGCTCGCACTCGATGGCCGCGACCCGGTCGAGATCAAGGCGGGACAAGTCTTCGTCGAACCGTCGGGCGTCAACATGACGGGCCACAACAGGGGCGACGTACCGGCATCCATGGCCCTGTTCTATGTCTGCGAACCCGATGAGCCGTTCGCCGACCCGGTAAACCCGCGCTGAGACAGCGCCCATCCACCGGGGGACGGCACTCGGTCGTATGGCTTGGAATGGCAAGACAAACCGACACGGCCAGCGTGAAACTGGCGCACCCGACAGGATTCGAACCTGTGACCTCTGCCTTCGGAGGGCAGCGGTGGGTGCGTAGTGGCGTTGATTCTACAGGAAAATGTTTCGCGTTGTGCTCGTCATTTTCCCTGATTGCGGGTGGTTTCTGGGCGTTTCAGTGCGGAAGTTTTGGATCGTGGCCCTTCTTACCTAATTCCGTGTCAAGGGAAAAGAGGAGGAACTTGCCCCATGAACACGCCCATCATTCACCGCACGCCCGGCACAGAAGAGGACGGCACTCCGCACATAGTGGTCTGGACACGGGTGCCAGGTGGCCATGATGTCGGCATCCGCGTCGTCCAAGACGGCGATGAACCGGTAAGCGAAGGTCGCCTGGCCCAGGCTGAGGCATTGGTGCGAAACACGGTGCGCGCTGGGCTCCCGAAGTTGACCAAGTTTGAGGCTGGCTTTCTCTGCGGCTTGCTCGCCTTGTCGTTCAAAGCGAAGGCGGAAGGCGGTGCCGCATGACCACCCCACGCATCACCCGCGCCCAGGCCGCAGAGCACTTTGCCAAGAACGTCGCCGGGAAGAACCCGCCGCTCGTCCAGGCGCTACTCGATGTTCTATGGAGCGGCAATCAGCCGCCAGCGGAACCCGCCGAAGAGGTCGTCGTCCCGATGGGCCAGCGCATTGGCTTCACCGACCTCATGACGATGGACCTTGACATCGACTGGAAGACGGCCGCCGCCCCTGCCCCCGCCACACCCATTCCAGGCAACCGTAAGGCGCGCCGGGCACAGAAGACTGGCACCCCTGCCCCAGCCGCCGACGGCTCGCGCACCATTGTCGGCAAGATCTATTTCCGGAGTGCCGACGGCAAGTGGCAGGAGTTGAACGGTGGCAAGAAAACAACCGTGACGTGGAGGCCAGCATGAGCCCCGAACGCAAGGCCCGCAGCGCCAGACGCTGGGAAAAGTATGGGCCGCGCCGACAGGCCATCCGTCGTGCGCAAGAAGCAGCTTTCGACGCATGGAGCATCTTTGGCCGCAAGCACCTGACGGCGCACATGAAGCTCGAATGCGCGGCGAAGGTCTTGGAGTGGAAGCAAGATTCGAACAGGCGTCTCGATGTATTCGACACAGAGTGTGAACGTTGGGCTTGGAGATATGCGCCTGCCCTGATAGGTCAGGAGCTCGACCTGGTCCGCAAGGCACAGGAGATGGGTCGATGAACCACCCTGCCCCAGACCCGTTCGTGTTCGACCTGCGACGCCTGCGCATAGCGCCCGAGCCCTACTACAGAGGCTTCGCGTCTGTGCGCTACACCTACATCCTACCGGACGGAGGGATGCTGTCCCACGTTCACGTATTCGCCGGCGGCGGCGCGGGAGGTGGCGCGGGGTTTCCGCCAGGCCTGCCCTTCGAGGCCCGAAAGCTGTTCCACGATTTCCAGCAAACGGTCGCCAGTCTTTCCGCCCACCAGCGGATGACCTGGGCGGCGGCTGCGATGGCCGAGGGGGTGGAGCAATGAGCGCCTGGCACAGCAGAATTTCTAGCATCCCCGGTTATCGGCTTGGCCTCTTTGCGCCAGAGCAAACAAACGACGCCACCATCGCTCGATGGGCGCAGGCGTTAGCAGACCAGGACCTGGAACTCTTCGCAGCATCGGTCGAGGATGAGATGTCGAAAACCGTGCAAGCTTGGCAATGCCCGTTCGAAGACGGGCATCCGCAGTGTCGTTGCGACCAAGCGGTCGAGCAGATGAACACGCTTTCTGAGAAGAAGAAAGCCGTGGAGCACGAAATCTACGTGCGCCACGGCATGTCGGCCCATAAGAAGTTGGCGCGCATCGCCGCCGCCCGGGCCACCCCATGACCTTCTCCCCCGCCGCCATCACTGAGGCCCCTTCCCCGCTGGTCAGCGACCCACGGTTCACGTTCGTCCGGTTCTCGCACCCCCTGCCCTGCGGCGGTGTCGTCCACGTGGACCGGTGCGTGAACGGCGCCGGCGACTGGCCGACGGGGCGCGTGCGGGCCGATGCGGTGGAGCAGCTGCGGCGGGCATACGAACAAACCCAAAACGGATGAATTTTCAACACCCTGCGCACGCTATGCGTGCTTGACTCCTGTTTTGCACTCGACGCAGTTTGCGAGGGCGGCTGTTAGCGGAACGGTGATGAAGCAGAGACTCAAGCAAAATTGGTGGAAGGCTGTTTCCGAGGTTGGTGTTTCGGTCATTGGCTCTCTGGGAATCGTCCTGATTATTTCAGGGCTTATCTCGCTTGGGCCAGAAGCCAAATCAGGATGGGCTGTTTTTAAGTCGTATTTCGACGGCGGTGAAATTGGCCTTTCTGTTCTTTCGTTGTCGGGCGCCATTTACCTTCTTCTCAATAGGCTCGGGCAACAGCACGAAGGCTTGGGCCTTCCGATTTACCTGGTCTCGTTCCTACCTGTCATCATTGCCGCGTTCATAGTCAGTTCCAATCCGGGTTTCGAACCGACCAAGATTGGGTATGGGCAGCTCGTCGTCCTCGGCCTGCTTTACCTCATTGTTCATGTGTTCTGGTTCATCCTGCTCCTCGTTCAGCCACCGTTGCCGAACAGCATAAAGTCCCCAGAAAAGGCGGCACAGGAGCAGGCGAAGAGCGCCAGCGGCATCGAAGGAAGGGCGCAAGGTCGTGTTGGATAAAATGGAAATGCCTATCACCATCCCGGTGTCGAAGGTCAAGCAACCCATCGGCGACTTCTATGTCGGCTGCATCGACGCGCGGCAGCTGCTGAAGATCTCCTACACCGAGATTCGGAAGTTCGAAGACGGCACGCAGGAAAAGATTGCAGGAATCCAGCGCGAGCGTTCACCGAGACGTATTGAAGAAATCAAACGCTACGTGAACCTCGAGTATGCCACCTTCCCCACGTCCATCATCATCGCCGTGGAGCGGGAGTGCGTATCGCTGGAGCCGTTTGGCCCGGACAAGGAAGACCCAAACGCCAAGGTCTTCAACCTCATGCTTTCTCCTTACGGCACGCCGGGCGACGAAGAGCACATTCCGTTGGAGAAGATCGCATTCATCATCGACGGCCAGCACCGGCTGGCTGGACTTGAAGGCCTGGAAAAGGACCGACGCTTTGACCTGAACGTGTCCATATTCGTTGGCGCATCCGACGCCGACCGGGCTGAGATCTTCGCGCGCGTGAACCAAGCACAGACCAAGGTGAACCAGAGCCTCGTCATTGACCTGGCCTCGTTCTACGAAGAGCGCGGTCCGGTGAAGTTTGCACACGAGGTCGTCCTGGCCATGAATGCGTCGAAGGACGGACCGCTTCGAAACAAGGTCAAGCGGCTTGGCACTGCGGACCCCGGCATGGGTCGTGTCCAAACTCTTGCCCAGGCAAGCGTCGTTCGGCCAATCGTGGACTACATCACACCGGACCCAGAGGACGAGCGGAACCGGCGATACATGGGTTTGCGCAATCTGCTGGCCCGCCCCAAAGAGAAGCCTGACTGGCGCAAATACATCTTCCACCCCTTCTACGAGAAGGAAGACGACGGGGCGGTGTTCGCCTGCCTGACCAACTACTTCAACGCCGTGAAGGATAAATGGCCCGCGTCGTGGGACGATGCGCCAGCTGGCAACATCCTAAACCGGACAACCGGTTATGGCGCCCTGATGCGACTCCTTCGGCCGGTGTATCTGGCGAACTGCCGGGAGGGTGAGATCCTTCACAAGGCGGCGTGCGATGCGGTCTTCGCGCGCATCACCATCACCGACGCCGAGCTGACCAAAGAGGTCTTCATACCGGGCAGCTCAGGTATGGCGCGGCTCTACAAGCGGATGCTGGAAGAGTCAGGTCTGGCCGACGTCGAACAGAACCAGCCGTCCCTGTTCTGACCAAGGGCCCCGCATCGCGGGGCCCTTTTCATCTCGGCCGCTTCCCCAAGTTCGAGATCTGGACCTTCGCGCGCGCTTGGTGCTTCGGCGAGTGGTGCCAGTAGTTCGACTGGATGGTCTCGATGGACGTCGAGAAATAGTCGGACGCGTCCTCGGCCGACCCGCCCGACTGGATGAACAGCGTGATGGACGTGTGCTTCAACGTATGCGGCGTGATGCGCTTGACCCCTGCCCTGACGGCCGCGCCTTCCAACGCTTTCCCAATGTCCCACACGGGCTGGCCCGGGTCGCGCGCGGTTTCCGCGATATAGGTCCCGCCGTGGATCCGCTTCCACCGGCGGAGGTGCGCGACCAGTCGTTCGGGGATGACGTGCGGCCGGCGCTTCTTCACGGTTTCCAGCTCGTCGTCGCCGCTGCGCCACCATATCTCCTGTTCGAGATCCACCCATGGGCCGTCGGCGCGACGGGCCCAAGTTGTGCGTGCGACGGTGCGCGGACGGCTGCCAGTGTAGAACTGGCACAGGGCCAGCCTGGCCGCGTGCTTGCTGCGCTTCTGGCGCCACAGGGCCCAGAGCAGTCGGGCGAATTCATCGCGCGTCAGCCAGTCTGGCCGGGGCGCGCCCTTCGGCGGCATCCAGACGGCCGGGGCGCCGATGAGCATACGGGACCGGTGCGCTTTGTTCAGTGCGGCGCGCAGGACGCCCAGCTCGCGGCGCGCGGTCGAGGCGGACGGGCGGGTTTTCAAATACGCGCGGCACGTCTCTTCGGAAACTTCGGCCACGGTCTTCGACGACCAGAACGCGGACATCGCTTTGACCGCGTGCGCCTGGCGCTCCGGGGCCGCCATCTCTTCCCGCAGCGTTTCCAGGTAGTGCGTGAGGACCGTGCCAACGTTCACGTCGCGCAGGTTCTGCGGGTCGCTGTAGGCATCAACGCGCGTCAGCTTTTGCGCGAGGTAGCGGCTGAAAGCTTCCTCAGCAGCTGGTCGGCCGCTGTCGCCGCGCTGCCCGGTGCGGATGTCTTTGCCTGCGTCGCGGATGACCCACTCGTCCGTATCGGGGCGGCGGTAGAGGCGGGCTGGTTTTTGGGGTCTGGCCATTTCAAATACTCGTCTAATGAATCGCGGTGGATGCGGTAAGTCTTCCCAATCCGGCGTGCCGTCAGACGGCCGGCGCGGATCTCAGCACAGACAGTCGAATACGGAACAGCCAACAGCTCCGCGACCTGCGCGGGGCTGTAAGCTATTGTTGTTGATCCGTTTTCTGTGCGTTGCAAGGCTTTTCTCGGGCTGTTTCTGGGAATGAACCCGGCGATTGATTTGGACGAAGAACCGGCGAGATTGTGTTTCTTTCAGGGCGTCGCGGTTACCGCAGCCGCCAGTCCGCCATGGCGTGTCCGGCATTCGCGAAGGGCCAGCCGGTCTTGCATCCAGAACCGCTCAGTCTCGCCACGGGTCAGGTCGCGCTCTGGCAGGAGCGCCCCTTGGGCGCACGGCGTCAGCAACGACGGCGGGACGTCAGCGGATTTGATTGAGGCGCTGGACGTTGCGCAGCCCGAGAGCAGGCTCAGGAGCAGAAGGGTCAGCAAGGGCTTCATCGGAAAGCCTCCCGAAAGTGAGACGTGTTTCTTGTTCTTCGGCCAGGCGGGCCGCTTCGGCCTCGTTCAGCGCGGCGCGGATCCGGTCCCGTTGCGCGGCGGCCGCCAGTTCCTGTTCGAGCTGTTCCACGCGCGCGGCCGCACGGGCACCGGCGCGGAGCTCGAAGACCACCCACCCCACGGCAATGGCCAACACAGCGGCAAGGCCAAGGCGGAGCCATGATTTGAAGGAGAAACCAGCGAGCAATCCCACCCGATCCGCGTCTCCTACACCGTCGGTGGAGGCAGCGCGACCTTGCCGACCGGGCAATCTACGGAATTGACCGTCGCTTTCTTCCTCCAAAACCCCGACTTCTACCCTGACGCAGTCATTTTGGGTGGCACTGCGCAGACTTGGGTCGACAGCGTCTCTCTTCAAAACACGACGTATGACGCTTGCGACTTCACTGTGAGCGGCGTGCTCACCGTGCTTCAAGCTGGCTGGGTTGAATACATCCTCGTCGGCGGCGGCGGTGGCGGTGCAACAGTAACCTCGAGCGCTGGCGGCGGCGGCGGCGGCGCGGGCGGCTTCCGTAGGGAGCGCATCTATCTGCCGGTCGGCACATATTCTGTAAGCATTGGAGGTGGTGGCGGTCCCGGTTTCGGCGGTAGCCCAACGTCCTTCGGTGCCTCCGGGCTGCCCGGCGCTAACATTTTTGGTGGCGGGCGTGGCGGCTCGACAAACCAAGCTGGGAACAGCTCGACCGGAGCCTCTGGCGGTGGCGGCGGCGGAGCTTCTTCGTCGTTTGGAGCCGGCGGAACCGCAAACGCAGAATATGGCTCGAACGGTGGAAACGGTGCCGCCATATCGGGTGCTGGGCGCGGCGGCGGCGGTGGTGGGTATAGCACTGCAGGAACAGCCCCAACGGGGTCGCGCCAAGGCAACGGCGGCGGCGGCATAAAAGTTCGTCTTTGGACAACCCTTGAGTTCTGTGGTGGCGGAGGCGGCGGCGGCGGAAACGGCGTCTCAGCTTCCAACGGATTTGCGTGGAACGGCGGCGGCCCCGGCGGCGCAACAGGATCTGACGGAGCCAGCGCAGATCCAAACACCGGCTCCGGCGGCGGCGGCGCAGGCGGCGGAGCATCAGGCACGCGCACCGGCGGCCAGGGCGGTTCGGGCCGCGCCATTTTCATCGTCAAGAGAAGGACAGCTTCTTAATGTCGAACGTTCGCATCGCGCTCGTAGGCGCTGAAAACATTGTCGAAAACGTCATCGAAATCCCGGAGGGGCAGGGGCCGGAATACGCCTCCGAAATTCTCAGCCTGTCCGGAAATTGGGTCGTCGACGCATTTGGGGAGGCCGGTCCGGGCGCCCTATTTGACCAGGCAACAGGGCGTTTCTCGCCGCCCGACATGCCCCTCGAGGAACCCGCAGAATGAGCGTCCCCTACGTCGCCATCGTCGAGCCCGACGAAGCCTGGAACCCCGCCGTCCACCAGCGGCGGGATCTGCTGCCCTTGTCCCTCGAAATCGAGGGGCGGGACTCGTCCGTGCCCACGGCGACGATGTCGGTCCAGAATCCGAACCTCGCACCGTCGGAACTGTCCGACAAAAGGGTCCTTATCTCGGACCGTGGCCGTCTCATCTTCGACGGTGTCCTCGAACCCGCGCCAATTGGGCTCGTCGACGACGTCATCACCCTCTTGGCCAACGCCCGGCCGTCGGTCGAAGAGGACCTGAAGGCGGCCATGAACGCCCTCGCGACGCCGCTGAAAGTCTCGCCGTATTGGGAACCCCTCTGCGTGCCCCAAGGCCAGGAAGAGGAATGGTCCGAAATCCTGGCCGCACGCACGGCCGTGGTCGCGCACAGCCGCATCCAGGGCGCGCCATCCGTCGTCGACGCGCTGACCGGCTCGACCGTCCTGACAGTGAAGCCGCGCAAAGGAAGCGTGCGCTACCAGGAAGGCGAGAAAATCGCCGGGACCTACGGCGTGAAATTGAAAGCGGCCTGGAAAGAGCTGGTCACGCAGCCCTTCGAACTAAACATCAAGTCTGAGGACCCCTCGGGGATCTTCGACCGCCTGGAAACCTACACCTGGGAGGGCATCGTCGAAAATTTCCCAAAGGTCGGCGACACCCTGGGCGACGGCTTCTCTGTCGTCCAGTCGCTGTGCGAACTCGACGTCGAAGACGACCGCGCGGATCCGCCGGTCATTGTTCCTGTCGAGGAATTCGTTGCCAGCTTCGTTCCTGGCGAAGCGGAGCTGGATCCGTTCATCAAGAAACTCGGCACGCAGAAAGTGAAGTTCCAGTGCGCCGCCATCCGCGCACGCTTGAATCTGGAATACCGCTGGGAGGCTGAACGCACCGAGACGGCCGAATTCAAATTCCCCATCGTGGCCCAGGCCGGCGCAACCAACGCCGAAGAAAACATCGAAGAGCTTTCGCTCCGCCCGCTGACCGACGGCACGGGCGCGCGCTCGTGGCAGCCGAACACCGCATATCAAGTCGGCGACGAAATAGCCGATGGGCGGTTCGTTTACCGCTGCCGCGTCGACCACACCTCGGGCGCGACCCGCACGCTGTCTGGCGTCACCATGTTGCCGAACAGCTTCCTGATCGCGCTCAATGGCGAGGTGAAGTTCCTCGAGGTACTCAAGTTCAATGCCGGCTTCATGCTCGAGGTCGGGTACGAAGGCGTCGGATCCTGGCAGGTGCATTTCAATGCCGGCATGGACTTCTTCGGCCTGGTGACGTTGCGCGCCAGCGGATTCTTCAATTACAAGGGCTACTTCGACATTTCGCTGGATGGCGAAATGGTCCTCGGAACGCGAAGTTTCGGCCTGGTTGCCAACCTGCATTTCCGGGT
>WBZL01001073.1_pt1 | contig 29467 bp, 42 predicted proteins | sample 5204291 | NCBI WGS metagenome assembly WBZL01 (sample SAMN12344345, study PRJNA552823) | activated sludge metagenome | biome: Activated sludge suspended growth; feature: Nitrification reactor; material: Wastewater; isolation source: activated sludge from nitrification reactor of wastewater...
TGAGCGGGGATGCGACGGATCCGCCGTAGATGTCGCTGAGCGTTTCCAGTGACCTGTTTGCCGCCTTGGGCACAGTGACGGTCAGTCGGTGCCCAAGGATGCCGCTCTGGGCACGCACCGTCTCAAAGCGTCCAGATGCGTCGATGATGCCTGCTGCGTATGGCGCATAGTTCTTTTGTTTAGCACCTAGTGCGGGAGTCGCGTTGGCGGCTGGTTGGCGCTCCCAGCGGTCAGTGTGAATCTGGTGACTCACGGCCCGGTTGACCTGGTGGAAGCCCGGCAGCCCAAGCCTGCTGGCACGTCTCACTGCGCTGTCTTGTCTGTAGCCGGTGCGCTCGCACACTTCGGCGAGGTTGCGGGATGCGGTCCAGATGTGGCGAAATTCATCGTCTGACAAAATTGTTGCTCGTGGTTTTCTCGTATCGTTCATGGAAATGTCCTTGTTCGTGTCACTGCGTCTTGAACTGTAACTGCACGCTCTTTCCTGTTAGCCGTAGTAGATTCCTGCGAATCATCTGCCTGAGCCTGCTATGCAACCACTCTTTCACTGACGGATCCTTTGCGATAATCCAGTAGGTGCCACTTTCGTCAATCTCCATCTCGCTGCCGACCACCCAGGCATTGTAGGTTGCCTTCGGCAGTTCACTTGCGAGGCATTGAAGCAAGGCGTTCCAGATTGATTCGGTGTGCGAGGCTATCATCTGACCATCTCCTTTCCGTTTACTGGGCTTTGCGCTAGCGGCACATATCTGCGCTGCGCCGAGCGCATCGATGGGAGCGTCGCGTGAAAGAATCCAGGAGCGAAGTAACGTGTAACCCCACCTACATTCTCTTTGAACTGATCCAGGCACGCTGGAAGAAAACGCTCTTGACCTTCGGGCCAGTACCTGTTGAATCGCCCATCCATCCAGCGGTCCGTGAGGTGACCAATGCCGCCCGCATTCGACCACCTATCCGGGTGCTTATTCATCGCGAAGAGCGTGACCAGTTTTTCAGATTGTCGGTGCCGATACTCAATGAGCGCACCAATCTTTTGCACCTGCCAATCCGACCACTTGAGCTTATCCATCTCGTCGAGCGCCAAAACTGGCGTGCTCTTCAATCGGTTCAGGTTGGCGTCTGGGTTGCCTGGCACATAGCGAAAGCCATCCACTTCTGTGTCTTCGCCAGGACTGAGGAGCGCCACGAGATCATCGGCATTGACATAGACGGCTTGACGTCCACTCCGGCAGAACTCAGCGACCAAGGCGACCAGCAGGAGGCTCTTCGCGTTGCCCGGCGTCCCCCAAATGGTCAGGAAGCCGAACGGGTCCCGCAACATCTCTTTCGCCAGAAAGCGCAATGCCAACCCTTCGCCGTACTTGTCATCCATGCGAGTCGTGATATCGTCGATGCGTGCAGTTTGCTCTTCCTCGGTCAATCGGCTGACTTTGAGGAGATTGGTGCATTTCCCACATCGCACCAGCTCGCCATTGTTGCCGATGAGCCAGCCAGCGCCGCCACAGGAACAGGTTTCCTTAGTAGGGCTCGTTTGCGTACTTTCCTGCGGCAATCTCTTTTTTCCATTCCCAATAATCGAAGGCTTCGGTGCGTTCCGGTATGTTCCCGTCTCCAGCCGTTGCAGAATTTCCCGGTTTATTTCGTCCAGACTCTTCATTTTTCCCTCCTGGATATCTCACGCGTCCGCCTGCCAGATTGGCGGCAAACTCTAAAATCCATTCCTCTTTGGGGTTGCTGGCGGCATTCGGGCGGGCTTTTTTCCAGCACACAAAGAGATTTTCGATCCCTGCCTTATCGCGAAACATGGGCGAGACTTTGACGGCGGTTTCAAGGGTGTCAGCCGCCTTGCGCTTTGCCCAAACAACGTTGGCGTCTGCCAGCTCACGAAGCCCTAAACCATCCAACATTGCGCCGACCATCCCTGTCCACTCCGAAGATGCGATAATGGCCTGCTCTCCATTCGGGAGCGAAATAACTCGGTTGGGGCTCACGGTGGGTGGCAGCTTGTCCGCGGACTTGACAATGGGCTTTTCGTCGGGTGGTGGCTCGGCAGCGACAATTGCCGCTTGCTGGGCGCTCATCCGCACTTTGACCGGCTTAGGGGAATTCTTTGACCAGCGCCGGGCAAGCTCTAAGGTTTGCGGGTCGATGCCTTGAGTGGCTTTAGGCGCATTGGTTTCTGAAACGATTAATGAGTTTTCAAAATTGGGAGCGGGGGGGGCTTGCGGCTCTACACGATCACTAACTCCCTCCCCCTCTTTTAGTTCTTTATTCAGTAATAGTTCTTTATTAGTAATAGTTAGTGTTCGATTTTCGACTTGTGGAAAATCGACTTGTGGAAAACCGAATTGTGGACTGTCCATAATTTGATTTTCGACTTGTGGATAATCGCATTCTGGTTCTTCCACAATTTGATTATCTGATTGTGGGCAAAAGTTAGGGTTAAGGGATGGCGATTCGTAGGTGTCTAACAGCCATCGAGTCACGCGTCCGCGGTCGTCCACAACGCGACGCCGGTACATGTATCCAAGTTCAATCAGCTCGGCGATTCCTGCTCGCACAGACGCGCGCCCATCGTCGTGGCGCTTTACCAGGTCGTCTTCATTCGCTTCCCAGTTGTCCGGCTTGCTAAGGACGTACATAAGAATACCGATCGCCTTGTACGACAATCGAGACTCGCCCATGGCGTCATACCCAGCCACAAAATAGCGATTCCCGTTTCCTCTTTCCTCTCTAATAATCACTTGCTACCTCCAGAGACTACACTGGCAAAACTAAAGGCTTCCGAGACCGTAACAGTCTCTTTGGGCGCGTCATTCACAGCTAATTCCAAACAGGCACGGCATCTCAGAAGGATCAATCCATGGCAGTGCTTCCGCGAATGTCACCTTTTCGTCATCAAGCGGAAAGTATCTCTGCTCAAGCTCTTCGTCTTCGAGTGGGCGCGTTGAGGATAGAACTACTAATGCGTCCACATCGAGACCCTTCGCCACCTTGGCGGCGACCAGTTCGGCACTTTCGCCGATCCAGTATTGTGTTTTCAGTACTTGAAATACTTGAGATGCCATATTATCCTCCTATTTGAAATTCATTATTCGGCTACCTGTCGGCAGTCGAAAGTAAATACTCTATATTTGTCTATATTCCACTCTTGTTTTTTTTGATATTATTTAACCAGCTAGCCTCTGGCGGCACTCCACATCCCCCGCCATGCTCACATCGCTCTCCCGCCGTTGCTAAATCATCCATTAATCTTTATTTGCAATTTAATGTTTTTAGCGTAGACTAGATTCGGTTTGGCGCGTTTTGCGTCGCCTTGGCTAGTCCATAGGTGGCCTATGAATAAAATATCCCAGGAGATTGACCTATTCCTCGAAAATCGGCGGGCGAAACATTTGTCCGCGAGCACCGTCAATTGGTACGCCCAGCAGCTTTCTACCTTTTCGCGTTATGTGGATGAATGCGGGCTACCGGCTGACGACCCCGACACGATAGAAGCCTTTCTTATAGCGCAACAAAAGACCAACATATCTGAATCGACGCTTCATGCACGCTTTCGAGCCATCCGCGCTTTTATGCGCTGGTACGAAAAGCGATCTCACCGCAAGCGACAGACATTTGATAACCCGGTGGATTACATCGACGCTCCAAAGGTGGCGAAACATAAGCCGCGAGTGGCGGACCCTAACCACCTGAAAAAGCTACTGATGTTCATCGGCATTGGTATGGAGACGTGCGCCAAACCACAATCGTCTCCATACCAAAACGTAAACGTTTTGTAACTATGTTTTTAATGTGCAGTATGTATAATTTGATGAAATGGTGATATCGGTAAAGAGTGGCTGATTACGTGGTCACTACGAAGTCTTAATAGTAACCAACCACGCGTCATGCGTGTTAGGCGATTGACAATCTTCCTACCGCTAAGTTGAGAGATTGTTAATCATATATGAGTCACTCATTGTATTGCATCATCAACGATCTGTCATCTGACAATTGTTGATGGTTGGCTAAAGAGTGACTGAACCCATCGGGGTTAAGAGGAAGGCTCACTGTTCAAGCAGTGGGCTTTCTTCTTTTTTAGCCCCGGTCGATCTCTGTCACGCCATCGCCTGAATCGGCGTTGCTCGTATGCTCGTTAATCCGAGCATTACCGGGGCGTCTGTTTTTGGGGCTGGCAACTCCACAATAGCGTCAAGCGTGCAATTCAATTCACTGCACAGCGCGGCCAAGCTGTCGCCACTGGGAAAAGAAATTCCAGACATCCAATTAGAAAGCGCCTGTCGGGTGACACCAATGCGCTTTGCCAATTCGGCCTGATTCTCAATTCTCTTGGCGATCATGAGTTCCAGCACTTTCCATTTGTTTAGCTTCATATTTAAAACCTCCAGGTGTTGGATATGAGTCACTACTGATAGCTTACACTATCAATTTTACTTTGTCAATACTAAATTTACACAGTATACAAACTGCGTTGTAGTCTCCAATCGCTATTACCGATCGGTCAATTTCCACCAAGTCTAGATCGTCTTCTTGAAATGTCTCGTAATGCTTTGCTTTTTGTTTCTGTATTTTCACTCAATTCCGCATAACCTGCATACGTCAAAAGTCGCTACTTTTTACCGTAATTTCATGTTAAATTCAATTATCTTTGCTGAAAACTCCACAAATTCGTTAAATCGCATCCGTAAACATTTTAACAAGGGGGAATTATGCTATTTGCAAGATCGCTCGCGGTCTCCATTGTGCTGCTATTGGCGTTCTGTGCTACTGCAATGGCGGACACATATGAAATACCAGTCATTACTGGAGGAAAAGTTATTACATTGACTGTGGATGTTGAGGGCAGTCAGATTGTTTCGGTGACCGCCTCAAAAGGGGCGCTTCTGGGCAAGGCCAAGAAGAAGGAGTCGGGACTTCCGGTATTAAATCCTGGCTACTGGCCCCAACAGATTCCAGATGCGCTAAATCTGGTCGAAGTGAAAAAAGATGAGTTTACCGGCATCACATTTTACACTAGCAGAGTTCCGGTCACAGGTCAGAGCGAAGTCTATCCGTATGTTGGCACAGATGGTAAGTCCGTGTGGCTTCGTTTCCTGGCGATACTTGTGACGGGCGATCCCATGACGATTGATCGCTGCACAATTGTCGCTGACGATAAGCGTTTTACGCTCGACTTCCCTTTCTCTGCTGTAGACACCAGGTACTTGGGTAATCAAAGCTATTTCTCCTCTGGCGATATCAAATTGGCCAGCGCAGAGGAAAAGGCAATGCTTGATGCTGTAGCCAAGGCAGAGAAGGTAACGATTCGTTTTTACGAGCGAAGCCGAACCTACGACCATGCGCTAGGCGAAGATGAGCAGCGCGCATTCGCGGAGGCGCTCGCCGTTTATGAACTGCTGGGTGGAAACAAATAGGAGATGGGCGACACGCAATCAACTTGACCTCTATACTCAAAAAAAATAAAAGAGCACCGATACCAGTCATGGTATCGGTGCTCTTTTATTGGTGGTTTCATCTATGCTTTTTTCTGGAAGCAAAGAAAGTTTTACAGATACGTAAACCAGGTATTGACATTAATGCACTCATAGTGTACAATGTCAATAGAGCGTGTACTAAAAAAGTCTTGCCCCCACCGTGGAAAGTTTGGGCAAGACTCGTCTCGAACAACTCTCTATTTCACAAGGAGTCATTCATGCGCAATTCTACCACACTCGGTGTGGTCGTTCAAGTTTACCTAAAGAACGACCCGCGCCGAAGCAACCCCTTTAATCATCCCGACCACACATTCCAGCCCAGTGACGACCCATCCGCCGACAAACTCTATCTGGCAGGCGTGAAGGCTGGCACTATCGCCCGCTTTTATGTAACAGCCTGTGAGACCATCAAGCCCGGTCAACTGCACGTGGCGATCTACGACCGTCACAACGGAAACATCGTCGCCAACTTTGAGCCGCGACAAAACAGTGGGTTTGCCAGAAAGTTCGGCACTCACGAAGCGAATCTCTTCCCGGTTCTGGAACTCATTCAACGCGTTGCCGATGAGCAATGTGTTGAAATCAATATTGACGAGGACCACGCAAAGGTGCACAGCGCAAAAGGCATGGGGATGCTTGGCGCATTGCGCGACATGCTTGCGCAAAGTCAGAGCAACCCGATAGACGCGCAGCTGTTCGCTGAGGGTGTCGCTCTGGCGAAAGCGCAGCAGCCACCAGTCAAGCTGTGGCACGACGAACAGCGTCGCGGCTATTTCTCTGTCGGAAATCCAAATGTCGCCTTTGCTGGCGCGTAAAGCGGACCCTGTCCAGATCGCCCATTTCGTTTGGTGATCTGGACAGGGAGATGGATGCATCTTGCAAACTACATTGGAGGGTACTATGGCTGTTTTTAAAGTGGAAGTCGAAGACAATCTCCGCACGCACATTGAAGAATTCTCGCAATATTACATCGCAGCAGATCGCGGCGTTCTGGCTGTCGCACTTTGCACCTACGGTGGGGTTCGCACCATCAAGAACGTGCAGGAGATGAGCATCAAAGAGCAACGCCAGGTAGAAACGGCGATGTCTGATGGAACCACGCTACGCGACCTGGCTCGCTCATATAGCAAGCCGTCGAAACGCCCACGACTGATTGCGTTCGGCCCCAAAACCTTGAGATGGGAGGAGCAAAAGCAAGCTTTTGCTGGGTGAACCTATGGCTACGTTAGTTGTAATGGTGGGGAAGATCACGCCCAAAGGAACCGAGACGGTCATCCTCCACGGCGCATTGAACGAGACGAAGAAAGAAGATAAGGGCAAGCAGCCAACAGCCCCAAATGCCAAGAGTGGCGACGCGGGAAAGGGGGCTGGTTCAAAATGAATTTCCTATCGCAAGCCCTTGAAACGATTCGCCCATACAAGCCGGTGTTGATTGGTTCGGCTTCATACGGGAACGTCTTTAACGACATTGATATGTTGATCTGCGTAGATGCCGCAAAACTGGAAGAGGTCGAAAGCCAGCTCTCTCAACTGGGCTTCACTCGGCAAGTCCCCGACCCAGAAACATTTGACCCACGCGTGCACAGCGCGTGGAAACTGGAAAAACTGGACATCCAGTTGGCAACCCCAGCCAACTACGATAGCAAAGTCGCGGCACACCGGGAAGTGTTGCGCAGACGACTCTACAAGGGATTGAGCAAGGCGGCACGCTACGCGCTACTTTGCAGCTTGATGTAAGAGGGTAATGCCATGGTCAGAATGAAACAGGATCGTTCGCGTGCTTCTGGGCACAAGCATAGTCTAAATGCCCAGGACTACGGATACAAGCCAGATAGCCGGGCTGCGGTGAAATCTAACCTACGCGTCATGCTGTGTCTGCTTCAGTCCCGACCCACGCGCGAAGTGTTCGGCGATGGGGCTGAAGCGGCAATTCGAGAGATCGAAAAGTTGTTGGAGGTGGTCAAATCATGAACACCGTCGCAGATTTTGTAAAACAAGGCTGGGACCCGGCGCAGGCCGCAATCCTGGTGGAAGTGCAAAAGGGCGTCACTGTAGATGCCTACCAAGAAGCGAAGGTTGACGCCGCCCGTCTACCCCTCTTGCGCTTGGTCGAAGGCTACGAGGCAAAATGGCCTGGCATTCACTATGCCAAGGGCGGCAGCCGGGCACGAAAGGCAATGGAAATCGTGCTCAACGGTGGATTGTATCGAGTGATCGAAGCCGACCGCAACGGCAACGATTTGTGGCAGGTTGGTAACCACCGTTGCAGCAAACGCGGCGGGTGGTGCGATTGCAAGGACGAACAAGCGCCGGTGATTGTTGGCTACGGCAAGCTTTGCCAGCACCGGCTGGCGGTTGCGCTCAAGACAAACTGGTTGGGCGATCAGCACCCGGAGTTGCTGGCATACCTTCAGCCCATTGTCGAAAAAGCGCCAGGGGCGTTTGTGGACATGCTTATCGAGCGAGACTATGACTGGCACGGTGAAGGCAACCGCGCACGCGTGGCGGGCTACTGGCACCACGGCATGAGCCAACACGTGCGCTTGACTCCACTTGAAATCATCCCGGTAACGCTCCCGCAATTCCAGTGGGCAATGGGGCAACTGGGCTGGGCGTTGGTGGATCTGCCGATGAAGTTATCGGGCTTTACTGACTATTACTATCGGATTGCCAAAGGGGATGGATTCCCGTTGGATGAGTCGATTTTCTGGCACAAGGGACGCACCTGGCAAATGTCTGACCGTGAGCGAATGCGACGTTTTCAGTTGCGGGACATCGCCATTCACTTGGACGCATTTGTCAAGAGCCCATTGTACGTTGAGTTATCTAGCTATGAGGCTGGGCGTGTCATGCAGTTGCATGCCCAGATTGCAGTCAATCAGGAACAGGCGCTTGAAGTTTGGGAAGCGCTGCCAAATACCGTGAAGCAGTTTATCCTAGAAAACAAAGGGGTTGAATATGCCAATTAAGAGCTTGCAGCAAAATCAGACGGCGCAGTTTCCAATCATCGGCAAGTTGCGCAAGGGCGATGTGAAGCAAAAGAAAACTGGGAAGGACGGGCGAGAGATTGAGGTCTACGGCAAGGATCTCAATTACTTCCGGTTCGTCACCGACGACGCACAGGCAGCCGAGGCGTTTGCCAAGGCGTACAAGAATGAGCCGAAGCAGATTCGTGTGCTTCTGCCATTTGCTACACCTGATCAGAATTTCCAGGCATGGATGGAGGAGTATAGAGCGGGTGGTCTGTTGCGCCAGTGCGACACCGAGAATCAACGATTTCATCGCGATAAGACGGGCAAAGCGGACATGACCCCAAAGCCGTGCGAGCGTTTGTGTGGCGGCGCTTGCGGGTGTAAGCAGGTTGGTCGCCTGTACGTCATCATTCCAGAGTTGGCGCGGCTGGCCTATGTCGAGGTCGAGACGCACTCGATCTACGACATCATTCAGTTGACGCAAAATCTCCAAGCCGCCCATGCTGTGCGCGGCAGTTTGAATGGCGTGCCATTCCTGCTGAGTCGGCGTATGAGGGAGATTAGCACGCCAGGGGATGATGGCAAGCGCGTGCGACGCTCCAAGAGCTTGCTTTTCCTGGAGCCAGATCCAACGTGGGTGCGACGCAAGTTGGTATCCATGCACAGCGAAGCGTTTGCCCTGTTGCCGGACCGTTCAAGCGCCGCTGACGAGCCGCTTTACACCTTCGACGATGGAAAAGATGGTGAATTTATCGACGGTGACATCTATGGGGATGAAGATGAAAACGAAAACCCTTTCGAGGGTACGCTCCGCCAAAGCCCAGCGATTGACCGGCTGGTAAGCGTGATCGATAAGCTGTTCGGAGCAGACGCGGCGAATGCAACGACCTATGTCGTAACCGGCTGGACGAAAAAGGTCAGCAAAGGGCAGAATGTTCGCAGTACGATCGTCGAGCTGTCTGACGATGAATGCGACGCCATTTCTGATGCATTGACAGTCAATGGGGAGCCAGTTAAGGCGAAGTACGAAGCCGACAAGAAACTGGCAGAGTCGGGCACCACTTCGGGCAAGTGAGCACAATGGGCATAGGAGTGACTCCTATGCCCATATGGAAACGCTCAATAGTGTGAAGCGAGGGTAAAATGGCTAAATGCGCAAGGTGTGGCAAAGAGACGAACACCCCGATTATGGGCAATATTATTTTTAGGAACTCCCGCCAGCAACTGGTCCGTGTGCGCGGCAAAACTCAATGGAAATGGGTGAAGTTTGTGGACCAAAAGACAGAGCCGTTTTGCAGTAATGAATGCCATAGCAATGAGCAGATGGCGTATGAAGGATAAGGAGCCTATTATCATGGTTTTTCTAGATATTGAGACCACCACGTTTTTCCAAGACGAACATATCAAAGCCTTGCCACGCGACCAGCAGATCGCAGCGATGGAATTCGGCATCGCGGTCACCATCGATAGCGGCGAACAGTCACCGCGCGTATGGACGAAAGACCAGGTGATTGACTTGTACAACTATTTGGTGTGGTGCGGCGTTGAGGTGTGCGGCTGGAATATCGACGCCTTTGACCTGCCCGTCATCATCAACAACGCGGCAAAGGCTGGCTGGAACACGTTGGAGGTCGAGCACGAAACAATCCGCACGCTTGACCTGTTTGCCGATATTCGCCAGCACACGGGACGCTGGTATGGGCTGGGTGTAGTAAGCGAGGCAACGCTCACGCGGTCAAAGCTTGCCGATGGGCAGAAAGCTGCGGAGTGGCTGCGCAGTGGCGACCCGGCAGACTTCCAAAAGGCTGTCGAGTATTGCACGGCTGATGTGGAATTGGTGCGTGAATTATATGAGCTTTGGTTTCATGGTTCGCCCATCATCCTTCCGCCACGCGCCGAGCGCGGCGAGATCAACCTGATCAACTGGTGGTACGATGGTGGCTTTGAGCGCGTGCCAGATGCAACTGGGGCGATATCTACAAAGTAAATGTGCAGTATGAAAACAAAGAAGGGCGATGCACATCAGCGTCGTCCTTCTTTTTGTTGCAAAACCATGTAACCGCTCTTACTGTGGGTGTAGCAAAAAATGCTATATGATTCAGTGGGGAGGATTACAAATGCAAAGAAGGAAATTGCGCGTGGTGCTGATCACTGACGCGGACGGCGGAAAGCGACAACGTTCGCTCTACGCAACTGAGATTACCTGGCAGATGGCAGATGCCATTAAAGCCAAAATGCCCAACAACCCAACAATGGGCGAGGTATTTGAGAGCCTGGTCAACTTCGCCAGGATGATGCCTGAAGCGTTCGGTCTGGTATTGCCAGAGGATACCACGGGTGCGATCTGGGAGTTGGCTGGGCGGATTGCGAAGGCAAACAAGCTGGGGAGTGCCGGTGGGTTATTTGACCGGCTCGTGTCAACGGTTTCGCTATTCCCTGAGCGGTTCTTTCTGGACAAGCCAGAAGATAGCGTTGAAAAGATATTTTCAGAACGGGCAGAGTAGGCGCTCTGCCCGTTTATTGAATGCTGCTATGACCTTAGAGTCCTTTTGTGACAGCGATGCGGCACGCATGCGCCGAAATACAGCGTACTTTCCTCTCTAGTTCCGCCTACCCAAATCGGCGGAATTTTTTTGTACCCAATTGGTACTAGATTGACTCAATGCATCCCGCACAGTTATAGCCAGCCACATTTACCGCAATGAAGGATATCGAGAGCGCACGCGCCGCGAAAGCTCCTGTTTCCGCGGCTGTCTTTTCGCGCCCAATCGCTTTCCTGTTTGTCGCTGACAAACAGGAAAGCGATTTGTATTTATTTGAAATAACCTAGCCACTTGACTAGGTGACATTGAAGTAATACTGTGATAATATTTCTATATCAGCAACGAATTGCTGATATCAATCGGGAAGTAAACGCTATTGCGGCTGGGTTGACCGCTTAATCAATTAGAGGATTCAAAATGACGATCAAGTCCTTGTACACACGAAAGACCGAACTCACGAGCCAGATCGCTTCGATGGCTGGGAAGAAGGGCGTAGGCGCATTAAAAGCAGAACTCGAAACATTAAACGAAACGCTCCTTGGCTACACGCTTCGACGTGAGGCGATGAAGCGAAATATCAATAGTCAGAATGCAAAAGTCCGCGATGGCTTCCAGAAGCAACGCACAGAAAAAGCATTGCGGGATTTGAGCCATTGCTGCATCGGCCGCGGCTGGTACGATGAATTGTTGTTTTCTGCAAAGCCGAGCGAGATTTGGAATTTGGGTCAATGCGAATATGTCGCAAAGTGTTGTCCAACACACCCAAACGCCTTGCCATTTGCCGCATGGAACCAGGCAAAAGCGACATTGTCCGCGGCGGTCCATGATGGTGTTATCCCTGAACAGGATGCCGACTTCGACCGAAAAGGTCGGGGGAGTGCCACAAATCACGACCTTTACAGCTACACTAGCGACGGCACACTGATACTCGTCCAGGTCCGACACGCGACCGTGACTAAGTACGGAACCAATGTCAAGGTTCAATACTTCGTCACGGATGGTGACGACTGTATTGAGATCGTGAAGGGTAAAGCCAACATCAAAAAGGCTGCCCAGGCCGACAAGTCGCCTGATAGCCCGCTTCGATTTGTTCGCTCTTCGCTCAAGGCTGAGTGGCAAACAAAGATCAACGAATCCCCTGTTAAGTTGCAAGCGCCGAAAGCTGCACGATTTGAAATTTTCAAAATCCTGCACAATGACAACGGCGTCTTGCGCAGTGTCTATAGCGGCGAGGAATACACGCTGAATAAGAGCAAGGTTCAGAAGGCTCAAAAAGAACACGAGGGCGGCTACTACGCATTCCTGTCGAAAGACATCGCCGAGAAGGTATTCAATGATGGCAACGCTTTCAATAGCGCCTGGACTGAAGGCAAGAGCTTTGTTGTGTGCAAGGGCTTCGGCTTCGGCAAGCCAGTGGTATACAGCAACGGAAAGCGTTCGTTTAGCAGAATTGTGATCACTGAGGTCCTCGGAGATATTTAATGGCTATCTGGTCATTGGCAAGACAACAGGGTAGGGCAGCACACCAATCTACCCTGTCAAGCAGCACAGACGAGTCGAGTGCCATTGAGGAGATGGCACTCGACTACATTAAGCGAAAGTTCAAAGAATATAGTATCGAATCAACAAAATGTTTCTTCTGTACAGTCCACGCAACCGTTACGGGCTATCTGCCTGGGTTCGGCGCAATCAAGCGCTGCAAAGGATGTGCAGAGAAATACAACGATTACAAAAGGATTGCAGAACATGCCACCAAAACGAATTAGCGTCACTCTGTCGGAACGCACTCACGCGGTTATTGAGTCGAAATCAGAAAATTTTGACGGCAATATCAGCGGCACTATCGAACGGCTTGTCTCGCGCTACACAGACTTGTTACGCAGAGAAGCGTCCAACCTGGACAAGATGTTTAGTGATGGTGAAAAAGGTTTGATTTTGGACGCCCTGAATGGAACGGGATTTTTTGACTCGTTTGGTATTTACATGGTGGCGGCAGAAATCGCCGACGCGATCAGTATGGATAGGTTAGATGTAAAATGGAAGGTGGACGGCAAAGAGCTTGTAGCCAAGCTGGAATCGCTAAACAACGGCCAGATGCACGCTTTGGTTGATAGTGTGCAAACTTGGTGGAATGCCACGACAAAACAGCAAATGGAGTACAGTCAGTTGTTCAGAATTTAGCGGTTTTATTTTGGCTGTTCATAAAAAAGCGAGGGGCGAGTCTGCATTTCACAGACTCGCCCCTCGCTTTTTTTATAGTCATCAAGTGCGGTTTTTGGGCGATACAACAACCATCGCTTGGGTGATAGCCGGTCAAAACCGGCGTGTGCCTCGCACCCAACCAAGGCATGTAACGGGGATTGGAATTGAACCAATTACCTCATGATTATGAGCCATGCGAGCTGCCGGTGCTCTACCCCGCTGAGATTGACAACGGAGAATGCGCCACCCCGTCGCCTCCCGCTCTTTCGTTTGCCGTCATCGCATTGGCATCCAGAGCGAGCACTGCTTTAAGTTTGACCTAGCCTTTCGGCACCACTGGTACCAGCAGTTTTCAGTCATAAAATCCGCAAATTTGAGCGTGCTTATCGCATAGGCTTTGCGGATGTACTGCCTGATTTTAGCACAGATATTCTGTTCGTTCAAGTGCCAAATGCGAAAACGTTTTCGCATTTGATGAGAGGGTAGGGGGGCAACATCAATGGGGGTCTACTCCTCGCCACCGTTCGCTGGGACGTTCGTTTTGCCGTTCGGTGGTGTTCGTTCGGTGTTCGCTACCGGGGAAAATACCCCCTTATCCGCCATCACCGAACACCGAACGAACACCCATCGGGGAGCCAAATATCTATAAGGAAATACGCTCAAATGCGAAAACGTTTTCGTATTTGAGCACATCAAAACACATCCAATCCCCACGTGCGTAACTCGTCCAGAATCCGCTGGATCGTGTCACGCGTGACCACATTATGCCAGGTCAGGCGCTTGGCGTAGTGTGCTCTTTCTGGCGTGTCGGCGTGCCACTGCGCCCACGACCAGAGTACCCCAGACAATAGATTGCGATGAGCTTCTGTGAGTGGAAGCCCGGCATGGAATCGCTCAATTGCCCGGACGAGCGATGGGAAGCGATTGGCGCATTGTCGCCAGTCTACCCAGAGCACGCCAGTCTCGCGGTTGTATTGCACTTGCGCTTTTGTGCGTTGGATGGCAAGCTCGATCTCATCCTTGCTCATGCGTCGCAGGCGGACATCGGCGCGGTTCTTTTCCCACGCGCAAAGCTTGGATACGACAGGGAACGATAAGCCGACCGCACGCGCCAGCAGTATCCAGCCATCCACGCGGTCGCTCCAAGGGATAGTCTCGGCGGCTCCCTTGCCACGAAAGAATTTCAATCGCGGATCTGTGGCGACCGAGCGCAACACGTGCCAGTTGCCGTAGTCAACGGCGGGGATGGTGCCGCGTCGAATCTGATTGTTGATATGTGACAGGCTCACGCCATGGTACGCGGCGACTTGTCCCACGGTCCACCACTCATCATTCCATCGTCGGCGCTGGCGTTCGATGAGCGACTTGATGTATGGGTCGCGCACGCGTTCAGTCTTGAAGTACAGCCAGTTCTTTGGATTGACGGCAAAGCGAATCAAGTCCTCACGGTGAACGACCACGATCTTGCGATTAGCGGGAAGTGGGCGACCGGGCAGAAATTTAAACTTCTCAATCCATCCCGTAATCGTTTTCACGCATGGAATACCCAGCGCAATCGCCACCTGATTACATGGCAGCCAGTCAGGATGCCGTGTGGGGGCAGGCAGACGCATTTCGCGCTCCCAGTGGATGTGGATGCCTTCCACGGTTCGCCCAAGATGGTCAGCCATTTGCTGCTCGCTCAGCCAACCAAGGTTCTGGCGCAGGTACTCTTCTTCTTCATCTGTCCAGCCAGCGCGCTTGGCAGGAGTGTGCCCGGCAGCGTGCGTGATGATGGCCTTGGGGTCGTAGCCTCTGGCTGCCATCCAGCTAAGTGGAGCACCGGTGCTGACCTCACCATATATCACAGCGTCGTTGATCAGCTCGTCAATGAAATTATCCATAATGCACCTATGCCGCCACCGCCAGCCGTTGCAGTAAGGCGACTGCTGGGCACTCTTTGCAGATTGATAAATCTTTGTTGATCGCCGACTTGCGCATCGAACATTCTTTACACGTGCTGACTGTGGCCTGTGTGATCAGCCACCACGCAGGCTCAGGCGCGCCAGGAGCGCGCGGGTTGGCGTCGCAGGCATCACACATGCCCTTTGCCGCGGCGCGCACAACCTTCCACTTCGCGGTGGCTTTGTTGTCCGTGCGATGGACAGCGCGCTTGGCAAGGGCAAGGGCGGGGACGTCTTCCGTTTGTGCCTGGGCTTGGTTCTGTAGGCTCTCGTTCAGACGTCTGCACGCGTTGACAATGGCGTCAATGCCAATGCCGCTGCGCGCCATCTTCTCGCCAAGCTTGACGCGGGTTTCGCTATCTTCGATAGAAAGCAGCGCATCAACGACGCGTGGGTCTTTTGGCAGTTTGCCAGCGTCAACAAGTACCAGCAACTCTTCGTTGAGTTCCAGCAGGCGCAAGGCAATGCGAACGCGCTCTGTGTAGGTGCCGATTTTGTCAGAGATAGCGCGGTTGGATAGCCCCATGCTTTTGAGCTTGCCACAGGCGCGGGCGAACTCGACCGGGCTCAATTCCTCGCGTTGTGTCGATGTGACCAGTGCTTCAATCAAGTGCCTGGTGTCGGCGTTCTGCTCGCCCAGTTGGCGAATGATAGCCATCAACTCAGTGATGCCAACCAGCTCAGCGGCACGCCAGCGGCGCTCGCCATCGACGACAATGTAGGTGCCATTGCCCACATCGTCAACGATCAGCGGGTGCACCTGCCCGCTCTCCTTCATGCTGCTGCCGAGCCCAAGCAGGGCGTCACGGTCGAATATCTTACGCGGCTGTTGGGGGTTGGGCACCAACATGCTGGTCGCCAATAGCCGCATTTCTGGCTCTGTTTTTGTCTGCATTTTTGTCCCTATTTTTGTCTGTGATTTTTTAGCGTTCGGCGTTCGTTCGGTGACGAGTGGATGGGGTATTTTCTCCGGTAGCGAACACCGAACGAACGCCACCGAACGCCTCAGCGAACGGCGAACCGAACGGTTTTTCCCGTCCCAAATACGAAAACGTTTTCGCATTTGGGACGGGAAAATGGCGGGGAAATTAGAAGTTGATTTCGTCTGAATCATCGCTCGTTCCGTCTGGGCTGACGGGGCGAACTGGGCAGCCCGTGGGCTGTTCGGTGGTGAATGGGGGCATGTTGATGCACACCCCGCCCACATAAAATTCTTTGGAAAAGCGCACATAGGAGTCAATCGCGGGCGGCTCGGTTGTGTAGGTAGCTGCGGTTTCGGCATCCAAAAAAGCGCCGATTGCCTTCTTCTTAATGGCTCCGCAGTCGTACACTTCCAAGATTGCCCCCGGCTCCATCGCTTTCGCAACAACCTCTTCGAGCGTCCCAATGCAGTACACGCCCTGAATGACGTCGATATCTTCGTCGGTGCTGCCAGCGTAGCCGATGGGGACATAGCGCACGTAGGTGACACTAAAAGGCTTCCACATTCTGGTTGTCTCTTTCTTTGCCCATTCCTTCAGGTCGGCGCGCCACTGGGTCATTGCGGTGACGTACGCGGCGCGCTCGCGTTCCTTCAGCGCGTTCTCTCGCTCCTTTTCCGCTTGTCGTGCGGCGTGGGCTTTGGCATTTTCTTCCCATTTGGCAAAAAGCTCGTCTGCAAGTTCCGGATCTGCGGCACCTAAACAGTCTCGCCAGCGAATCGCCGCGTAGCGGTGCTCTGGTGCTGTATGGCTGCTCAAGTAGTCTGAGTACTCCCTGATGACGTCGTCCTTCCATTGGTGCAAACGTCTCTCTGCCATGTCAGGGTCAATCTCTTTGAGTTGGCGATACGTCTCATTGGCTGTATGGGCATCTTGCGTTTCCCAGTTGCGGCGGTCTAGCAGTTCGCCAACTCGCTGGTTTCGGATGCAGGTAATCTTCTCTTCGCGGCGCTTCTTCCATTCTGGGAAATGCTGATTGGCGCAATACAGCGCGTCTGCCAGGGTGACATTCGGATAACTGAAATCGAAAGACTTAACAAAATTACCGTTTCCGTCTTTGACCTTGCAGTAAATTTTCCCGTTGGACGACCAGTCAAAACTCATTGGGGAGAGGCTGAGTTCGTCACTTTGGACGATAAGGGAGACGCTATTGATGACTCCATCCACCCCCGTATTAAACCCGGTTCCAGGCTGGCGAAGAGCGTGAAGCTCATCATTTATGTCGCCGAACAATTTGGCGAAATCGTCTTTCGCTTGCGCCAGTATTGCCGCATTCTTCTTTTCGATTGCATCCTTTTGGTCGGCTGCGGCATCGGCTGCGGCGGACTGCTTCTTCTGAAGCAAATCAGCGATCATGGGTATTGCTCCTTTTTTGAAAATAGAAATTGATTAGAAAAGCTATGCTTGCTGCGCCTTGTACGACATGACAATCTTTGTGCCTGAGTCTGTTTCTTCGTAGGATAAAGACGCCAAGGCGAGATTGCCCCACTTCGTTAAAATGCAGCCAGCCAGCACCATTTTGTGCGTTGCTGCTGGCCCGATTGCGGAAATCATTACATCTCGCTTGTCGGCAAAGCTTTTGGCGATTGCCCCCGCCAGCTTCGTTGGGTCGGTGTCCCGCGCTACCGGGAAAGAATTTAAGACTACGACTGGTGCAGCATTTGAATCTTCCGTCATGGAACTCCTTTTGAAATATGGGCTTGTCGGGGTCACAAGCCCAAGATAATTAACTGACCACTGGCACTTCTGGCATTACCTCACAGAACCCTTGCGCCTTGATGTTCCTCGCCCACATACCCGCGAAAGTCTCAATACCTGGGCTGTAGCATCCTGGCTCGATTCGCTGGTAAATGCCCATGCTGTCCTGGGTATACTCGACCGCGTGCCAATCGGCTGGGTCGAAGACAACTTCCGGGTCGCGCATGGCGTCGCCGTTCTGTCGGTAATAGTGCGCTACACTGACGTAACCCTCCGACGTTACTTCGATTACGAGTCTCATGTAGGGCTCGTTCGTGACGCTCAGATGAAACTCGCTATGGGTCTCCACGGACTTCCAGAACTTTTCCGTCATGCCGTGATTGGCTACAATGGTTTCGACGACCGTTTGCATTTTCATGAATTCACCTCTACGTTAATCGAAACAGGGATTGTGACGATAAGGCCGAAGTCGCTGGCGACCTTGCGCATTTGCGCTTCAATTGTCCAGGTGGCAAACCCTTGCGGGGCAGCGAAGAGGCAGGAATCGACCTGCATTAATCCACATACGCTGTCGTAAGCAGATTGATCGTTTCGCTTGGCTTCATGATTTTTGGCGTTGTGGAATTTGGTGATTCGTGCAAAGGTGCGTGTGTGGGTACTATTCGAGGCTTTCATTTAATCTCCAGTTTAGGTACTTCAAATTTGGTACTGCTTCAAATCAAATGTATTTATAGTGTACTCGTTTATGAATGTGTTTTATGTAGGCGTAATTACAATTCAAGGGCTTTTTTAAAAGTTTTCCCCAGAAGAAATGGCAAAAAAAAAAGACCAGATCGCCCGATCTGGTCTCTTGAAATGCGAAAACGTTTTCGTATTTGTTGGCTATTTGGTTCGTCTCTCGGCAAGCTCCTGGCGTGCCCGCGTGATGTATTTCTCGGCGTCGGCATCCGCCATCTCTGGCGTGACGCGTGCTTCGTCTTCGTTGATGATGGCGACACTTATGCCATTCTTATACCGAACGACCAGGTCGGTGCCCGGCACTTGCGCAACGTCGGCAATGTGTAAGTCGGCGTCTTCTGGCTTGCCCGCAGCCAGCCAGCGTTCGAATTCCTCGACCTCACGGACGAGAAAACGCGCTTGTGGGCGGGATTGCCCGATGCGCTGAAAAAAGCTTGGCAGGAGCTTGCCGTAGCGCCGACGATAATACCAGACGCCCGCCTTGGCGAGTCCCAATCGTTCCATAAGCTGGGCGAGATCGAGCGATGGCTCGTTGCTGTTCGACGTACTGAAACTTCTCTCCTCCATAAATGCCCTCATTTCGTCGATTTGTGGGCGCTCAAACATGGTGTGCCTGCCCAGTTTGCCACGCGGTCGAAAGCTGGGATTGTCGCCGCCGAATTTGGCGACGGCCTGCCGGAACGCGGCGTATGGAATGCCCAACGCGTCGGCTGCTGCCTCATAAGTCATCCAGTTGCCCTCCTCTGTCTCTTTGCTGATATCGATGTAGTTCATTGGTGTCCTGATTATTTCGTAATGGCCGATGTGTCAAATGTATTGTTTCCAAGCATACACGAAAACAATATGCGTTATAGTATTAGTGCTTACTACTTTTCGGTAACTCCTCCTCATTTAGCAAGTCATTGCTCATTCCGCACCCGGCGCAGCAATGCGGCTCAACGGGTCCACTGGTGGCGAATGTCGCCATGCAATGTTCGCAGCGCCAGAACCGTGGGCGGCCGGGGTAGTCGTATACCTCGCAGTAAGTGCGCAGCTTTTCAGTTGCCGACAACGGGATTAAAAAGGGTGCCATCTCGCGCCCTTCACCCAGATGGGCGTCAATCTCCAATTGCAACAATGCCGGTGCGTGGTTGCCACAGACTGCCCAGACGGGGATATAGCCAGTCGGCAGCATAGCGGGCACCCATAGCAGCGATTGCGCAAAGCCAGCGCCCTGGGTGGCTTTGACGCGCACGCCAATTATCCATCGATAGGCTGCCGGGTCGGCGCGTTGCAGTATCTGGCGTTGCTGGCTGCGCGTTTGCGGGGATAGCGGCGGCAGGGTGATTTTACTCATCGTCGCCACTCCGATGGGCTGCGATAAGCGCGGCCAGAACAAGCATGGCCGCGCCCACGGCGATGATGATTACAATTAGCCAAACCATGGGTCAGCCTCAAGAGGGTGCAGATTCTTGCTCGGTGTAGCGCGGTTGACGTCTGTCCGGTCAAGTGCTCCTGGCTGGTTGATCTGCCAATAGAATCTCACAAATGCTCTCTCGTTGGCATTCAGCCCATTGTGCCAGGCTGCCCAAGTGCGCAGGTCGCCGAACGCGTTGTATAGGTGGTATTGCCCAACGAGCTGGGCGCGTTGTAGACGGGTGAGGGTTTGGTATTTTAGTTCCATGAGAACACTCCATATATTCTGCGCTCATCTGCACGCACAACGCGTGTACTCGGTGAGCAAAAACCATATTGACGCGGGTTGCCTTTTATGTGCATGACAACTTTGTTGTGCTTCTCCGCGACGGCGCGCAGGAAGTCCGGTGCGCTTGAGAGATCCACCTGATCGGGCGCGCTTTCTGGCTTGCCCTTAATGAACACCGTCTCCGGGTAGTACTCGAAAACGAACTCTTCACCATTTCGGAGAGCAGCGAAAGGCACGGCATTCTCAGCGACCATTGTCAGGGTGTCGCAGGTGTCGCACTTCTGTACCAGCCCGATTTGCACCAACGTGCCGCGCTCGCAGGCTGGGCAGGCGGCACCATTCTTATAGCGTTTCATGTTGCTCCTTGTTTTGTAGTTCTGGCAGAGGCACAGGGAGCAATCCGCCCTTTACCATGCGGATCACTTCTCCGCAGTTGCGCCCCAGCCCTTTGAAATACTGCCGCCCAAATCTCGTGTCGCGGACCGTCCAGCCATAAGGCTCGCGGTAAATTACGAGATTTGTATATCCAAGATTTTGTAATTTTTGTGTTCCTTCGCGGTGTATTGTGCCGATGGATGGTTTCATTTGGGTCTCCATCTTCTAAAAGGGTTGCTAAATGTATTTATAGTGTACTTTTTAAAAAATAAGTATTATGTAATTCAGAATACAAAATAAGGTGAATGATAGATGGAGTGTAGTGGGAGGGGAGGGAGTAGAAGTAGAAGTATTGTAGAGGTCGATGATAGGTTGCGACTATGCGCCTAACGGATGGGTATGGTATAATTCAGGCATCGGCAATCAATCTCAAAAGAGTCGATTCCCGTTCCGATCTGCACTCAAGTGTTCCGTTGGCCGCGTTAGCTTGAGTGCGTAACACATGTTCAAGGAAAATACACTTCTAATGGTGTTTCCTTGCTTTGGCGGGCATTGCTGGGTACGCCGCGAACGATTTCCCTGCAATGTCAAAAAGGTGGTTGGCAAAAGCCAGCCGCCTTTTTTTTTGTTCTACGAATTAGAACAAAAGATTAAAAGTTTTATACGATACGCAAACCCCTATTGACTTCCATTTGAGTTATGGTATAATTCAAATAGAAGCAAGCGACGAAGCGAAAAAGGTAAATCGGGAGGGGTTTTAATGCCAGGAGTCAAAGGAAAATCAGGCGGGGCGAGGAAGGGGACTCGCCCAATTATCAAGCGAATACCCGACCTGTTTGAAATCGGAGTGAAGTTCTCCGAGCCGCATCAGTTTGATATCGACGAATTGTCAATGGGTAAGTGTCCGATGTGCGGGGCTGTATGGTGGAGCGACTACACTGTGTATGTTCGCACTGCAACGCCAGAAGCGAGCAACAATGCAGAGGTATCGTATCCGGTACTCTCCAAGATAGAAATGAAGGGGCAGCCAGAAAAGCATCATCGAAACTGCCCAATGGGATAGCGAGGGATATCATGAAGAAGGGCGATGTTGTATATATGGCAGTGGAGAAAGGTGGCGAAGTTTCTGCTATTCCAGTCACATTCGTAATGTTCGACAACGAGGCGACAGGACTAGCAAGCGTTCGGAAAGACGAGTATTCTAGCCGTGAGAGTACGTATGTATTTGAGAAGCCGGAGTCGGCAGTCGCAGCATACATCGAACGAAAGAACCAGAGGTTAAGCAGTAAAAAGAAGTTGCCGACAATTTCGCATATGTGTTGCGGTCAGAAAATGAGTTACACCGTTGCTGGGTGGATATGCGACGAGTGCGGCACTGTTCAGAATGACAAGTAGTATCAATATAGTAAATTTCAACTAATCGCCAGAAGTGGCAAGGAAAAAATATCATGAATACATACGAGAAAACACACGAGTACCGCAGTGGCGGCGGTCGATTTGTTCCATGCGCGGCAGTTGCCATACCCGACACATTGTTGGATGGCAACGACAATCAGCACTGGTTGTCACGAGCTGCAAATAGCAGACAGTTTACCGTAACATCTGAAACAGTTACAGTACACTGCTTTCAAAGCGGTGTGTTACAGGCAAAGGGGTTGGGATATGTGAACACTTTCCCGAACACTGAAAGTGTTGAGTTCTTTCGTGTGGAGGATAGATGGCAACTCGCACATGGTGCATTGGTTGTAAGTGACAGCGAACTGCAAGCTTTACAATCCGGTTCACTTGTGGTGAGAGCCAGAGGCGGTAGCGGTGGCGTTGGTTCTGTATGTTTAGAGCATCCATAATTACACTTTGCAATTTTTAAGTACAATTCAAGAAAGCGTCAACCAGAAAACGGTTGGCGTTTTCTTATGTTCAAAATCATTGTCTGGTTGCCAATGCCAAAGAGCCTACATCAGCAGATGTAGGCTCTTTTTATTTCGCCTGCAAAATTCTTAACCACTCACTCGCCCGCGGCGACCTGCTATTGTCCCCGCCGATCTGGATATCGTGGAATGTGACCATGCCGCTAAGCAACAACGCCAGCACCGCGTAAACGAAGGCATCGACCTGGTCGTCGTGCTCAGATTCGGGAAACATGGTCAACTCGCCCAGAAAACTATCCAGCCAGAACGCTCCAGAGCGCAGGTAGACGCGCTGATTTTCAACGTAGACAGTGCTGGACCGTGCCCGGCTGACTTTATCTCTGCCCTGTGGGTCAATCTCGCTCACTGGCACACCCGTCTCTTGTTTGAGTACCTGAAAGACGCTCTTGCCGCTGGCTTTGTTTTCAATGTAGACGCGCTCGGGTAGCCACTGGTTGTACTGGCTGACAATGGCGTCTTTAAGCTGCGGCAACTCCAACTTGGCGCGGTAAACGTCAAGGACGTAGACGCTGCCACGCATGATCGCCGCGGTCACGCACGCCGAGTAGTCATTCTCTTCGCCCTCGCCATACGCAGTGTCCCAGACCTGGACAATCTGCTCAAGCAGGTTATCGCGGCGATACTGGGCAAGCTCTTCCTCGTTGAACCACTGAAACAAATCGCGCTTAAAGACCTTCCCTGCCAGTGCCCGCAGGTCGTTCATCTTCTCGCGGATCCAGACCGCCACGTCCAGGCTGGCAATCTTTTCGAGCATGAGCGTTTTAATGTCCCACTTTTGAGGCCAGAGCGTCTTTACATCGGGCGTGACGACATTCACATCGACTATGACACCAGCTTCATTGCGCACTGGCTCAATCTGGATGTCACTCAATTCGTGACTGAGGATGGCACCGGTGCGGAAGGTGTCCCAGACGGGCGAATTCAAGACAATATTATAAATGTCCTGCTTGTTGGTCTTCAGCGTGCCCACGATGACGATTTTTGTGTGCGGCTCGCGTAGCTGCATGATCGTGCCAGTGAACCATTCAATCATGCCCTTCAATCGTTCGTCAGTGCGGACATTCTCATCGTCTTCGATGTCGTCCAGGATGATAATGTCGTAGTGCCCGCCAGTAATAGCGCCGCCCACACCCACGGCTTCAACTGTCGGGTCTTTGCCGCGGCGCGTGCGCTTGCAGTAGATGCGCGATTGCTGCCAGGCACCCTCTTTTTTGCCGGAGAGCTGGATTGCGCCCGACTGATTGGAGATGTCGCGGTAGCCGACTGTTTTCTCCCAGTGCGACGCGTAGTAGGCTTTGAGCCGGTGGTTACTCTCCAACTCTTGCTTGATAACGCTCAGGGTTTTCTCGGCTTCAGTGGCGCGCTTTTGCACAATGAGGATGCGTAGATTGGGGTCTTCGCAGATGCGCCGAAGGGGATAGCTCAGGCAGAAGATTTCAGACTTGCCGTGATCGCGTGGCCAGAAGTCAGCCTGGTAGGGGCTGGGGCCGTCGATGCGCCGCGCCATTTCGTATTGGTGCGCGGCAGGGTCAACGCCCTCGCGCCAGCACTTGGCAAAGATGGCAGTGTTGCGGCGGGCAGCGGCTCTAATTTGACGACTGTCTAATTGCTTCATTCCAGCGCGGCGACTTCCTTTAAAATTCGCTCGACGGCTGCTTGCTCATCGTCATCAAGCGGATCGTCCAGTTCGATAGTGCCGACAACGCCGCGCAGGTTGATGTTGTTTTTTGGATCGTAAACGCCAGTGATTTCAAGGAAGAGCTTGCGGTCTTGGTGCGCTTGCGGGACGGGGGTGGCGGCAACGGTCGCCATAGCGTGTAAGACATCGGATACGTGCTGATTTAACATAAGCCGCGGCAGACTGGCGATCCGTTCTGGTATCTCTGGGTCTTTGGCGCGCCACTTGCGAATGGTGGAGGCGTTTGTCAGTCCGACCAGCGCGGCGAATTCGTTGATTGTTTTGGGATAGCGCAGATTCTTGGGAATGCACGCCCAGGCGACATAGGCGTGTTTCCGCCAGTCCCACTTGTCATCGTTTTCGCCGCTTTCCATCTGGCGAAAGTAGGCTTCGGAGAGTTGTAGAACTCCTTCGCGGATAAATGGATCGTCAACGGGTGGGTCTTCAAGAAGCGCCTCGAATTCTTTGCGACTGGCGCGTGATTGAATCTGCCCAGGCACGTTGATTGGAGCAGTGAATCCCGGTTCGGCTGGCTCGTTGGGTGCGGGTGTCGGCGCATTCTTTTCGAGACGTTGCAGGATGCGCAGTACTGTGTCAATGGATCGTTGGTCGCCTTCTTGTGCTTTTTTATAGAGTGCGGGTAGCATCCCGCGTAATAGTTTGGCGTCTAAGCCTTCAAGTTCATCGGTCATAACAAAATCGGCTCTTTACCTGTCACATCTACCCAACGCTGAATCGAAACTGCAACATATGCTGGCGAAATTTCTACGGCTCGGCACTTTCGATTTAACTGTTCACACGCTATTATAGATACGCCGCTACCGCTAAAACCATCAAAAATAGTACCCGTAGTACAGTTCGCAATCAACATCCGAATCCAATCTAACGGCTTACTGTGTCCATGTTCTGAATTCGCATGTAATTGCGTGATCGGGGTACTGTATAAATCCGCTAGATGCTTCCCTCTTGAATCAGGCTTGAACGTATATTCGCCTCGGCTATTCCATACCGTTCGCTCTTCCCCTGCATCACCATAATGAGAACCATCAAAAATGTAATTGCTTACATCTCCATACCACAAACAATGCTTTGTTCGCTTCAATGGTCTATTTGGTGTATACCAACACGACACACAATCCCATGTAAATAACCATGCGGGAGAACCAAATAATCTAATTGAATCTCCAATCCTTCCGCCATCGGTAAAAACCAATGCGATTTTAAATATTGGAGGCGCTGGCATATTATCCCATTCAGGGTCAAAAAATAAAGATTCTATTTGTTCCCCACCCATCACCCGCTCAACCACCGCTCTATCCGTGCAGTCACCGCAAATAATCCGATGCTCTCCAAGCTGCCACATCTGCCCACTCTGCACGTCCCACTTCTGACGTAGCTCTTCAGCCTTGTCTATCTGCGGCTCTGCGTCCCCGTTCGGATTTTCATCCTCAATCGTAGCCATCAACGCCTTAAGCGCATCATCGCCACCAGCCGCAAGCTTCGCCAGTTCTTCGTCGATTCCTTCCAACTCTTTGGTAATCGCCGCTAGTTGAGCGAGATCGGGGTCTGCCTGACGCGCCAGTTCGTTGTCGGCTGCCAAGTATGCCAGCACGGTCGCTTCGTCCCAGTCGTCAGGGATAGGCATGGTCAGTATGCTTGTCCATCCTGCCATCTGCGCAGCCATCGTCAAGCCATGCCCAGCAACAATCATGTTGCGCCAAGTGACAATCGGTTTGCGCTGCCCAAACTTTTTAAGCGAAAGGGCGAGGTCATCCACCTGTTTATCGCTGTGATTGTTGTAGTTGCGCGGATGTGGTTTTAATTCAGAAATCAAACGGCTGATTACTTCGCTACTCATGCTGCTCCTTGATTATTTACTCTGCTCTCGGCGATTCGCAATTATCGCATAGTCACAGCTAGCAATGTAGTCAATCTTACATTCCTTGCTTCGCTGCGGAATAGGATTTTCTATAACACAAGATGCGAAATTCACGCTTTTCACGCCTGTTTTTGGCTCATATTGCTGATCATCACACCGACAATGGCATGACTGTCGTCAGCGTGCAATGTGGCAAGCCTATCGTTGACCCAGTTCACATAGCTCTCCACGGGCTTGCCATCGAAGTAAATCAGCAGGCTCTGGGTGACGGCATCGTAGTCAATCCATGCCTTGCAGCCCGGTAGCGTGTGTTGCGGTTGCGATCTCGCTGCCATGCCGCCAATTTCACTTTTCTTTGATTCGATGAACGGGTACAAGTGCTCAATCATGCAATCGCCACACACCTTTATATCTGTGTACGCGTGCATCATGGATTGCATCACCTCGCACTTTTTGCCGCATATATAGCATGGTTCACGTTGAAAATCCTTCCATGCTTCATCCTCTTCAGGCGTATTCAACTCAGCAAAGAAATCGAATGAGATAGGAACATTCATGCAATCGGCCGATTGACGCAACTGCCCTGTACTGCCTGTAGTGGTATATGAACCTGATGATACCTCATCCGTTTTAGCTATCCACTGTGGAGAACCAAAAACAGACGAGATAAATTGCGGTTGTTGCGTTGGCTCGTAAAACTCAATTCGCTTTACATTGCCATTCTTGTAAAGCTCAATAGATTTAATACTGCGGTTTTCCTTGTTCATGTTGAATATTCTCCTATCATGCGTGCCAGTCCCGCCCTGGCTCGTGATTTTTGTCTTTGCGGTCTTCGGCACATCTCCGCATCGCTCATGGTTCCATTCCCTGACACTGTGCCATTGCTATTCAGGCGAGGCTATCACACTACCAATTCGAGTCCATGTCATATTGCCACGGTGACGCATGTAAATCTCGATTGCGGTCGGCGCAGAGGTCACGGCGTGAAGCCGAGCCAATCCCCTATTCCCGTTAACTGCGCCCGTTGTCGGATGTTCGACCGCGCTTCTACTCGTCTCGCTCCTGCGATTCTATGCGCCTTCGCACCTTCTCAATGTGATTAACGCCGACAATTACCAGTTTGCCGCGCTTCAAATCGGCAATGGCATCATCAACACCCATGATCAAGTCTGGCATGACATAGGTTTGGCTGGCATCGAATCGCCCCTGCCGGTCTACCCAGCAGTTGTAGGCTGCAACCGCTTTCGTACTTTCCGCCACCTTCTCGATGACGGGTGGCTTGTATTCTGGCGCGTTGCCCGCCTGCTCCTCTTCTAAGAGCCGCTGGCGAATATACATGCACGCGTCAATCAGTTCTTGGTAAAGGTCCCGCAGTGCCGAGCGCCCGTTGTGGGTCTGTAGCAACGTTCCGTATTTCTCTTTCCCTGCCGCTATACGCGCCTCGATGTCGGCGATCACAACTGGCGCAACATCGATTTTGCCAGCGATGGGTGGCGGCTGAGGTGTTGATGCTCTGCTATCAAGCATGGTTTATTCTCCGTTTTCCAGGTGGATATCCACCTGGAAAAATGATTCTTCCTTAACTTTTCTTCACCTGGACTCTGGTTCGGCGATGACTGTTGCGCCCGCGTTGATGAACGTTGCCGTCGCCTTTCCTTCACCCTTCAAAATAGGGTCTTGCACGATCAGTGTCGCCTTTTGGTAAAGTTTGTGCGCCAGTGTCTTCGCCATGAACTTCGATACGACTATCTCAATGTCGGTGCCGTTTTCGAGACGAAGCACGACTGTTGACGCGTCGATGAAGGTATTTAGACCCACCTCGTTTATAGTGCCTGTAAATTCCATGCGGTGTTACCTATCCTCTGTTTCGCGCGTAATGCCTGCAATTTTCGGCTGTCTGGCGTGCCAATGTGCCACTTTCCACAATGTGGACATTTGTATGCACGCACCGGCGCGCCCTGGCTTTTTGCCTGTACTGCTCTGGCCGCGCGTACGGCAGCCGCTTCGCTTAAATGCTGTACTTTGCTCTCGCAGCTACGTCGCCTCAATCTGCGCTTGCTGGTCATGGGTGCCTCTTTGCGCCGAGTGATAAAGCTCGGTGGCGTGTTGCAGCAATAGCCCGTCAATCCGCTGCTGAAGACGGAATTGTGCCAACTCCGGCGAATCCCCTTGCCGTTGCAACTCTCGCGTGTAAATGTCGCGGGAGTATTGCGGCAGAACCCGGCTCATATCTATTTGGGGAAAGAATGCGCTAATCTGCAAAGCCAACCTCCTGTAGCATCCCACGCACCATTTGGGCGACGGCGCGGATCTCCCATTGCGCCTTTTTCGTGTCTCGCTGGTACAAGAAATCTTTCCAGCCAAACATCGACATGGTGACAACGAATCTTGTCTCCGCCGCGTTGGGCAACAGGAAGCGGGCGTCTTCCTTGCGAATGCCCAGGGCGCGCAACTTTGCATACTTCCCCTCCGCCAACTCCCAGAATTCATTCAGGGTTGCCAATGCTTCTGGGTTTTCGGCGATGGCAGGCGGAATCACGGCTTGCCATTCACCTTTGGCGAGGTCTACATACCTTTGTGATGTCTGAGAAAAACTACCCAAGCGATGGCGGACAAACTGGTGCGAGCAAGTGCGACTGACACCTTCGACAAGGAACGTCGCCGAACGATGAACGTCTTTCCTATCCTGCGGGAGATCTAAAAGGGGCGGGTTGTGGATGGCAAGTAGCGATACTCTTGCCTGCCCAATCTGACGTTGCTTGATGTCGTAGGATGTCGCGCTGTGCAACGTGACGGCGCTTGGTGACTCTGGCTTGAAGATAGTCGGTGCCACAATTGCGCACTCGCCCATCACATCATCATTGTGCCCGAAGCTATCAAGCCACGCGCGGAGGTTGCCGGAGATCAACATGCGTGCGTTGTCGCTTGGGTCTGGGTCGGCGACCAGGTATTTGCACTTCTTGTAGAATTCCGGCTCTGCATTGATGCCGGGTTGCTCGACCGACAAGGATATCCAACCGTGTTCTAAAATATCCGTGTGCCCTTCCCTGATGCGGACGGCGATGAAATCTGGCGCATTGCCCATGCTGGCGGTGCTGAGATAGCAGACGCGGCCAGCGAACTCTACAAGGTTTTCGGGAAAGGTGCCCAGCCCACTGAAGATTTCGCCGATATCGCCAGCGTACTGAGTGAAGGGGCGAATGATAGGCATTGTGTAGCCTGCAAGCTGCGGGTTTCGTGGCGCCCATCCGAGTTTTGTTTTCGCCATGCCTATCCTCGCTTCCGGTTGATTCGGCGCGAGTTGCGGGACATGGTTCGGCGCGCTTTGCTTAGTCCGCGCCCGTTATTCTTGGTGATGCCGGCGCGAATG
>WBZL01000791.1_pt1 | contig 29465 bp, 20 predicted proteins | sample 5204291 | NCBI WGS metagenome assembly WBZL01 (sample SAMN12344345, study PRJNA552823) | activated sludge metagenome | biome: Activated sludge suspended growth; feature: Nitrification reactor; material: Wastewater; isolation source: activated sludge from nitrification reactor of wastewater...
AAAAAGGTGAATTTATCGGTCGCGACCTCATGCTCAGGGAAAAAGAAGCCGGCCTCCGGCGAAAACTGGTGGGATTCACCGTGGAGGACAGGCGCGTGCCCCGGCACGGTTACGAAATAGAAAATGAAGCGGGCGAAAACATCGGCGTTGTCACCTCCGGCACCCAATCCCCATCGCTCGATCGCCCCATCGGCATGGGTTATGTGGATAAAGCCTATGCGGCCGAAGGAACCGCCATCGGGATTTCGGTCGGCGGCAAAAAACTGTCCGCCACAGTGACCAAATTGCCCTTCTACAAAGGCGAATAACCGCATGCGGAAATAGAGAAAAGCCGGCCTAACAACCGGGCCGGCTTCTCCGAATCACTAAGCCTCCCCAATCCAGGCGGTTGCCCGCGCGGATTGGTTATTGCTTAATCCTTTGAAAATCCGGAACGTTACCGGAATATGAAGTCTTTATCCGGTTTTTGACCATCCGCCCCGAGAATCGTAACTTGGACGTTGATTCGGCCGTTTTTCAACTTCAATTTGAACCATCCCAAGCACATGATCCCGAAACGCCTCCTCTTGTTTCTTACTTTTCTGGCAGCAATCCAATATTTGCAGGCCCAATCCTGGCTGCTTCCGGCCGACACCCTCAATAAAGGCCGTTTTTATACCTGCGTTGCCGGAGGAGCGGCCACCTACGCGGCCTTTTCGGTCGGACTGTACAATACCTGGTACAAGGATTACGAACTGGTCGGATTCCACACCTTCAACGACGGCGGCGAATGGATGCAGATGGACAAGGCCGGGCATTTTCTGACCACCTTTACGGAAACCCGGTTGTTGTACAGCGGCGCCCGGTGGACCGGCATGAAACCCCGCGCTTCTGCATGGACTGCCTTTGCCGTAGCCAATTTCCTGCAAGGCACCCTGGAAACCATGGACGGCTTCTCTTCCAAATGGGGCTTTTCCTGGTGGGATGCGGGTTTCAACCTCATGGGCAGCAGCTTGTTCACGGCCCAACAACTTGTCTGGGATGAGCAGCGGATCCTGGTGAAAGCCTCGTCCACCTACCGGCCGCATTATTCCAATGAGCCCCTGATCTCCCTCGACGGCAACGCGCGGACCTCCGTGCTGTCGCGTGCCGACGATCTGTACGGCTACAGCCTCGCTGAGTCCTTCCTCAAGGATTATAATGCGCTTACGGTGTGGGCGTCCGTAAATGTCCGTTCGTTCGCCGCCGAAGACAGCAAATGGCCGGCCTGGTTGAATGTGGCGGTGGGTTACGGCGCCGAGAACCTTTTCGGCGGTTTTGCCAATGACTGGGAGGACGATAACGGCGCGAAATTCAGCCTGGATACCGACCTGTATCCGCGATATCGCCAGTTTTACCTGTCTCCCGATATCGACCTGTCGCGCCTGCCGGTACGCAGCAGATTTGTGAAAGCGTTGCTGGGCATCGCCAATTTCATCAAGATACCGGCCCCGGCGCTGGAGGTGAACACACTGGGCAAGGTAAAACTGCACGCCCTTTTCTGGTAATCGCGCTTACAAGGTCATCCGCCGGATGCGGTCTTCCAGTTTTTCGGAACTCAGCTTTTCCCGCAGCCGGTCAACGAGTATCGGGAATGAAAAAGGCGTCGGTTTGCCCGGCCTGGTCAGGATGATTTGCTGGGTGTTGATCCGGTCCAGGGCTTCCCGCAGGCGGGCTTCCTCCAGTTGAAAGGTCATCACTTCTTCGTGCGCTTCCAGCAGCAACAGGTTATCCGGTTCGTACTGGCTGAATACCTCGAAAAAGAGCTGTGCGGAGCTTTGCAGGTGTTTTTCCTTCTTGCGGTTGCCGGGATAGCCTTTGAAGACCAGTCCTGCAATACCCGCAATGTCCCGGAATCGCCGTTTGGCCAGCTCTGTCGAATTGATGCTGGATTGGATATCCTGCAGCAGATTTCGCGTACTGAAAACATCGGCGGCAATAGCCTCATCGATCGGGATGTCCGATTCGGAGAGCAGTTCAAACCCGTAATCGTTCATCGCAATGGAAAAGGTGATGGGCCGGATTCGGGAGATCCGCCAGGCCACCAGGGCAGCCAATCCCTCATTCACAAACCGGCCTTCAAAGGGATACACCAGCAAATGATGCCCTTCCTTGTCGGCGAAATATTCGATCAGCAGTTCATCTTCACGCGGGATCTTTGACCTCGATTGCTGGGTTTCGGCCAGCGGTCGCAGCTTTTGAAGTTCAGCGTCGGGAGAAAGCCCCCTGCCGAGTTCCGCTATTTTTTTCCGGAGATAAACCGCCAGTTGGGAAGAAAAAGGCAGTCGTCCGCCCATCCAGGAAGGCACCCTTCCCTGACTGGATTTGCTTTTGCGCACCTGCAGGGTCATGTCTTTGATCCGGACAAATTCAAGCGCCCGGCCGGCAAACCAGAATACGTCGCCGGGTTTGAGCTGACCGGCAAACCACTCTTCGACGGTTCCGATCATGCCGCCGGTGAGGAACCGCACCTGCAGGCTGGAATCGCTGACAATAGCGCCGATGTTCATCCGGTGTTGTTGGGCCATCCGCTTGTTGACCACCCTCCAGATCCCATCCTCCACAACTATTTTATGGTATTCCTCGTAGGCGTTGAGGCTGGAACCGCCGACAGAGATAAAGTCCAGCGCCCATTCCCATTCTTCCCGGGAGATGCTGCGAAAGGAACAGGTTGTCTGGATTTCTTTCCGGATAATTTCCGGCCGGAATCCCTCGGAAACGGCCAGAGTGAGCAGGTATTGCACCAATACATCGAATGACCGGAGATAAGGGATCCGGCTTTCCATAGCGCCTTCCTCGATCGCTTGCCGCAATGAGGCGCCTTCCAGGATTTCCAGGGAATGGGTCGGCGCAAAATAGATCCTGCTCCGGGCGCCGGGTTGGTGCCCGCTCCGCCCGGCGCGTTGCATGAACCGGGCAACCCCTTTCGGGCTGCCGACCTGGACGACCGTCTCAACCGGGCGAAAATCCACCCCGAGGTCCAGACTGGACGTGCAGACAACCGCTTTCAGCAATCCCTCGTGCAAGGCATTTTCCACCCAATCCCTCAATTCCCGGCTGATGGAACCGTGGTGCATGGCAATCGCGCCGGCCAGGTCAGGAGCCACTTCCAACAGGCGCTGGTACCAGATCTCGCATTGCGAACGGGTATTGGTGAAGATCAGCGTGCTGGTACTGTTGTAAATGATCGGCACCACTTTTTCCAGGAGCTTGATGCCCAGGTGGCCGGCCCAGGGGAAGGTGTCGATGACATCGGGAAGGATCGTTTCCACTTCGATCGTTTTGGGAATCTCCGCCCGGATAACCCGCACGTTGCCGTCATGGGAACGGTCGCCCATCAGGACCTCCAGCGCTTCGTCCATATTGCCGATGGTAGCCGATATCCCCCAGATTTTCAGGCGGGGGATCAGCCCTTTCAGGCGGGATAAACCCAGCTCTGCCTGAACGCCCCTTTTGGATCCGACCAGCTCGTGCCATTCATCGACCACCACCGTTTTGAGGTCGCGGAAATATTGGGAATAACCCGGGGTAGCCAACAGGATATGCAGGCTTTCGGGGGTTGTGATCAGCACCTGCGGAGGGTTTTTCCATTGCTGCTGCCGCTGACTGGTCGGAGTATCTCCCGAGCGCACTTCTATCCGCCAACCCGGCGCCAGATCCGCCGCCGCCCGCGAAATAGCCGACTGAATTTCCCGGGTGAGGGCCCGGACCGGCGTAATCCACAGCGCCTGCAGTCCCGGTTGCTTTGATGGATGCTTGCGGCCTTCCAGCAGGATCGGGATAGCCAGCGAATAGGTTTTGCCGCTACCGGTGGGGGCATTGACCAGGCCGTTACAGCCCGAGAGATAGCTTTCCCAGGCCTCTTTTTGAAAGGCAAACGGCGCCCAGCCCTGTTGCTGGAACCATTCAACCCCGGCTTTTACAGTTGTTTTTTCTTTCATTGCGATGATCCGGCAATCATCAAAAACAAGCGCCGCCGGGGATCTGTTCAATCCCCGGCGGCGCAGGCAGGTTCAGGTACAACCCTTACCGCTGTATTCTGGTGATCTTCTGTACCATACGGTTGTCGGCGGTCACCAATTCGGCGTAATACAAACCGGGGGGCATAGCCTGGGCATCCCAGGTGTGTTTCAGTTCGCCGGCAGGCGATTCATCGGGCGCCTGCCATTGATAGACCGGTTGGCCGTTGCCGTCATATACGGTCAACCGGACAGCCGAGGGTCGGTCTGTTTTGAAGCTGAAATTCACGACGCCGTCTGACGGATTGGGCCAGGCTTCGAATGCGGGCGTTTCTCCGGGGACGGTCAATTCGGGTTTTGCACCGGAGATCACAACGCTTTCCACAGGCGGTGCGGGTCTCGGAGCGGCACAGGGATTGATGAAGGCGTGGAAGCCGTCGCCGCTTTCGAAACCGGGCTTGAGGAAAATAACGTGTCCGGCCTCAAAATCCACCAAAGCGCCGTTGGGTGCGATATTGCAGTCGGATTGAATATCGTTGAACGCTGTGTAGTGGAGGTCGATCCCGAGGCCATGAACGAAGGTCAGGATGGTACAATCCACGTCGATATCATAGCCGTACAGGTCCGTACTGTTCACCCCTACGGCGTTCCAGGCGCGGGCGCATTGCAGCACCTCGTTGGAACAATCGCCGAACAGGTCGATAGCAGCCTGGATGGCGCCGTTTTTGGCGTCGGCATATCCCGAACTGTTGGTCAGGTATTGGGTCAGGCTCCGGTAAGCGATCCTGGCCGCGCTGGTCGTTCCGATCCCTTGTACGGTGTAGGTGTCGCCGTTGTCGTTGACCCCCGTTCCGCCGACGGCCAGCAGGTAGAACCAGAAGTTCTGCACGCCGCTGTTGGTGTGCACCCCGCAAAAGTCGTTGGTGCCGTCGCAGGTGCCGCCGACCGCAACCCAGTTGGTACCCAGGTAGGTATCCGGATCGTTGAAGTTATTCGGATTGGTCATATCCCGGATAGCGCCGCGGTCGGCGCCGACCAGCCAGTCCACCGCGCCTTCGGAAAACAACTCGACCATTTCGCCGAAGATGTCACTAAAGGATTCATTGAGCGCGCCGGATTCGCCATTGTAATCCAGGCCCGCTGAAAACTGGGTAACGGCGTGTGTGAATTCGTGCCCGACGATATCCGTCGCATTCCAGTCGTCGCCGGCGCCGGCGTTGCCGTTGTCTCCGAAACGGAGCACTTGCGAACCCTGGCTCCAGCTGGCGTTGCTCCAGTAGGTATTGCCGCTGGAATTGGTAAACCCGGCTTCGTTGTAAGCGTTGATGTTGGCGCCGCCGTTGTCGTAGCTGTTCCTGCCGTGGCGGTTGACGTAATACTGCCAGGCCTGGTTGATCCCGAAAAAGGTCTGAACGGCGGAGGTTTGTCCGGTCCAGTTGTTATCGGCATCCGTGTATTCCGTGGCAAAGGCCAGGGACGTAGAATCATTGGAATTGAACACGTGCAGGTTCGGGCTTTGGCAATCGTCCAGCAGGATAAAATTGCTGCCGGATTGATCGGTGGAAATACTGACGGTCCCGTTCCAGGTTGTGGTCCCCGAGCCGGCGTTGCAATTGAGGTCCAGCGGTATTTTTTTCAGCAATTTGCCGTTGGAGGCATCAAGAAAAATGCGCTCGGAAAGGCCGTCGGAAGTATTGATGTCGAATCGCCAGGCTTTGACATAAAACTGGCCGCTGCCCGCCGGATCGAGCCAGCACAGTTCCCCGGTCGGAAAAAAGGTGGCATCCGGATTCCTTTCGCGTTCCTTGAGCATGTATTCGGCATAGCGATCCTTCCAGAGGAATTTTTTGGAGGCCGACAGGTTCAACGCCTGTTGTAGGGCTTTTGTTTCCGGCAAAGTCGAACCGGATTTCCAGGCCGCGGGGTTGATGAGGATGCCGTTGGCGGCATACACCCGGCCGGCGTCTTCATGCAGGATATATTCCCCACCGTACACCGGCACGCCGTCCCGCACCCGCTGATACCGGTAATGGGTCATGCCCAATTGATCGGTTTCGGTCCGGATAAGTTTGAATTCGTCGGTTTCGCCTAGCCCGAGGGCAACCCGGTTCTTGGTAAAAAATGCCGATGGTGTAAATTTGAGATCTTCTTTGATCCGCATCCAGGAAGGCGTGCTGCCGGGTTTGGCAATGGCATTCAGCGCCTTGTACTGGGCGGGCGAAAGTTCCTGACCGTATGTGGTCGCAATTCCCCCCGCAGCGCACCAAAGCGCGAGTATAAAAATCAACTTTTTCATGGTTGTTGCATTTTTGCGGTGAGGGAATGATCAATGCTTCGGCATACCCGCTTTCAGGGCGTCGATCTGCTTTTGCTGTTCGATCACGATCAGGGTGAGTTCTTCGATCTTTTCAAGCAGTACGCGCTGGGTCTCGCCCAATTCGATACCGCCGTTTTCCCTGACCTGCTGAGCGGAAGGAACGCCCGGGAGGTGTTTATTCTCGGTGATGAAGCGCTCCCATTCTTTCAGATCGGGTTTTTGATAATCTTTTTCGAAAACATAGTCCGGCCAGTTGGTTTGCAGGGCGACTTTGGCTTCCGTGCAGATCATGCTGCCGGCTACATACAGGCGGTGGCTGCCCGGCATGCTGGTGGTGCCGATGGCGACGTTGCCGTTGGCGAAAATATGCTGCCCGGCGGTGATATCGCCGCCTGCGGTGACGTCGTTGCCCACGGCTGCATCGCCGCCTATGGTGGCGTCGTCGCCTACGGAAAGGTCGTTGACCGCGCTGAGGCTGTTCCCGGCGCTGATGTTGCTGCCGGCGGTGACGTCATCGCCTGCGATCACATCCTGACCTGCGGACACATTTTGTAACGCGGTCACGCTTTGCCCGGCCGAGATATTGTCGTCTGCATTCAGCCCGCCGTTGATCTTGGTGTTCCCGTTTACCGTCAAAAGAAATGACAGGTTGGGCGTTGTTGTCCCGATGCCCACGCGTACGCCGTCGTCCCAAAGCCGGCTGTCGCCGAGTGAATTGGGACCCGTGAATTTGGCAATATGATTGGTCGTGCCGTTAATGTCTTCGCCGGTGAGGATCTTGTACCAGGTTGAGCCCGTCCAGGTATTGGCATTGCCGTCCCATCTGCGGTGAAAAATGCCGTCATTGGCAAAAAAGAGCTGGTGGTCAAAGCTGGTCCCGCCGGGTGCAACGGTCAGCAGGCCGCCCAGATTGCCGGGACCGGCCGGAGCGCCGAGGATGTTGCGGTTCTTCAATTCGAAATAAGCTTCATCGATATAAGTGTCCGGTGCGTCGTCGGTCGATTGGTTGTCGTCCACGTGCAGGCGGCCGTAAAAGTCGCCCGTAGTGGCCGTGTTGCCGATGGTATGCAGATTAAAGGCCGGATGGTTGGTGCCGATACCGACCAACCCGCGGTGAGTAATGATCATACGGTCGAGCTGCGACGGGCCGCCCGTACGGAAGATCAGGCTTGCCGGCATGCTGTCGGGGCCGAACGTACCTGTGGCGCGTGCGGTAATGGAGGCGCCTTCCTGCCAGATCGGGCCCGGGCCTACCATGGCGCGGAAGCGGATCGTGCCGAGGGAGTCGTCGAGGGTCTTGATCGGTTGGGCAATGCCGTTGCCATAGTAATGCTTGTAAAACACCAGCTCGGGGTTTACGCCGCTGTTCGCCTGGGAGAAGGCTTTCTGGGAGAGCAGCGTTAAAAGGAATAAAAATGGCAGAATGATGCCGGATTTGTGAATCGTTTTCATGGATTGGTTTTTTAAAGGTTATAAGAACCCCACAAAAATACCGGCAACCCGGGGCCGGGGCTGGAAACGATTCGGAAAAGGATTGGAAAGTCTTTGGAAACGGCTTTGGTAACAACTTACTATCTGCAGGTATTAATAGATATCAATTCACGGATAATAGCAACTGACCCAACGTACACATACAACTTTCGTCTCATGAAACCCGTTGATTTTTTCATTTTCAAAAGACTGCTGTCAGAGGTCTATTTCAAAGCGTTCAACGAACAGTTAACCCAGCTGCCCCACGGCAAGGCTCAGATGTTGAGCTGGGTGATTTTTGAACAAACCGGCGAGATGCTCAGCTATAAATCGCTGGGCAATTACGTGCAAGCCATCCTGGAAGCCGACCCTAAAAAGGTCAACCCCACCAGCGCCACCCTCGGCATTCTCGCGGGTTTCCTGCGCAGCAACAACAACCAGGTCCCCAATTCCAAAAACAGATCGGGCCACAGTTTTACATGGTACCAGTACCGGACAAGCGTATTGAGAGAGAGAACGAGGATGTCTTAGGAAGTTCACAGTCTTTCAGTCGGCAGTTGGCAGTCCGAGCGTGAAGGTGAAGGACTGTCAACTGCCGACTGAAAGACTGCCCGAAGGGACTCCTTTGGAGACCTACGGTTTCGGATGTTTCCCCAGCGAGATCATGTTGGCGAACAACCGGAACGCACCCGGCACGCCGGAGGGTAACTCCCTGAACCAGGAATAACCGGTATAGATATAGTACCCCTGGCCATACTTGGCCACCAGCAGTCCGCCGTCGCGGGGGTCTTCACCCGGGTCGTTGCAGGACAGGATCGGCGTAAAATGTTCATCCCATTTATCCGGGAAATACAAGCCTCTTTCCTGTACCCATCCGTCAAAATCCTTGGGGGTGATCTTGTTGGGGGTATTCAGGATCTCGTGGTCCGGGGCCAGCAGACGGATCTCCGCGTCTTCTACCGTAACCCGATAACGGGAAATGCTCAACGGATAGGGCGCAATGGCCTCTGAAGGCAGCACCAATCGTCCGTTGGTGTTGTATTGCACGATGAGATTGCCGCCGCGATTGACATAGTCCAGCAATTCCTGCTGGGCAAATTTCAGGCGATCAACCGTATTATAAGCCCGGACGCCCATGATGACGGCGTCGTATTGATCGAGCGTGCCCTGATTCAAATGATCAGGGTTGAGCAGGTCTACCTCATAACCGATCTGTTCAAGGCTGGCGGGGATTTCGTCGCCGGCGCCCATCACATAGCCGATCCTGTTGCCCACTTTTTTGATATCGATCTTGACCGCCTTGGCGGCTGCCGTCCGGATCACCGTCTGGGTCGGAATATGGTCGTATTGGATGAAAACCGCTTCCTGGTTGTAGGTTTTTCCTTCCACCGAAGCGACCGGGCTGATCTCCTCGGCGCATTGCTCTTTCGGGGCGTACAGGTCGAAGGTGTAAACGTGTTCTTCTCCTTTTTCCTTGAGTTCGAAATCGATGTTCTTGGGCTCGGTCCGCCAGCCCGACGGGCAGCTCAGGGCCAGGCTTCCGGATACCTTATCCCGGCCTGCCGTTACTTTCACGCTGACCGAGCGGGGCGCCTGATCGGCAAAGACATAAACAGGACTGGTCAGGCCGACAAATACCGGCGGCGTTATTTCAAAAGGCCGGTATACCTCGCCGTCTACGGGGTCGGTGCGCTTGTAGACGATCGGGCGTTTGACGACAAACGGTTCGCCCATGATCTCCAGGCCGAATTCCACAAAGAATTCGCGCGGTGTTTCCGGTAAGCCCCGCAATTTCTGGTCCTCGACCGTATACATGCCGATCGCCCAGGGTTTCTCCAGCCAGTACGGCCCGGTCGAAGCGGTTCCATCCGGGATGGTGATCTCCTGTTTTTGAGAGAAATCTTTATTATAGGACAGGTCGGCAGCAGCCGTTACTTCCATATTCATCGGGACCATCCGGATGCCCGTCAGCTTTACATCGGCCGGTGATCGGTTGATGATCTCCATGTTCACGTTCACCGTTTGTCCGGGAGATGCGGAATAATCCGACGACACCGCTTCGGCGAACAATCCCATGCACGCTTCGATCACCGTCTCGATTTCCGCCTGTTTCACCTTTTTCCAATGCCCGTCGGGTAGTCTCTTGATCATCCCGTAAGCTTGCATCAGACCCGGAAGGCTGGCGTAGGGCGCTTCATAGCGGAAGTTTTTCTCCACGTCGGCCAGCACCTTGCCGATGGGTTCGCCGCCTTTTACCCGGCTCCATGTCGTGTTGATGCCGGCAAAAAGGTCGTTTTCGCCCGGCATGTCGCCTTTCAGCAACTGGAGGTATTCCATTTCCTCGCCCCTGCTGCCCGTGGAGCCCATGCCCTGACATTTGTGCATGCTGCGGCTCTCTGCGGCGATTTCGTTATTGGATTTTCCCAGGATCGGGAAATAGGTCCCCACATCGAACATCACCATGTTGGATTTATCGGCCTTGTCAAACTCCTCCCGGCTGCCGTAAAACCACCAGGTCGTGTTGAAGAACAGGCGCTTCGGTTGCCAGGTATCCACATATTTCAATTGCCCCGGGTAAGCGCTGGATTTGGCCGCCAGGTCGAAGGCCTCTTTCGACAGGATAGCCGATGAGGTATGGTGCCCGTGCATGCGGCCGTCCCACTTATCGTCGTATTCGTGCCAGAATCGGTTGATGATCACGTCGGGCTGCCATTTGCGGATGGCCCAGACGACATCAGAGAGCACGGCGTCCTTGTTCCAGATCTTGAGGGTCTCATCCGGATTCTTGGAAAACCCGAAGTCATTGGCCCGGGTGAACATCTGGGTACCGCCGTCCACCCGGCGTGCAGCCAGCAGTTCCTGGGTCCGGATCACGCCAAGCAGCTCGGCGATCTCGGGGCCGATCAGGTTCTGGCCGCCGTCGCCGCGCGTCATCGACAGGTAAGCGGTTTCGGCTTTTACCCCGTTGGACAGGTAAGAGATCAACCGGGTATTCTCATCGTCCGGATGGGCCGCTACGTACAGGGCCGACCCCAGAAAGTTCAGCTTCTGGATGGCCTGGTGGATATCGCCCGAAGTCCAGCGCTTGGGCGGCTGAGCCGTCATGGCGGAGGCCGCGAAAAGGATCAGGAACAATCCCGAGATGGTTTTCCGCAATGGAGAGTAGGTCAATTTGAGCATATCGGTCTTTTTTAACGATTTCCGGCTACGCCAAGGCTTCGTCGGATTGAGGACGGAAAAATGCTATTATTCGTCAAACTTTTACCAATAGAAAAAGTTTCAAAATCCATTAAAGTTTAATGTTGGACGCAATTATTATAATGCAGCCTCTTCTTTGTTGATCAGGAACTGCGCGTAACTCTTGTCCGGCCGGATAAATGTACCCGCTATCATGCCGATGATACTGGCCGATAATCCCAGCAACAAGGGCGGAATTTCGGTGCCGATGATCTCGCAGGGAAGCCAGACCGCCATGCCCAGCACCACCGAAAGCAGCAACCCGGTATCCGACGCTTTTTTCCAGTACAGCCCGGCCACAAGCGGGATAAACAGGGAGACCAGGCTCAGCGCAGAAGATTGACCGACCAGTTCGTAGATGTTCTTTTTCAATCCCGCCATGACCGCCGAACTGACCGCTACGCCGATCACCGCCCAACGCATGATGGCCAATAGCTGTTTATCGCTCACGTGCTTATACATCGGTTTGATGATGTTTTCGCCGATCACCGTCGCCGGCGCCAGTATCGCCCCGGATGTCGTACTCAGAATGGCTGACAACAACGCCCCGAAAAACATGATCTGCAGGAAAAGGCTCCCATGCCGCAATACCAGATTGGGGATCATATTCTGCACATCTTCCGCTTGTAATTCGGGGTACAGGATCGTGCCGCAAAGGCCGATAAAAAGGGGTATGGCGCCGATGGTCAGGTACATGATGCCGGCCAGATAAGAGGCCTGCACGGCCGTTTTCGCGCTGCGGGCGCCCATCACCCGCTGGAAAACGTCCTGCTGCGGAATGGACCCCAGGCCGATGGTGATCCAGGCGGCAAAATACTCAAGCACACTGATCCAGTCGCCGTCGGGCAGGATGCGAAAATGACCTTCCGGCGCCGAAGCGATCACCTTCTGGAACCCGCCGGCCTGTTCGCCCACCTGGAACGCCAGCATCAGCAGACCCAGCAGGATCATGATGGTCTGCACAAAGTCGGTGATGGATACCGCCCACATGCCGCCGATATAGGTGTAAAACAGCACGATAAGGGTACAGGCTGCGATCCCCGCCAGAAACGGAATGCCCGTGATCGAGTTCAGGATAAAGGCCATGGCCACGATCTGGGCGGCGATCCAGCCGAAATAGGACGGCACCATGATGATGGCCGTGATCAGTTCGGCTCGCCGGCTGAAGCGCAAGCGAAAAAAATCGTTGAAGGTCAGGATATTCATCCGGTAAAGCGGGCGGGCGAAGAAAGCGCCGATCAGGAACAGGCACAACGCCGCGCCGAACGGGTCTTCCATCACCCCGAGCAGCCCGTTGTCCACAAATTCAGTGGACGCACCCATGATCGTTTCCGATCCGAACCAGGTGGCAAACAGCGCACAGGCCGCAATAAACAGCGGCAGTTGTCGTCCCGCAATCACAAAATCCTGGGTGGTTTTGACCCGCCGGGAGGCCCACCAGCCGATGAAAAGCGTAACCAACAGGTACAGAATGATGAAAGCCAGCAGCATAATTTGGGAATTCTGTAAATTCTGGGCAATTTTGCCGGCTAAAAATAATTTTTTATTCCGGTTGACGGTAGAGGGTTGACGGTAGACAGGAAAAAACCGTCCACCGTCCCTGTCCGACGAAGCCTCAGCGAAGTCGTCCACCGTCCGACGAAGCCTCAGAGAAGTCGTCCACCGTCCGACGAAGCCTCAGAGAAGTTGGAAACCGTCCACCGTAAACCGTAAACCGTCCACCGTCTATCATGAAACCCGGCATACCAAAAGGCACACGGGATTTTACTCCCGACCAGGCGATCCGCCGAAACTATATCTTCGATACCATCCGGAGCGTATTCACCAAATACGGGTTTCAGCCCATTGAAACCCCGGCCATGGAAAACCTGGAGACCCTCACCGGCAAGTACGGCGAAGAAGGGGACCGCTTGCTGTTCAAAGTCCTGAACAACGGCGACTACCTCGCCAAAGCCGATGGGGCCGCTCTCGAAAACCGGGATTCTAACAAGCTCACGGCTTCCATTGCCAGGCGGGGTTTGCGCTACGACCTGACCGTGCCGTTCGCCCGGTTTGTGGTGATGCGGCAGAACGAGTTGTCCTTCCCCTTCAAACGCTACCAGATCCAGCCTGTCTGGCGCGCCGACCGGCCCCAGCGCGGCCGCTACCAGGAGTTTTACCAGTGCGACGTGGATGTGGTGGGCTCCGACTCGCTGGTCTACGAAGCCGAACTAGCGCAGATCTACGACGAGGTGTTCACCCGCCTGAATATCCCGGTCCGCATCAAGATCAACAACCGCAAGATCCTCAACGGCATCGCCGAAGCGGCCGGCATCCCGGATAAATTAACGGACATGACCGTGGCCATCGACAAACTCGACAAGATCGGCGCCGACGGCGTCCGCAAGGAAATGCAGGAACGCGGCATCCCCGAAACGGCCGTCGACCGCATCGAGACCATCCTGAAAAATACGAGCCTGGAAGCCCTGAGATCGGAACTCGCCGCCAGCGAAACCGGGCTCAAAGGTGTCGCGGAACTGGAGACCGTGTTCGGTTATCTCTCCGGTTTGAGCACCACCAACGAGCTCGCCTTCGACGTCACCCTGGCCCGCGGCCTGAGCTATTACACCGGTTGCATTTTCGAGGTGCAGGCCTTGGGCATTCAGATGGGCAGCATCGGCGGCGGCGGCCGCTACGACGACCTCACCGGCATTTTCGGCCTGCCCAATGTATCGGGCGTGGGCGTCTCTTTCGGCGCCGAACGCATTTACGATGTCATGGAAGAACTCAACCTCTTCCCCGCCGACAACCCGGCGAGCCTCAAGGTCCTCTTCATGGCCTTCGACGAAGCCACGCATCGCTACGCCTTCCGCTGCCTCACCCAACTCCGCGCCGCCGGCATCAACGCCGACATCTACCCCGAGCCCGGCAAGCTCAAAAAGCAGATGAAATACGCCAACGACCGGCAGGTGCCGTACGTCATCCTCGTCGGCGAAGACGAAATGCAAAGCGGCAAACTGGCGCTGAAGGATATGGCGAGCGGGGAGCAGGCGGTGTTGGGGGTGGAGGAGGTGATTGGGAAGCTGGCATCGGCATCGGACTGAAGTCCGATGGTAGTCAGCCCCCTGGAGGAACTGATCAAATCAACAGATCAACGCATCAACAAGCATGAGGTACCTGTACCGGCCGTTTCCCCTTTTGTTCGCGAGCGTCTCCGACGCGACGCGGCCACCCTCAAGTCTTTGACTTGTGTCAAAATCCCAAGCCTTTCCTTAAATTCAAATTCCCGTCATACTGCAGCGATGCCCAGTAACTGTTCATGCTTTGCAGAAACTGATCTTCTGAAATCAACCCTTCCTTGAATCCGTCTCCTGTAAAATTCATTCGCCTGGTCATCCGCCGGAAGTTGGGGCGGGATATGCGAACTATTCCCGAGATGGATCGACTAAATATTTATTAATCTGGACGATTAGATCCAAATAGGTTTTTACCCCCCATTTCAAAAATAAGTTTTAAACTTGTCACCGCCGGAAATCTCCCGAACCCTCAACCACCACTAGTATGAAAAAACACCAACACATCCTCCTCTTATTCCTGGGTTTGATCCCGCTTTTCAGCATTGCCCAGACCCGCAAACCGGGCAACCAACCTGAGCCTGTCGTTCGATACGATTCTTCGTTATACAACGGCCTCCAATGGCGCCTCGTAGGCCCCTTCCGCGGCGGGCGCTCCTGCACCGTCACCGGCGTACCCGGCAAACCCAACCTCTACTACATGGGCTCGGCAGGCGGGGGCGTGTGGCGCAGCAAGGACGGCGGCAATACCTGGGCCTGCATTTCCGACGGCTTTTTCGGCGGCTCCATCGGGGCAGTGGCCGTAGCGCCCAGCGATCCGAACGTGATCTACGTGGGGGAAGGCGAGGAAACCATCCGCGGTGACGTCTCGTCAGGGTGGGGGCTCTGGCGTTCCACCGATGCGGGAACCACCTGGAAATATATCGGGCTGAAAGGCTCCGAACATATCGGCCGGATACGCGTCCATCCGCAGAACCCTGATTTGGTCTATGTAGCCGCCATGGGCAACCTCTGGAAACCCAACGACGTGCGGGGTGTGTACCGCTCCAAAGACGGCGGCAATACCTGGGAACGCATCCTCTTTGAAAGCGATAAAGCCGGAGCGGTCGATCTGGTTTTCGATCCCAATAACCCGCGGATCATGTACGCCAGCACCTGGGAGGTGAAACGCAACGGCTACCGGCTCGACAGCGGCGGCCCCGGCACGAACCTTTGGAAAAGCCTCGACAGCGGGGACACCTGGACCAAACTCACCGCCAATGAAGGCTTGCCTAAAGGCACCCTCGGCATCATCGGCGTCGCCGTTTCTCCGGTGAACTCCGACCGGGTCTGGGCCATCATCGAAGCCAAGGACGGCGGCGTGTTCCGCTCCGATGACGCCGGCAAGACCTGGTACAAAACCAGTTCTTTCAACGAACTGCGGCAGCGGGCCTGGTACTATTCCCGGATTTACGCCGACACCCAGGATGAAGACCGGCTCTATGTCTGCAATGTCGGATTCTGGCGGTCAAAGGACGGCGGAAAGACCTATGAGCCCATCTCCACACCCCACGGCGACCACCACGACCTCTGGATCGATCCCGCCGACAACCAGCGCATGGTCATCGCCGATGACGGGGGCGCACAGGTGAGTTACGACGCCGGCGAAAACTGGACGACCTACCATAACCAGCCTACGGCCCAGTTCTATCGCGTCACCACTGACAATCATTTCCCGTACCGCATACTCGGCGCCCAGCAGGACAACAGCACCGTGCGCATCCTGCACCGAAGCCAGGAAGGCCGCATCACCGAACGCGACTGGGAGCCCAGCGCCGGCGGCGAAAGCGCCCACCTGGCGCCCGACCCGCTCAATCCCAATATCGTGTACGCCGGCACCTACAAGGGGTACATGAGCCGCGTGGATCACACCACCGGTCAGGAGCGATCCACCAATGTCTGGCCCGACAACCCGGCAGGCTCCGGGGCCGAAGTGATGAAATATCGCTTCAACTGGAATTTCCCCGTGCTGTTCAGCCCCAACGATCCCAAAAAACTCTACGCGGCTTCCAACTTCCTGCACCTGACCACCAACGAAGGCCAGAGCTGGGAAGTCATCAGCCCCGACCTGACCCGGAACGACCCGGAAACCATCAAATCCTCCGGCGGGCCGATCACCCGGGACAATACTGGGGTGGAATACTACGCCACCATCTTTGCCGTGGCCGAATCGCCGTACGAAGACGGGGTGATCTGGGCAGGCTCCGACGACGGCCTCGTACACATCACCCGCGACGGCGGCCGCACCTGGACGGACGTGACGCCGCCCAAATCGCCGAAATGGAACATGATGAACTGCATCGACGTGCACCCCACCGTCAAGGGTGGAGCCTACCTGGCAGCCACCGCCTATAAATTCGGGGATTATACCCCCTACCTGTACAAGACGACCGATTATGGTAAGACCTGGAAGCTGATCACCAACGGGATCAACCCCAACCACTATGCCCGCGCCATACGGGCCGATCCGGTTACGCCCGGCTTGCTGTACGCCGGCACCGAATGGGGCATGTACGTTTCCTTCGACGACGGTGAGAACTGGCAGCGACTGCAGCTCAATCTGCCCGTCGTTTCCATCCGCGACCTGCATATCCGCGACAATGCGCTGATCGCCGCCACCCACGGCCGCAGTTTCTGGATGATCGACGACCTGACGCCGCTTCGGGAATTGCGCAAGGAGGTTGCGGATCGTGAATTCTATCTGTACCATTCCAAACCGGCCATCCGCATGGAGCAGGGCGGCGGATTCCGCTCGGGGAGTTCGCTACTGGAAGGGGAGAATCACCCCAACGGCGTGCTCTTCCACTATTTTGTCAACAACTTCAACGACAGCGCGAAGGTCAAACTGGAGATCCTGGAAATGGACGGCGACCTCATCCAAACGTTCAGCACTAACACCAAGGAACGCCGCCAGAAGCTGGACGTTAAAAAAGGCGGCAACCGGTTCGTATGGGATATGCGGTACCCGGGCTTTACCGAGTTTCCGGGCATGGTGCTCTATTCGTCGCCCAACCGCGGCCCCAAGGCGCCCCCGGGCAAGTACAAGGCCCGCCTGACCGTCAACGGCGAGTCAATGGAACAGGAATTTGAGATCGTCAAGGACCCGCGCCTGCCGAATACGTCCGAAGATTACCAGCGGCAGTTCGATTTCCTCATCAAGGTGCGCGACAAGGTCAGTGAAGCCCACCAGGCGATACTCGACATCCGCTCCGTCCGCAAGGATCTGGACTATATCAAGGGGAAACTCGGCCCGGAGGAGCAATACGCCGAGGTCAAAAAACTGATGGCCTCCCTGGACAAGGACATGGGCGTCATCGAGAACAATATCCACCAGACCAACAACCAGAGCGTACAGGACGCCATCAACTACGGCATCCGGCTCAACAACCGGCTCGCCTTCCTGATGGCCGACCAGCAACGCGGCGATTTTCCGCCCACCGATCAGGCCCTGGAAGTGCGTGAGCAAATTTCCGTGGAGATCGACAAGGAACTCGACGACCTGGAAAAGGTATGGGTGGAAGAACTCGGCAAGCTCAACGACATGATCAAAGCGCTGGGGATTTCGCCCATTAAGGCGCCGGCGCGGAAGGAGCGGAAGCCTTAGCAGCGCGCAGGCACATGCGTGATCCCGAATTTTTACAATGGAAGATTTTTTACCACAATAGGTACATTAGAACACAATAGTTAAATAAGAAAATCCGGTGTTTATGGTGTTACAAATTTCGGGATGAGTCATTGCCGCAGTTTCTGGAGGCTATTTGGCCTCGTGACCAGGCACGAAGAGGGAGAATAGCGTGACAAAATTTTTGAACCGCTATTTTTCCAAAGACTTCAGCCATCCGTCGGTCATGCGGCATAATTCATTCAGTTGCGCAGCAAGTCCCTATGTTTTAAGTCCGTCCAAGCAACAAAAAAACGTTTAAAACCAAATTATTTTTTATTCCCCCGAAGCACATAGCCCCCTCGGGAAGGGGTTTGGGGGAGGTTTCCCCTCAGGAGTGCCTGCCTATCGAAGGTAGGGGGGTTGGGGGAGGTTTTCTCCCCGGCATAAACAAACCGCTCCGGGAATTTCTTTCCATGAAAATGCCTTCACATCGTCCCGATTATCCCTCCCCAATTTCAACAGGCTTCCCCGTCACAACCTTGGTAAGGATCTCAACGAACCGCCCCGGGTTTTCCAGGTGAGCAAAATGTCCGCAACCTTTAAGCGTATGACAATGTGCATTGAAGATGTTGAGTTGCCGTTGGGTGGCCTTATGGAAAAAACCCACTGATTGGTCGCCGCTGAGGAAGGTCACCGGTATATCGATCTTTTTCAACATTTCCGGTTTCAACTCCTCCCCGGTACCGGCCGCTATTTCATCAAGGGTCAGTTTATAGTCCGGTGAAAGCACTTTTTCGTAATCGGCCCGGAACCGGTCGAGGCTGCTTTCGCCGTTTTGAAGCCGGGTTACCATCCGGACAAAAGTATGGACCGCGCCTTTCCGGTTGCCGAATGCCTTTTGCAGGTTCATTTGCATAAAGTGCCGGAACAAATGACCGTCAATATTTTTGGCAGCATGCAGCGGCGGTTCGTAGCAAATGAGGGCCTTCACCCTTGAGGCGTCTTTCAACAGGGCGTGGTAGCAATAAAGCGCCCCGGCACTCCATCCGACCAATATCACATCGCTCAGTTCGAGTTGTTCAAGGAAGCCCAGTAAATCGTCCGCCTGGGTTTGATTATAGGCTTTTGATCCGGGTTCTTTTCCGCCGGATTCACCATATCCCCGCCTGTCGTAGGTAATCACCCTGAATTGACGGGCAAGGCCCTCTTCAACCTTGAACCACGAACGGGAGGTAAACCCCGTACCGTGCACCAATACCAAGGTCGGCCCGTTGCCTTTTTCTTCATACGCCAAATGCAGGTCCTTGCGGTCAATTGTTTTCATCATGAACAGCATTTTATTAATACTCCAAATTAGAGTATTGCAAATATACTCCACTTTGGAGTAATTTGCAAAAAATTTTCATGGAACAATTTTCGGCTACTTCATATGCCATCCTCGGCCAGTTGGCCTTGCGCTCCTGGTCGGCATATGACCTGATCCAGGAAATGAAGCGCAACTTCCATTATTTTTGGCCGCGAGCCGAAAGTGGCCTGTACGCCGAGTTGAAACGCCTGAAAAAACTGGATTGCGTACACACCACCAAACGAAAGACCGGCAAGCGGCAGAGCACGGTATATGCCATTTCACCCAAGGGAAAGACCGTACTCGAAACCTGGCTCGGCACCGAACCGGCAGAGTTCAAGCTGGAATTCGAGGGATTGCTGCGGGTTTTCCTTTCCCGGTTCGGAGCGCCGGAAATGTTGAAAAAGACCCTCCTGAAAGTGGAAGAGGATGCCGGAGTGTTATCCCTGCTGGGCACAAATATTGCCCGGGAATACCTGGCCGGTACCGCCCCTTTCCAGGAAGAGATCGAAGTCCGCACTTTTGTTTTCGATTTCCTGGTCCACTACGCAGATTTGTACAAGGAATGGGTGGTACGCACCCGCGAGGAGCTGCAGCTGCGCGAAGGCCGATCGGCTGACGAGCGTAAAAAAATGGCCCTGGAGCTGATGCGAAAGAACATCGCCAAATTGAACCTCCCGGTTTAAAATCAACCGGGCTCGTTCTCCCTTTGTTCGCAAGCGTCTCCGACGCGACGCGGCTACCCTCAAGTCTTCGACTTGTGCCAAACCGTGTGCTATACCGCCGCCTTGCCCGCTTCAGCCGGTAACTTCCCGTTGCCTCCCAATTTACCTGACAAATCAGCGCATTTATTCCCTATCTTAGGCCCATGTTATCTTCAGGACCCATACCGCCCGTTTCGCTCGAAAATATAGAAGCGCATCCCCACTTTGAAATGATAAAAGTGGAGGGCAGTACTTTTCGGATGGGAGACAATGATTCCGAATATGATGATGAAAAACCGGCCCATCAGGTAACGGTACCCGGTTTCTATATGGGTAAATACCCGGTCACCCAGGCTGTCTGGAAGCTGGTAATGGGAAAAAATCCTTCTGATTTCAAGGGGAGTAACCGGCCCGTGGAAAACATAAGTTGGGATGAAATCACGAACAAGTTTTTGCCGAGATTAAATGAGATTACCGGTAAACAGTATCGCCTCCCCAGCGAAGCCGAATGGGAGTATGCCGCCCGGGGAGGCGTCCATCAAGCCCCCTTTATTTATGCAGGCAGCAATCACTTGAAAGAAGTGGGGTGGTATGATGATAACAACCTTAAAGAAACCAGACCAATTGGTTTAAAACGCCCCAATTCCCTGGGCATTTACGACTTGAGCGGAAACGTATGGGAATGGTGCGCGGATGTTTGGCACGAAAATTATGCGAATGCCCCGAAGGATGGTTCTGCCTGGATAAAAGGTGGTGAGCAATCTTGTCGAGTGGTTCGTGGCGGATCCTGGAACTACAACGTTGTCAATTGTCGCGTTTCGTTCCGCACCAGGTACGTTGCCAACTATTGGAACTACAATCTTGGCTTTCGTTTGGCCCGGTACTAACCAACAAGGGCGCCCAGAAGTCCCCCCTGAACGCCCGACACCTGGTATCTTGGTATAACCTATCGGTCCAGTCCGTTTTTACACGTCGCTTAGTCTTATCAGAAGCAGTATTCGCCCGCTTCAATCAGCGTACCGGCAATATTTCTCCGCTCGTCCCGCACATTCACCGCAGGGTATTTCGCAAACCGTTTCAGCCCCATCTGGAAGGTACGCAGCAGGTCGCCTTCGGCGAAGGAGGCCAGCGCGTCGGCAGCGTTTTTCTGGATCCGGGCCGAGGCGTCGTTGATGTATACTTTGAGCATAGAATCGTATACCTGCTGGCTGTGCTTTTTGTCCATACCCGCCAGTTTCTGCACGCGCAGCAGCAGGGATTCGGCCACGAAGGCATCGATCATCAGGTCGGCCACGTTCATCACGATCATCTGCTCTTCCTTGAGGTTGAGCTTGCCGTCCATCTGCATTTTGGCAGCGGCGCCGGCTACCATCAGGATGATCTTTTTGAAATCCTGAACAGCCTTTTCTTCCTGGCCGTAGGCGCCCTCCACGGTTTCGAAACCGGGCATGGAAGCCAGTTCCTTCTGTACCGCCCACGCCGGTCCGACGATGTCGATGGCGCCTTTCAGCGCCCGTTTGAACAGCATATCCACCGTCAGCAACCGGTTGATCTCGTTGGTGCCCTCGTAGATGCGGTTGATCCGGGCATCGCGGTAGGCGCGGGCCGAAGTACCCTCTTCGGAGTACCCCATACCGCCGTGGATCTGGAGCGTTTCGTCCACGATGAAATCCAGCGCTTCGGAACCGGCCACTTTCAGGATGGCGCATTCGATGGCGTATTCCTCGGCGGCCCGGAGTTTGGCCTGCCCGAAATCGTGCCCTTCGGCTTCCAGGGCGGCCTTTTTCTCCTGCAGCAGGTTCGACACCCTGTACATGGCGCTCTCCACGGCAAAGGCGCGGATAGCCTGTTCGGCCAGTTTGTACTGAATGGCGCCGAAACTGGCGATCGGGGTCTTGAACTGGATGCGCTCGTTGGCGTACTTCACCGCGGTGGTGATGCTGCCCTTGGCGCCGCCGATGGACAGCACGCAAAGCTTGAAACGGCCGATGTTCAGCGCGTTGAAGGCGATCAGGTGCCCTTTGCCGATCTCGCCGAGCAGGTTATCCGCCGGCACTTTCACGTTCTCAAAAAACACCTGGCGGGTAGACGATCCGTGGATGCCGAGTTTATGCTCTTCGGCGCCCAGCGTCAGGCCTTCCGACTGGCGTTCCACGATGAACCCGGTAAATTTGTCGCCGCCCACCTGTGCAAATACGATAAAGAGGTCGGCGAACCCGGCATTGGTGATCCACATTTTCTGGCCGTTCAACACGTAGAATTTTCCGTCAGGGCTGAGGTCGGCGCGTGTTTTGGCAGCCAGGGCATCCGAACCGGAGCCGGGTTCCGTCAGACAATAAGATGCTTTCAGCTCACCGGAGATCAGCCGGGGCAGGTATTTCTGTTTTTGTGCTTCCGTACCGAAGTATAAAATGGGCAACATGCCGATGCCGGTATGCGCCGCAAAACTGACCGTAAAGGAATTGGCCGGCCCCAACGCGTCCCCGATGATGGTATTGGTATTCTCATCGAGGGCCATGCCGCCGTATATTTCCGGCATATGGGCGCCCAGCAGCCCCAATTCCCCCAGCTTGTCCAGCAATCTGGGCGTGATATTGTCCTGCTGCCCGTCCACTTTCAGCATGTTGGGCATGAACTCGTTCTTCAGAAAATCAGTCACCATATCCCGGATCATCCGTTGCTCCTCGTTCATCTCTTCGGGGATGAAAACATCTTCCGGGGTGCTGTTTCTGACCAGAAACTGGCCGCCGTGCAGGGTGTCTTTTTTGATCACCGTATCTTCCATGGAAAGCGATTTTAAGTAGATTAGCGAAAATTCGCTATAAAATTAATGGCTTTTTACCAATTACGCAAAAACAAGCGAGTAAATTCTGCGAATTTTCGCTAAATTTTTAAAATTCCGCAATCCGATAGCCCCGCTGGCCTTGCCAAAAAGGAATTTTTACCTTAAATTGCCGAAAATCTTTGCCCCGCTTATGAGAGAGCTCACATATGATCCGTCCTCTTTCCTGTTCGTCTTTACAGTGGAAGAGTACTTTTCCATCAACGGCCTGCTGGTATCCCTCTGGGCTGTCACCCTTTTAGCCATCGGCTGGTATTTTGTTTTTGTCAAATTCTCCCCTCAACGGATCTGGCGGATGATCAAAGTGCTTTGGCACGACCTGAGGATCCGCAAGCGCCTGATACAACTGGAAAGATTCCGGTTTGTCCAGGAACAAAATATCCAGAAAATCAGGGAACATACCGACGGCACGCTGGACAAACTGGCCGAATCTCCCGGCATAAGTCCTTACCTGGAAAAGGAGATCAGGGAACGGCTCGACCTCTGGGAGATCACCCGCCAGAAACATTACGAACTGATTGACCAATCCAAAAGATTAAAGGATGAATTGCTGGTCATGCGCCAGGAATTGCTGCTGCTGTTCTACGTCCTCAACCGGATTGAGGACGACCCCGATTTCCGGCTTGACGTGGTCAGGTTGTACAGCCTCGATCAAAAGATACAGACCCTTTTCGGCCGTCCTGTCTTCAGCGGATTCCTTGCGCCGCTGCTCAGGGCATGGAATCAGGGAAAATACCGCGATCTGGAGCCGTATGAATAAACCGAACGGCTTTCCGGCGGTTACATTGATATAACAGGCGTCCAACCATGCAGATACCCACTGTCCCCCGCTGGCGATCACTCGTCAATGCCACGCGCTTTGTGGCCAACCCGGCCATTGTGCTGACGGAATATATCCGGGAATTCGGTCCGACCTTCTACGTTTATATCGGCGGCATGAAGAAAGGCGTTGTGACCATCGAGCCGCATATCATCCAGCATTTCCTGCAAAAAAACAACCGCAATTACCGCAAATCCGCCATCCAGGTCGACCGGCTGGGGCATTTCCTGGGCCAGGGGCTCCTCACCTCCGACGGCGACTACTGGCTCCGGCAGCGCAGGCTGATCCAGCCGGGGTTCCACCGCGCCAAACTGGAAGGCCTCCGGGAGATCATGCAGGAAGTGATCGATGAATTCGCCGATTCCCTGCAGGAAGAAGCCCGAAAGGGCACGGAGATCGAGGTGGCCCACAAAATGATGGAGCTGGCGTTCAGGGTGGTGGCCCGTTCGCTGTTCAGCGCCGACCTGCTGGAAGCCAAACTGCAGGAGCTTTCCCAGGCGATCACGGCCCTCCAGTCGTTCATCGTCCGCCAGATCCGGCAGCCCTACCTCAACCCCTGGTTCTACGTATCCGGGGCCCTGCGCCGCCACGAGCGGATCGCCAGGGATGCGGACCAGATCATCCTGGATGTGATCCGAGAGCGACGGCAAGCGAAGGGAGAGCAAAACGACCTGCTGCAAATGCTCCTGGATGTGCGGTACGAAGACACCGGCGAGCCCATGACCGACCGCCAATTGCTCGACGAAAGCAAGATCATTTTTGTCGCGGGCCACGAAACGACGGCCAATGCCCTGGCCTGGACCTGGTACCTGCTTTCCCGGCATCCGGAGGTCGTTGTCAGAATAAGGGAGGAACTGGAGCGGGTAACCGGCGGCAACAACCCCGGTTTTGCCGACTTGCACCGGCTTGAATATACCGCCAGCGTGATCGAGGAAAGCATGCGGCTATACCCTCCGGCCTGGATCACCGACCGGCAGGCCAACGAAGCCGATGAGGTGGGCGACCTGAAGATCTCGAAGGACGCCATTGTGGTGCCGTTCATTTACGGCGTTCACCGCAGCGAACGGCTCTGGGAGGATCCGGAGGCGTTCAATCCCGACCGGTTTGCAAAAGAAGAGAAAAGCCGGATGCCCGCTTACAGTTACATGCCGTTCGGCGGCGGCCCCAGGCTATGCATCGGCAACAGTTTTGCCATGATGGAAATGCAGCTGATCCTGGCGACGATCCTGCGCCGGTTCGATATTGAGCTGGTACCGGATCAGACCATCGAGGCCCAGCCGTTGGTGACGCTCAGGCCGAGGTACGGCATCCGTATGCGGTTCAAGCCGCTCACTGCTCCGCTGGTACAAACAACGTGAACAGTCTTTTCACCCTTATTTTTCAAATCTGACATCTTTCGTTTTAAATAGATTGAAATGCAGTAATCTTTAAGCCTTTTCTTTTGAACGAATTCCGGTGGAGTCAGAAGATATTGCTTTGGGAACTACCGCAAAAGAAGAAACTGTTTCGATTAACCAATTTTTTATGAACCACAAAAGAAACTAAAGGTCACATAAGTTTTAATTGATTGGTAATCCCGGGCGGGATTACCGATCAACGCTTTTGCGGTCTTTTGTGGCTTTTGTGGTGAAAAATCAAGGAGCATTTGCGGTCATCACATCGCATACCTACGGCATGCTGAACCACGTTTAACCGATTCGTCTACCGGGATTTGATCCCTACGGGATTTTTTAACCCTTGATTCGCATTATTTGTAATAATTGGCAAAAAACTCCGGCAAGTGCCTCAACGCCGCCATTTCCCGGTAAATGGTCCGGGCTTCCGCGGCGGGATAGCCGAAATAGGTCTTGCCGCCTTCCAGGTCTTTCGACACCCCGGATTTGGCGCCAACGATCACGCGGTCGCCGATGTTGAGGTTCTGCGCGATCCCGACCTGGCCGTACAGGGTCACCCAGTCGCCGATGCGGGTATTGCCCGCGATGCCCACCTGGGCCGCGATCAGGCAGTTTTTACCGATCTTGACATCGTGTCCGATCTGGATCTGGCAATCCAGTTTGGTGCCGGCGCCGATGATGGTATCGCCGGTCACGCCTTTGCAGATCGTGCAGCCCGCCCCGATCTCGACATCGTTCTCGATGATCACCCGGCCGCCCGAGCGCCATTTCACGAACCCTTCTTCGGTCTTCTTATAATAGAAGGCATCGGAACCGACCACCGAATTGGACTGGATGATCGCGTTTTCGCCGATGATGCTGTAATCGCCGATGACCGCGTTGGCCTGGATATGGGCGTTTTTGCCGATTTTCACGTGGTGCCCGACGACGGCGCCGACTTCAACAACTGCGTCAGGATGGATCTCAGCGGTAGGCGCAATGGACGCCGTGAGCGGCTGTATCGGCCGGTATTCCTTCACCAGTTCGTTGAAGGCCTCAAAGGGGGTCTGGCAAACCAGCAGGACCTTTCCTTTCGGGCAAGCCGTTTTTTTATCGATCAGGATGATCGTTGCCTGTGATTCGAGGGCCTTTTTATAGTATTTCTCAACGTCTACAAAGGAGATGTCCCCGTTTTCCACCTGGTGAATTTCATTGATGCCGGTGGCTTCAAGCCGGTTATCGCCGATGATTTCCGCCTGGATCTTGCCGGCGATTTCTGTAACAGGGATAGGCCGGGGAAACTTCATAGCTGCTCTCTTTTTGTGTTTGGTATGTGTTGTCCGACAAAACGCCCGACGGCTTACTGCCCGATCGAGCCCATTTCCACGCCTTCGGAGTAGGCTACATTCACCTTGTTTTCGTGGAAAGCCTGCTTGATGGCGCGGTGTACTTCAAATGTCGCTTCCCAGTAATCATCCGGGTTGACATAGGGCCTTACCGTCAGCAGGATATTGTGGGTGTCAAAGGTTTCAATGCCAACCTCGGGCGCTGGTTGCTTCAACACCATGGGGATCGTTTCCAATGCCCCTTTGATGATCTCCTGCACCCGGGGGAAGCTCTCGTTGTAGGGCATGGTCACGCTCACCTCCAACCGGATCATACCCTTCTGGGAATAGTTGGTCACGACATTTTCTACCACCTGGCCGTTCGGGATCACCAGGGTTTTCATCCCCGGCGTAGTGATGATGGTGTTGAAGATCTGGATCTGTTCCACTTTACCGAACTTATCGAGGATCTCCACCCAGTCGCCGACCTTGTACGGGCGAAAGATCAGGATGATGATGCCGGCCGCGAAATTGCTCAGGCTGCCCTGCAGGGCGAGGCCCACTGCGAAGCCGGCCGCTGCCAGAACCGCCAGGAAGCTGGCCGTGTCGATCCCGACCAGGCTCGCTACGCTGAAGATGAGGAGCACTTTCAGGGAAATGCCCACCAACGACCGCAGGAACGGAACGATATTGTGGCTGATGCCGGCGGTCTCCATGGCCTTTCCCGCTATCCGGGCAATCCAGTTGCAGACCCGCAATCCGATAAACAGCAATACAAGCGCAAGGCCAAGTTTCGGGGCATACTCGATCACCATTTCCGTGATCTTGTCCACCCAATTCAGCGTTTGTGCTACCTGGTTTTCCATTATTTCTGATTTAACGCTGCTTCCAGGGTCAGATAAACCCCTTTTAAGCAGGCGCAAAGGTAAAAACAATGGCGCTGAATCACACCTATGACCTTTTAATTAAACTATCTTTGCGGCAAAAATTTGAATATGACTGTTTTGGACCAGCAACTGGAGGTGAAACTGGAACAATTTATAACGAATGCGCTGGCAGAAGATATTGGAAGCGGGGACCATACTTCACAGGCTTGTATCCCGGCCGATGAACGCAGCAAGGCAAAATTACTGGTCAAAGACCCCGGCGTGCTGGCAGGCGTGGAAGTCGCGCGCAGGATATTTCACCATGTGGATCCGGGCAGCACGGTTTCCGTTCATCTGGAAGACGGCAGCCCGATCAGCCAGGGCGATATCGCTTTTGAGGTGGAATGCAATACCCAGGCCCTCCTGAAAGCGGAAAGGCTGGTGTTGAACACCATGCAACGCATGAGCGGCATCGCTACGCAGAGCAACCGTTTCTATTTTGAGGTCGAAGATTTGCCCGTCAAGATACTCGATACCCGGAAAACCACGCCGCTGATCCGTTTCCTGGAAAAATGGGCGGTCCGCCTGGGCGGTTGCCACAATTACCGGGACGGGCTCTACGACTGGTTCATGATCAAGGATAACCACGTTGAAGCCTGCGGCAGCGTCAGCAAAGCCATTGAAGCCGTTGCAGCCTATCAGAAAGAAAAGGGCCTGAACCTTCCGCTTACCGTGGAAGTCCGCAACCTGGTGGAACTGTACGAAACCATGGAAACGGGAATGGTCACCCGCATCATGTTCGACAATTTTGAGCTCCCGCTGCTGGCTGAAGCCGTCGCAACGGTCAACAAGCGATTCGAAACCGAAGCTTCCGGCGGCGTCAACATCAACAATATCCGAAAGGTAGCCCTAACGGGTGTGGACTATATATCCGTCGGCGCCCTGACCCATTCCGCCGTCAGCCTGGATCTAAGTCTCAAGATCGTGAAATAACGGGCCTGAGCCAAAACGCCGACCGGCTGGTTCTCAGTTCTGGATAAGGTGCACATCCCTTTGCGGGAACGGAATAGAAACGCCCTGACTGTCGAACGCCTTTTTGACGTATTCCGTCATGTGGAAATATACGGGCCAGTAATCCGCTACATTTACCCATACCCGAACGGCAAAATCAACCGAGCTGTCGCCCAGGTTCTTCACCCAGATCTGGTGGCCTTTTTCGTGCAATACGTTGGGCGTAGACTTGATCACCTGCTCAATGACCGACCGCGCCTTGTCAATACTGTCGCCGTAACCGATGCCGAAGGTCAGGTCCACGATCCGCTCGCCCGGAGAGGTGAGGTTCTCGATCGGGCCGCTCAACACAGCGCCGTTGGGGATGATGATGATCCGGTTGTCCAGGGTCGTCAGAATGGTATTAAAGATCTGTATGGATTTTACGGTGCCTGAATAGCCCTGCGCGACAATGAAGTCGCCGACGCGATAAGGGCGGAACACCAGGATCAGAATGCCGCTGGCCAGGTGTCCGAGGTTGCCCTGCAAGGCCAGCCCTACCGCAAAGGCAATTGCGCTGAATATCGCGACAAAGGATGTCGTGTTGATGCCGAACATGCCGGCTACGCTGAGCAGCAGCAATACTTTCAGCCCTATGCTGATCAGAGAGCTCAGAAAAGACCGTACCGAAGGGTCCATGTTTCGCTTCTCCATCGTCCGGCGGGCAATCGCAGTGATCCTGGAAATGATCCAGAAACCGATAATCAGGGTCAGGATGGCGCCGACGACCTTGGGAGTATACTCCATGATCATCCGGCTCAAATATTCCATGTCGATTTTCATTACTTATTAAATTTGTAGTTTTGTAAGATTCTGTACCGCCGACTGAAGACTGGTGACAGCCAACTAAAAACAGTTGATTAATGGCATAAGCTCGTTATTTTTTGCGTGTTTCCGCTTAGGTTCCGGATGGCTAATGCTGCTGTATTTGCCTGGCTTTTTTGACGGGATTTTGCAAAAATGGGATATAAAACCCTAATTTGTAAATAGTCTGATTAATTTTTTGTTTAAATTTTGAATCAAAAAAAGACATTAACGCCCGAAGAAGCGCTCCTCAAATTGCAGCGTTTTTGCGCCTATCAGGACCGCTGCCACCAGGATGTCCGCAGCAAATTGATCCAGCTGGGCGTCTATGGCGACACCCTCGAATCCGTTCTCGCCGAACTGATTTCCGATGGATTTTTGAACGAAGAGCGGTTCGCCCGATCCTTCGTCCGGGGCAAATTCAGGATCAAGCGATGGGGCAGGCAAAAAATCCGCCAGGGATTGCTCCAGCGCCAGATCCCCGATGCCATCATCCGTATCGCGCTTCAGGAAATCGACAGCGAAGAATACGCCCTTACCCTTGCTCACTTGCTCGACCAGAAAGCGGCCATGCTGCCGCCGGATGAGCCCGGGCAGCGTACGCAAAAGCTGTTCGCCTATGCCGCTTCAAGGGGATAC
>WBZL01001074.1_pt1 | contig 29458 bp, 24 predicted proteins | sample 5204291 | NCBI WGS metagenome assembly WBZL01 (sample SAMN12344345, study PRJNA552823) | activated sludge metagenome | biome: Activated sludge suspended growth; feature: Nitrification reactor; material: Wastewater; isolation source: activated sludge from nitrification reactor of wastewater...
GCCAGTTTCTCGCCTTTGCCCGGCACGACGCAGGCGAGCCCTTGCAGACCATCGATTGCAACGTCCTGCTTCAGGAAATGACCGACCGTTATCGCCGCCGTGGCGCACTGGTCGAGACCCGGCTTGTCGCACCCCTGCCTGAGATCGCTGCGCGCCCCCTGGCACTGCAACGCCTGTTGACCAATCTGATCGACAATGCCTTGCAGCACGCCGGCAGCGAACAGCCGCTCGAACTCGCTGGCGGAATCACCGACAGCCGCCTCTATCTCGAAGTGCGCGATCGCGGTCCCGGCATTCCGACGGAACAGTGCGAACGGCTCAAACGCCCATTCACCCGTCTCGACGCGGCGCGCAGCCACAGCAGCGGTGCCGGCCTCGGCTTGGCCATTGTCGACCGCATCGCCCGCGCCCACGGCGGCAGCTTCGACCTGCTGCCAAACCCGGGCGGCGGCCTGATCGCGCGCGTCGAATGGCCCCTTGTTTCCCCGACCAGCAGCGCTGGCTGAAGCTGGGTCGAGCACCGCGGTATGGTCACGCCGGTGGCCTTGAATTTACTGTCCCTGGAGGCAGGTCTTTGGCAGGCCGATGATCGGAGTAATTTGGAATGAACGAACGCAGCGCGAATTCCTCGAAGCCCTCGGCCGGCAATGGGCGGCTGAACAGGTAGCCCTGATAGACATGGCAACCCTGGCCGGCGAGAATATCCCTCTGGGCCTCGGTTTCGACGCCCTCTGCAATGACCGCCAGCCCCAGACTTTCTGCCAGGACGACGACCATCTTGGAGATCGCGGCATCGTTGGGGTCGGTGAGGATGTTTCTGATGAAACTCTGGTCGATTTTCAATTGATCGAGCGGCAAGCGCTTCAGGTAAGAAAGCGATGAGTAACCGGTACCAAAGTCGTCGAGCGAGAAGTCAACGCCTTTCGCCTTGATGATGGCCATCTTGGTAATGATTTCCTGCACGTCATTCACCAGCAGGCTTTCGGTCAGCTCCAGCTTGAGCCGTTGCGGTCGGGCTCCGCTACGGGCCAGCGCCGCCAGCACGTGATCGACAAAGGCATCGTCGTGAAACTGACGGGCGCTCACATTCACCGCCAGGGTGAGACCGGACAGTTCGGGTCGAGTGGCCCAGGCCGCCAGTCGATCGCATGCGCTCTCCAGTACCCATTGGCCAATGGGAAGGATCAGTCGGTTTTCCTCGAGGAGGGGGATGAACTCGGTTGGCGACACCAGGCCACGCTCCGGGTGCTGCCAGCGCAACAAGGCTTCGGCACCGATGACCCGTCCATATGAATCCACCTGTGCCTGAAAGTGAAGAAGAAACTGCTCCTTCTGGACGGCTTCGTGCAGACTCGCTTCGAGAGCCGCACGCGCCGTCGCAACCGCCTGCATGGTCGGGTTGAAGAAGCACAGGGTATCGCGGCCCGCCCTCTTGGCGTGGTGCATGGCGGATTCCGCTCGCTGGATCAGTTCATCGACGACCTCCTGGCGATCGGAAAACAGGGCAATGCCGATGCTGACCGTGCTGTGGTGCGTGTAGCCGGCGAGGGGATAGACATGACTGAGCGTGGCAAGAAGCTTCTCGCCGACGCTTTCGGCCTGTCTTGCCGCCTCCTGGCCGTCCTCGCTCAGATCTTCGAGCATCACCACGAATTCGTCACTGCCAGGGCGCGACACAGTGTCGCTGGCACGCACACAACCCGCCAGCCGCTGGGCGACCTGTTGCAGCACCAAGTCGGCCTGGTCACGACCGACGATGTCGTTCAGGCTCTTGAAATTGTCGAGATCGATGAACAGTAACGCGCCGCCGCGACCGGTCCGCGTACTGGCAATCAGGGCATGCTGCAACCGGTCCAGGAGCAATCGGCGGTTCGGCAGATCGGTGAGGGGGTCGTAGAAGGCCAGATGGTCTATTCTGCGCTCCGCCGCCTTGCGCTGGGTCAGGTCGGAGAATACTGCCACGTAGTGGGATACGGTATTCTGCTCATCAAACACGGCGGTTATGCTCAGCCACACCGGAAAGATTTCGCCGTTCCTGCGGCGGTTCCACAATTCGCCTTGCCAACGAGTCTCGACTTGCAGCGCCGTCCAGAGTGTTGCATAGAATGCCTGGTCCTGGCGTCCCGAGCTGAGAATGCTCGGCGTCCGGCCCACGATTTCGTCGGCGCTGTAACCGGTCACCCGGGTAAACGCGCCATTGACGGCCAGAATCCGCTCATCGGCATCGGTGATCATGATGCCCTCCATCGCGTTGTCGAAGACTTCCGCCGCTAGCTTGAGCTGCTTCTCGGCGGCGCGCCGAATGTTGATCTCCTCGTGTAGATTCCGGTTAATTTCATTGAGGGCCTGCGTCCGTTCTTGAACCCGACGGTCGAGTTCCCGGTTGGCCAATTCGACGCCTTGCAGTGATTTCTCAAGCTCGGAGGACTGACGGTCGATGATCCCCTGGGCGCGCGCCACCAGCAGATAAAGCCAGCCGTAGAGCAGCGCCAGTAGACCAAAAACGATGCCGATGACGATCAGGCGGGTCTGCTCCAGATGGGCAACGAAAGTGGTGACGTCGCTGTAGATCTCGATCACTCCAACAACCCGCTCGTACTCATCGCGGACCGGCAGGTAGGAAGAAATGACGTCGATATTGGTAACCGTGCCCTCGAAGGTGTCCATCGTGTCACGATGGCTCAGAACGCTCTCGACCTTCCCCGCACGCGCCGCCAGGAAGCCTGGATTGCCACTCTTGTCCTCACCGGTCTGCCGGGTATCGGTGGAAAACACCGTCACGCCGTTCAAGGCGTAGACCTTCACCTTGACGACATCAGTACCTTTCATGTGCTGCGCAACCAGCTCCTGGAGGTGGGTATCCTGTGCGCGCGCGCGCAGGGAGTCGGCCGTTGCGCCGGCACTGTCATCAACGAGAAGGGAGAAATTTCGCCACAGCGAGTTGGCAAAGGCACGGGTCAAGACGACGTTGCGGCTTTCGGCAAGGTCCTTGAGGTCGCCCAAGGCGAGATGCTGGTAGCTCCAGCCCAGCACCACGGCAGTAAGAACCGTGCACAGCAGACTGCTCAGCGAATAATACCGCTTGAGCGCGAAACGCGACCGCCCCTGGCTTTCGATGCATGCGTGCTCCACCTCTTGCCTCCTGCCAAGCGTTGACCATCAACGATTATCCCATCCAGGAGCATGGCAGGGCGTGCGAAGAAGCACGCAAATGGTCAGATTTCCTGGGGCCCCCTGCTTCGCAGCCCAGATGCAAAAAGGCCTTGCCCCCGGGCAAGGCCTTTTTCTCGACACCAGATAACGGCGCCGTATCGCGAACCTACAGCTTCGGTTGTTCGACGACCACGGCCACCGTGATCGTCGCCATGACGTCGCCGTGCAGAACCACTTCCAGAGGGGTTTCGCCAATTACCTTGAGCGGGCCGGATGGCATGCGAATAGCCGACTTTTCGATCTCGAAACCGAGCGCGCGCAGCCCGTCAGCAACGTCGAAGTTGGTCACCGAACCGAAGAGGCGACCGTCGACGCCGGCCTTGCGGGCGATCCGGACGACTGCTCCGCCCAGTCTTTCTGCATACGCTTGAGCTGCCGCCAGTTTTTCGCGAGCGGCATTCTCCAGTTCAACCCGCTTGACCTCGAATTCCTTCAGGGCAGCTGGCGTGGCGCGCTTGGCCTTGCCCGTCGGAATCAGGAAATTGCGAGCGTAGCCATCCTTCACCTTGAGCAGATCGCCGAGGTTGCCGAGGTTGGCGACTTTTTCCATCAGAATGATTTGCATCGTCGTCTCCTCGGTTTACTGATGGTTGTCGGTATACGGCAGCAGCGCCAGGAAGCGGGCACGCTTGATGGCTACTGACAGCATCCGCTGATAGCCGGCTTTGGTGCCGGTCAGCCGAGCCGGCATGATCTTGGCGTTCTCGGCGATGTACTCCTTGAACAAATCGACATCCTTGTAGTCGATCTCTTCCATTTTTTCAGCAGTGAAGCGGCAGAACTTGCGCCGCTTGAACAGTCCGCTGCCACGCTTCTTGACGTTCTTGTCATCCTTCTTTTTGAAGAACCTTGCCATCTTGATTTCCTTCAACAAAATCGATCTTGGTGATATGTAGTCTTGGCTGCCTGCTGCCGCGGCTCCTGGCGGCGAGAAAGCCCGTCAGCTGCAGGGCCGCGCCTGGACTGGCTGCCTGCAGCCACTGTGTCGTTTCGCCCAAGGCAATTGCCTGGATTTCGAGTTCGACACGGCGGCGGCCACCTGCTTCAAGCTGCTCCGATTGATGCCCGATCAGACATTCCATGACTGGCACACCGGCCGGCGTAAAGCGTAGCGCCTTGCGCTCGATCAGGATGCCGCTGAGTTCGACGCGATTCAGCAGTGACTCGGCACTCAGGCAGCCGGCGGAGTGGTTTCGGCCGGCGCCGGTTCACGGACTTCGAGCAGTGACTTGGATTTCTCATCCTTCATCATCGGGGACGGTGCGCTGACCGCACGCTTGGTCTTGATCGTCAGATGCCGAAGAATCGCGTCGTTGAACTTGAAGCCATGCTCGAGTTCGGTCAGCGTTGTGTCATCGCACTCGATGTTCATCAGAACATAATGCGCCTTGTGCAACTTCTGGATCGGATAGGCGAGCTGACGGCGTCCCCAGTCTTCAAGACGGTGAATCTGCCCGGTGCGGGCAGCGATCAGCGATTTGTACCGCTCGACCATCGCCGGGACCTGCTCACTTTGGTCCGGGTGGACGATTAGAACGATTTCATAATGGCGCACGAACACTCCTTTTGGATAAAGCCCCCCGCCATGCGAACAGTGGGGCAAGGTGGAAAAACCGTGCATTATAGCGAGCTTATGCTTGGCTGAGGAATCTGTTTGATCTGATTATCTGATTTCAGTATCAGTGCACGACGATCGGCCGCGCCGCACCAGCGCAGTACTCGTCGAGCAGCGCGTCGATTGATTCTTCGTCACGCTCATTGTCGGGAATATCGTCTATGGCCTTGCGCAAATCCCGGGCCACCGAACCCTGAACGAAGAGGCTGCGACTGGCAGCCTTGTCCACCAGCTCGAAACCCTTCTGCACCGGGTAAGCAACGATCGCGTACTGCTGACTGTTATAGACAATGTTCATGTGTACTCCTTTCCAGGTGGACTGAGCGATACGATGCCTTAATTGCCTGCACGGGCCTTGGAAGTTCTTTTCCAGAGACAGCCATTAGCAAGCTTCGTGCCATGCAACATTCTTCTCTGCCGTACCAAAGCGCATGATGCCACTGTCGCAGGCGACACGAATCGTATCGCCGGCAACAAAACGCCCCTCGAGAATCGCTTTGGCCAGGGGATCCTCAAGCTGTGACTGGATCGCACGCTTCAACGGGCGGGCTCCATAGACCGCGTCAAAACCGGCTGTTGCGAGTTCTGACAGGGCGCTGTCGGCCACTTCCAGCTTCAGTTCGAGTTGCGCCAGACGCTGCTCGAGGTAAGCGAGCTGAATCCTGGCGATCGACTTGATGTGCTGCTCTTCAAGCGCATGAAAAACCACCACTTCATCGATGCGGTTGATGAACTCGGGCCGGAAATAGCTCTTGACCTCACCCATCACCGCCAGTTTGATCAACTGGTAATCGTCACCTGCCATCTGTTGAATCATCTGGCTCCCGAGATTCGAGGTCATCACCACCACGGTATTCTTGAAGTCGACGGTTCGACCGTGTCCGTCGGTCATGCGACCGTCGTCGAGGACCTGCAGCAGAACGTTGAAGACATCCTGGTGCGCCTTTTCGACCTCGTCGAGGAGAATCACCGAATAGGGTTTCCGTCGGACGGCTTCGGTCAGATAACCGCCCTCCTCATAGCCGACGTAACCCGGCGGCGCACCGATCAACCGTGACACCGAGTGCTTCTCCATGAATTCGCTCATATCGACGCGAATCAGGTGCTCCTCGGAATCGAAGAGGAAGCCGGCCAATGCCTTGCACAGTTCAGTCTTGCCGACCCCGGTCGGGCCGAGAAAGAGGAACGAGCCGTACGGCCGATTGGGATCCGCCAGACCGGCACGCGAGCGGCGGATGGCATTGGCCACCAGACGCACCGCCTCATCCTGACCGACGACGCGCTGGTGCAGGTGATCTTCCATTGTCAGGAGCTTCTCGCGTTCGCCCTGCATCATCTTCGAAACGGGAATTCCCGTCGCACGCGAGACCACCTCGGCGATTTCCTCGGTGCCGACTTCGGTACGCAACAGTTTGTTGTGCTGGCCACCCTCGCCCGATTTCTCGGCGACCGTCAGTTGCGCCTCGAGCTGCGGCAGCTTGCCGTACTGGATTTCGGCAACCTTGTCCCACTTGTTGTCGCGCTGTAGTTGCGCCAGTTCGAGCTTGAGCTTGTCGATCTCCTCCTTGATGTGCGCACTGCCCTGTACCTGGGCCTTTTCGGCTTTCCAGATTTCGTCGAGGTCGTTGTACTCGCGTTCGAGCTTGAGCAGTTCTTCCTCGATCAGGTGCATGCGCTTCTTCGACGCTTCATCGCGTTCCTTGCGCACCGCTTCGCGCTCGATCTTTAGCTGGATCATCCGCCGGTCGAGCTTGTCCATCACCTCCGGCTTGGAGTCGATTTCCATCTTGATCCGCGCCGCGGCTTCGTCGATCAGGTCGATCGCCTTGTCCGGCAGGAAACGGTCGGTAATGTAGCGGTGCGACAGTTCGGTGGCGGCGACGAGCGCGGGATCGGTGATGTCGACGCCATGGTGCAGCTCGTATTTTTCGCGCAAGCCGCGCAGGATGGCGATCGTCGACTCGACCGTCGGCTCGTCGATCAGCACCTTCTGGAAGCGGCGTTCAAGCGCAGCATCCTTTTCGATGTATTTGCGGTGCTCGTCGAGCGTCGTTGCGCCAACGCAGTGCAATTCGCCACGTGCCAGAGCCGGCTTGAGCATGTTGCCGGCGTCGATCGCGCCTTCCGCCTTGCCGGCGCCGACCATGGTATGCAGCTCATCGATGAAAACGATGATGCGCCCTTCTTCCTGGGCAATTTCCTTGAGCACCGCTTTCAGTCTCTCCTCGAATTCGCCGCGATACTTGGCACCGGCCAGCAGCGCCGCCATGTCAAGACTGAGCACCTTTTTGTTCTTGAGCGTTTCCGGGACCTCACCATTGACGATACGCTGCGCAAGCCCTTCGACGATTGCGGTCTTGCCGACACCCGGCTCGCCGATCAACACCGGATTGTTCTTGGTGCGCCGTTGCAAAATCTGGATGGCCCGGCGGATCTCGTCATCGCGACCGATCACCGGGTCGAGCTTCCCTTGGCGGGCGCGATCGGTCAGGTCGATACAGTACTTGCTCAGTGACTGGCGTTGCCCTTCGGCTTCCTGGGAATCCACTCCCTGCCCACCACGTACCGAAGCCACCGCCTGTTCCAGCGACTGCTTGACCAGTCCGTGCTGTTTTGCCAGGCGACCGCACTCGCCCTTGTCGTCACAGAGGGCAAGCAGGAACATCTCCGAAGCGATGAACTGGTCACCGCGTTTCTGGGCTTCCTTGTCGGTAAGGTTCAGCAGATTGGTCAGGTCACGACCGACCTGCACCTCACCGCCATGCCCTTGCACCTTCGGTAAACGGTTGATCGTCTGCGCCAGTGCCGTCTTGAGCGCCTGCACATTGACCCCGGCGCGGGCCAGCAGGGACGAACTCGAACCGTCTTCCTGCTGCAACAGCGCCAACAAAAGATGCTGCGGCTCGATGATCTGATTATCGTGTCCGACCGCAAGGCTTTGCGCATCGGCCAGCGCCTGCTGGAACTTGGTGGTCAGTTTATCCAAACGCATGCTGAAATCCTCGGCAGAAGTATGTTCATGCCGAACATGTGGGGACAGACCGTGTGAATTCAAGGAGCCGCAGGTTTTTCGGCACGCGCCTGCCAGAAGGTTCAGCAGGGCGGATCAACCGATCTTGTCGGCAGGAATGGCAAAGTCATGCAGTTCCCGATGCAAGAGGACTGCCGGAGCGTTGACGCGCGGGCACTGGCGGCGACTGCCGAACGGTCTGAAGCCCAGCAGACGCTGATAGTAGCGGGCGTGGCGCGGATTGACTTCGATCACGACGTCACTGGCAGCAAAAAACTGCTTTCCGTAGCAATGGGCCGACTGAAGTAAAGAAAACAGCAAATCCGACGACCGGAATTCCGGGTCTATCGCCAACCTCGTCACTTCACAGACAACCCGGCCGGGGCAGCGCAGGAGGGCCAGCTCCGAAGCGTAAAGACCGTCCGCCAACAGGCCGGCAGGAGAATCGCGACCCAAAGTCAGTGTCGCCACTACCTCCCCGTGATGCCAGGCCACAAGCGTCAGCCGATTCGGATCGTCCGCTTGCCACCCGAGCGATTCTGTGTCGTAACCGCGCCAAGCATACATCCGGCGCACCAGCATGCCTGCCATGCCGTGCTCATTCGGCGTTCGCGCCAAGCGAGTGTCGTAGCCACCACGGCCCGGCACGAGAGCCCCCGAGAGCCGATCAGGCTTCACTCGCCAGCACGCAGCACCGACCAAACACCGGTTCGTTCCGTCCGGTGCAAGAAGCGTTTCGTGAAAACCCATGGTGCCGATGGTCATTGGCCTAAGATACTTCCATCCGACTAGGCTAATTCTGGGAAAACAAGAACGATATGCGTGCCAGGATGGATTTCGTAGACGGGGCCTTCACGGTTCTTGCCGGTTGAGCAGCTGGCGACGTCTGGACGGCCGCTCTTGCGGCGGGAGAGAGTGGAGCGGCAGATGGATTCTGGGCAAGCTCTCTGGCGGTAGAGGCGATGCTGTCTGGTGTTGGCGCAGCAGGCCGGGAGGTGGAGCCGAGGATGGGAGGTGCCTTGTGGTGGGTGATCGGCTCGCTCCGGCTGCAGACCTTGAGTTTCTTGAACACGGCTTTTCCTTTTGGGCAGAGTGACGGGATTAACCTCCGGAGAACAAAAGCGATATTCGTGCCATGACAAGTTTCATAAACAAAACAGTTATATACGTCGAAACCCTGAATCATCGGCCTCACTTTCACCCGGAAAATGTCGTGAAAAAGAGACAAACTTGTCGAACTCTATCGAAAAGGGCTGCACGGACAAGAAGTTATCTTGTCGTCAGCCAGCGACATGCTTTGCAAAACATTGATTCATTGGAAATGACGGTTTCCAGTTGCCGCTTCCGCCGGCCTGCTCGATGGCAATTTGTTGCGCAAGCGCTCCTGCCAGCGGTGTAAACTGGCCACCTGCTTTGCATTCGAGAAGCCCGGCAGGCCACCCTGGCCCCGGGCGGTTCATCCTGGCGGTGGCCTTTACTCTCGTCGCGCCATGTGCCGGACACTGATCGGCGCTTGCGGCATTTTTGTCCTGTCCTGCACGAAGCAGACCCATCGCCGTTGCGCCACCATTGCCCGGAGAAGGCATTTGCCGTGATTCGCATCTCGTTCCGCCAGAGCATGCTGGCTGGATTCCTGTTGATTGCCCTGCTCCTGAGCTGGGCAGCCGTGAGCAGCTGGTTACTGCTAGAACAGTTTGTTCAGCAAAGCCGGCAGCACGGCGAATACGCTTTGCAACTCAGTGCCTCGCTCCAGGAACTCGCTGACCGGACGGTCGGGCTCGAACGTAGCGCGCGGCAGTTCACGGTCCTCAATGAACCCGTCTTGCTCGAACGCTTCGACGAGAATGTTGCCCATGCCCTGGCCGCAATCAAACGTCTCGAGTCGATTCCCGCAGGGAGTTGGGGGGCGCTCCCCGGCGACTGGCGCCAGGCTGTCGACCGGCTCAGCCAGGAACTTCACCAATCCGCACCACGAGCCGAGCTGCTTCCTTTGCTGAATCGCCTTGCCGAACTCAACAGAGCGCTCGAGCATGCAGGCCAGCACTGGATGGACCAGCAAAATGCCGCACTGCTGTCGGAACTGGAACAGGGCCGCCGGAAGCTCACCAGCCTGGTGGCCGCTGCGGTCGTCGGAGCGTTTCTGGTCGCCCTGGCGATGAACTGGTGGCTGTCCCGACCGCTCGGCAGTATCGAGCAAGCGATCGAACGTCTTGGGGAGAGCCGCTTCGACGAACCGGTGACGGTTCCCGGGCCTGCCGATCTCAGAAGGGTGGGGCGTCGCCTCGACTGGCTGAGACAGCGCCTGGACAAACTGGAATCCGAGCGCGAGCGGACCTTGCGACATGTCTCGCATGAACTGAAAACGCCATTGACGGCCCTGAGGGAAGGCATCGCCCTGCTGCAGGAACAGGTGCTTGGGCCTCTGGACGGGTCGCAACAGGAAGTGGTCGATATCCTGCAGCACAATGTGATGGGTCTCCAGGGGCATATCGAAAGCCTGCTGCGGCTCAATGCTGCCTCCTTCGAAGCCCGCCGCTCAGGCTCTCGGCCGTTGCTGCTGCAACAGTTGCTGGCCGATGTCGTACAGGGACGGGACCTGCAGATTCAGGCGCGGCAACTGACGGTACTCTGCAATGCACCAGCAGTCACAAGGGAACTCGACGCCGAGAAGTTATTGGTCGTTCTCGATAACCTGCTCTCGAACGCCATCGATTTCAGCCCTCAAGCCGGCGTCATCCACCTGGAAGCGGTGGTCCTCGGCAAGATCGTCCGTATCGCCTGTATCGACCAGGGACCAGGGGTAGCCAACGACGATGCTGAAAGGATATTCGAACCCTTCGTCCAGGGTTCCCGAACCTCGCCGACTCCACGCCAGGGCAGCGGCGTCGGCTTATCGATCGTTCGCGAACTGATGACGGCGATGGGCGGGCGGGTGATGCTGCTGTCCGATGACGGGAAAGCGCCCGGGGCGCATTTCTGGATCGAGGTGCCGTGTGAATCGTCAGGTTGAGGAGACAACCTCATGAAGACCTACGACATGCACAGCGGCTGGCCAAGGCTGCTCGCCGTCATACTGCTCAGTGGCTGTGCCACCTCACCGGAGCCGCCGCAGGAGGCGCTGCCGACAGCTGCTGTGGCCCAGATCGATGAAGCGGCAGCGGCAATCCTGCCGCTACTGAGCTATCTCCAATTTCTACAGCGCATCTCGCCACAGCAACTGCTGAGGGAACGTGCCATACTGACGGTGGCCCCCCCTACCCCTGTCACCCAGCTCCGCCTTGCCTTGCTCCTGGGACAGCCGCGTGCTCCGCAGGATCTCGTTCGGGCACTGGGCTTGCTGGAAGGCGTGCTGAAAAGCAACGACCCGGCAGTGGCCAGCCTGCACCCACTGGCCCGGCTGCTGGCCAGTCAATACCAGGAACGGCTGAAACTGGCAACACAGAACGAGAAAATCCTTCAGCAGTTGAAGGAAAGCCAGCACCGCAACGGCGAACTCCAGGAGAAACTCGATGCCCTGAGCGATATCGAACGCTCGCTGACCGTCCGTCCAAGCAGTGGCAAAAAACCGCCCGGAGCCCCGCGATGAACCCCGTTCCCAAACCCCATGCCGCCCATGTTCTGCTCATCGACGATGACGCAGACCTGTTGCGACTGCTCTCGATGCGTCTGCATGTCCAAGGCCTGCGGGTATCGACCGCTGCCTCTGCCGAGGAGGGTCTGGCACGCATTGCCGTCGAACCCCCGCAATTGGTGATCAGCGATATCCGTCTGCCAGGCAAAAATGGGCTGGCCCTGTTCGATGAGATCCGCTCCACCCGACCGACCCTGCCAGTAATCCTGCTGACCGCCCACGGAACGATTCCCGACGCGGTGCAAGCGATGTCACGGGGAGTCTTCGGCTATCTGACCAAGCCTTTCGACAGCAAGCACCTGCTTGAAAAGATTGCGCAAGCACTGCAACTCTCAGCAGCCGGTGCGGAGCACGAAACCGGCAAGGACGAAGCCTGGCGCGAGGGCATTGTTTTTCGCAGCAGCCGCATGGGCGAGTTGATCGAGGAAGCCCGGGTGGTGGCCGCCTCGGACGCCAGCGTCCTGATCCGGGGAGAAAGCGGTACCGGCAAGGAAATTCTGGCCCGCGCGATCCACCGCGCCAGCGCACGTGCCAAAGCTCCTTTCGTGGCCATCAACTGTGGCGCGATCCCAGAGCAACTGCTCGAATCGGAGCTGTTCGGCCATGTGCGCGGGGCGTTCACTGGAGCCTCCGCCACGCACCTCGGCCTTTTTCAGTCCGCCGACGGTGGGACACTGTTCCTCGACGAGATCGGCGACATGCCACTGGCACTGCAGGTCAAGCTCCTGCGGGTGTTGCAGGAGCGAGCAGTGCGGCCGGTGGGCGCAACACGTGCCGAGCCTGTCGACGTGCGGGTACTTTCCGCCACCCATCGCAATCTTGAAGTCGCCATGGCCGAAGGCCAGTTTCGCGAGGATCTGTACTACCGCCTCGACGTTGTCACCATGACGCTGCCGCGCCTCGACGAGCGGCGCGAGGACATCCCGCTCCTGGCAACCTGTTTCGTGCAGCAACTGGCCAGAAAATACGACAAGCCCATCGCCGGCATCGCCCCGGAGGCACTCGAGGCGTTGGCCAGTGCGGCTTGGCCAGGCAATGTCCGCCAGCTTTACAACGTGGTCGAACAATCTTGCGCTCTGGCCACCACGCCACTGATTTCATTGGCTCTGATCCAGCGCGCCCTGCGCGTCCCGGCCATGGAGGCCTTATCCTACGCCGAGGCGAAGCAGCGCTTCGAACGGAACTATCTGGTGCAACTCCTGAAACTGACCGACGGCAATGTCGCCGACGCGGCCCGCATCGCCGACCGCAACCGTACAGAGTTCTACCGCCTGCTGCAGAAGCACGAGCTGACGCCGGCGATGTTCCGCGGCCTGCCCGGCAACAGCGCCGCATCCGAGCGCTAAAGTCGCTGCCGGACGGCCATCCTGTCGACCAGCAATCTGGACTTCGATTGCTGATTGGCAGCTCTAAGAGCAGGCCCCTTGCTCCTTCAGGTGAAACTCACACCGTCACCGTCTCCGCCACGTCGCTGAACTCCTTGATCTGGTCGAAATTCATGTAGCGATAGACATCGGCGGCCTTGGCGTTGACCGTCTGCACCTGCTCGAGGTACTCCGCCGGGGTCGGGATCCGGCCCATCAGCGCGCAGACGGCGGCGAGTTCGGCTGATCCCAGGAAGACGTTGGTGTCGATGCCGAGGCGGTTCGGGAAGTTGCGCGTCGAGGTCGACATCGCGGTACTGCCTTTCCTGATCTGCGCCTGGTTGCCCATGCATAGCGAACAGCCGGGCATTTCCATGCGCGCGCCGGACTTGCCGAGAATCGCGTAATAGCCTTCCTCGTTGAGGATCATCGCGTCCATCTTGGTCGGCGGCGCGATCCACAGCCGCGTCGGGATGTCGGTCTTGCCTTCGAGGACCTTGCCGGCGGCGCGGAAATGGCCAATGTTGGTCATGCACGAACCGATGAAGACTTCGTCAATCTTGGTGCCGGAGACAGCGGAGAGCAGCTTGACGTCGTCCGGATCATTCGGACAGGCAACCAGCGGCTCAGTGACCCCGGCGAGGTCGATCTCGATCACTGCCGCGTACTGCGCGTCGGCGTCGGCCTTGAGCAGTTCGGGATTGGCGATCCATGCTTCCATCGCCTTGATGCGGCGACCGAGGGTGCGCGCATCCGAGTAGCCGTTGGCGATCATCCACTTCATCAGCGTGATGTTCGAGCGCATGTATTCGATGATCGGTTCCTTGTTCAGCGCCACCGCGCAGGCTGCGGCCGAACGCTCGGCAGCGGCGTCGGAGAGTTCAAAGGCCTGCTCGACCTTGAGATCCGGCAGCCCTTCGATTTCGAGGATGCGGCCCGAGAAGATGTTCTTCTTGCCTTTCTTCTCGACCGTCAGGAGACCGGCCTGGATCGCGTAGTAGGGAATCGCATTGACCAGGTCGCGCAGCGTCACGCCGCGCTGACCGGCCTCGGCGAGCGAGCCCTTGAAGCGCACCAGCACCGATTCCGGCATGTCGAGCGGCATCACGCCAGTGGCAGCGGCGAAAGCAACCAGGCCCGAACCGGCCGGGAACGAGATGCCGATCGGGAAACGCGTGTGCGAATCGCCACCGGTGCCGACGGTATCGGGCAGCAGCAGGCGGTTGAGCCAGGAGTGGATGACGCCATCGCCCGGACGCAGGGCAACGCCGCCACGCGTGCTGATGAAGCTCGGCAGCTCGCGGTGCATCTTGACATCGACCAGCTTCGGATAGGCAGCAGTGTGGCAGAACGACTGCATCACCATGTCCGCCGAAAAACCGAGGCAGGCGAGATCCTTCAATTCATCGCGGGTCATCGGACCCGTGGTGTCCTGCGAGCCGACGGTGGTCATCCTGGGTTCGCAATAGGTGCCGGGCAGCACGCCCTTGCCTTCGGGCAGACCGCAGGCGCGTCCAACCATTTTCTGTGCCAGCGAGTAGCCCTTGCCCGGATCGGCCGGATTCTGCGGCAGGCAGAACAATGTCGATGCCGGCAGGCCAAGCGCTTCACGCGCACGCATCGTCAGGCCTCGCCCGATGATCAGCGGAATGCGGCCACCGGCACGCACCTCGTCGAGGATCACCGGCGTCTTCAGTTGTGATTCGGCGATCACGGCACCGTTTTTCAAGGCGGTGACCTTCGAAGTGGCGGCGTCGATCCTGAGTTCGATCTCGTCGCCCATGTCCATCTGCCCGACGTCGATTTCGACCGGCAGCGCTCCAGCGTCTTCCATGGTGTTGAAGAAGATCGGCGCGATCTTGGAGCCCAGGCAGACGCCACCGAAACGCTTGTTCGGAACGTAGGGAATGTCTTCGCCGGTGAACCACAGCACCGAATTGGTCGCCGATTTGCGCGACGAACCAGTGCCGACGACATCGCCGACATAGGCGATCAGGTTGCCCTTCCTACCGAGTTCTTCGAGCTGCTTGATCGGACCACGCTCACCGGCCTTGTCTGGGTCGATCCCGGGACGCGGGTTCTTGAGCATCGCCAGCGCATGCAGCGGAATGTCGGGACGCGACCAGGCGTCTGGCGCCGGTGAAAGGTCGTCGGTGTTGGTTTCTCCGGTCACCTTGAAGACGGTGAGCTTCTGCGCAGCTGGCACTTCGGGACGCGAGGTGAACCACTCGGCGTCGGCCCAGCTCTGCAGCACGGATCGAGCATTCGGATTACCCTGGTCGGCAAGTTCCTTGACATCATGGAAGAAATCGAAGACCAGCAGCGTCTTTTTGAGGGCTGCTGCGGCGATCGTTCCGGTGGGACCGGAGAGCAGGTCGATCAGCGGCTTGACGTTATAGCCGCCCAGCATCGTGCCGAGCAGTTCAGTAGCCTTGTCCGCCGAAATCAGCGCGCAGGACTCTGCACCCTTGGCGACCCTCGCCAGGAATTCGGCCTTGACCTTGGCGGCATCATCGACACCGGCCGGCACGCGATAGGTGATCAGCTCGACGAGCGTCGCTTCTTCACCCTGTGGCGGGTTCTTCAACAGTCCGATGAGCTCCTCGGTCTGCTTGGCAGTCAGCGGCAGCGGCGGAATGCCGAGCGCAGCGCGTTCGGCAACATGGGCACGATAGGATTCCAGCACAGCGACGTCCTTTCTCAAAGATTGTAACTAGGGTAAAACATGATTGTACTGCAAGGGCGCCCAGCCATGCCCGCACAGCGAAGCTTTGCGCAAGATGGGCTGACAGCGGGGCGCCGGCTTGTCTATAATGCGCCGATGGATCTCCCCACAACACTCCTGTACAGCATTCTCAGCTCCATCATCGAAGCCGCACTGACGCCCTCCCCTGACACGCAGGTACTGCATGAACCGATGGCCATGGCGCGAGCACTGCCTGAACAGGCCAAACAGGGGGTCTTGCAGCCACCGACCGGAGACGGTTTCCTGACCATCAGTGGCCAGCAATGGCCACTCGCCCCGACTGCGCAGTTTCGTAATCGGCAGAACCTGCTGGTCCTGCCGATACAGATTCAGGACCCCGTCGAAGTCGTCTATCTGCCCGATACTTCCGGCGCGATCTATCGCGTCTGGATGCTGACTCCGAGCGAAGCTTCGGTATCACGACCACGCTGACGGTCATGACTTTTCCAGACACCCCCGATCATGACAGCCATGACCGTATCCCCGCCCCCGACCTCTCCCCCAGGCGTGAGGAGAGGAGATTCATGAGTCCCTGACGGGACTTTGGCATTAACGCAAACAACAAAGCAGGCATGGTAGACATGGCCAAAAAACTCTTCATCCGCACCTTCGGGTGCCAGATGAACGAGTACGATTCGGACAAAATGGCCGACGTGCTCGCTGCATCCGAAGACATCGTCCACACCGACACACCCGATGATGCGGACATCATCCTCTTCAACACCTGCTCGATACGTGAGAAGGCGCAGGAACGTGTTTTTCACGACCTCGGCCGGGTACGCCTGCTGAAACTCGCCAATCCCGATCTGGTGATCGGTGTCGGCGGTTGTGTAGCGAGCCAGGAAGGTGCGGCGATCGTTGCCCGCGCACCTTATGTGGATGTGGTTTTCGGACCGCAGACCCTACATCGGCTGCCGCAGTTGATTGCCGACCGGCGTCGCCTGGGCAAGTCGCAGATCGATATCTCCTTCCCGGAAATCGAGAAGTTCGACCATCTGCCGCCAGCGCGGGTCGAAGGCGCTGCTGCTTTTGTCTCGATCATGGAGGGCTGCAGCAAGTTCTGTTCATTCTGCATCGTTCCTTACACGCGCGGCGAAGAGGTGTCGCGGCCTTTCGAAGATGTCCTGACCGAAGTCGCCGGGCTGGCCGCACAGGGCGTCCAGGAGGTGACCCTGCTCGGACAGAATGTCAACGCCTACCGCGGCGCCATGCTGGGCAGCGGGCAGGCACTCGCTGGCGATGAGACGGCCGACCTCGCCTTGTTGATCGAATACATCGCTGAAATTCCGGGCATCGAGCGCATTCGCTACACCACCTCGCATCCCCGCGAGATGTCGGCACGGCTGATCGACACCTATACCCGTGTGCCCAAGCTCGTCTCGCACCTACATCTGCCGGTACAATCGGGGTCCGATCGGATTTTGTCTGCGATGAAGCGTGGCTACACGGCGCTTGAATACAAGAGCCTGGTGCGCAAGCTACGCGCTGCGCGTCCTGATCTCTCGCTGTCATCGGACTTCATCGTCGGTTTCCCGGGCGAAACCGCCGACGATTTCGACAAGACGATGAAGCTGATCGACGAGGTCGGCTTTGACGCCTCGTTCTCGTTCCTCTACAGTGCGCGCCCAGGGACGCCGGCCGCCGAGCTTGCCGACGATACGCCGCAATCGCTCAAGCTTGAGCGTCTGCAGCGCCTGCAGCAGCGTATCGATGAACTGGCGCAAGCGGTTTCGGCAGCGATGATCGGCAGCGTCCAGCGGGTGCTGGTCGAAGGCGTTTCGAAGAAGGACCACCGGGAATTCGCGGGGCGGACGGACAACAACCGTGTCGTCAATTTTGCCGGCAAGGCTGGCGACAACACGCCCCTTCTCGATCACTTTCTCAATGTCCGCATCACTTCCGCCCTGCCGCATTCGCTGCGCGGCGAGATCGTCAGTGCCAGCACATGAACACTCATACTTCCGAGCGCCCGGCTGCACATTCCTCGCCGCCGAAAAGTCGGGCCACCGAACTGCTGCTGTCGCCAGTCAACAACAAGCAACTGGCCAATCTGTGCGGCGCCCTCGACGAGAATCTGCGTCAGATCGAGACTGCCCTCGACGTATCGATTGCCCGCCGCGGCGAACGTTTTACACTGCGCGGCGAAGCCGGACAGCGGGCACGCGCCTCCGAGGCACTGCAGCAATTCTACGCACAGGCCAAAGACACCTTATCGCTCGATGACATCCAGCTCGGTCTGATCGAACTGCTCAACCGACCGGTACGCCACAGCGCGTCCAGTGGTGGCCCGGAGCCGGCGCTGTTGACCCGCAAGACCGAGCTGCACGGCCGCACCCCACGCCAGATCGAATACCTGAAGCACATCCAGGAACACGACATCACCTTCGGCACCGGCCCGGCTGGTACCGGCAAAACCTATCTTGCCGTCGCTTCGGCGGTTGACGCCTTCGAACGCGAACTGGTGCAGCGCATCGTGCTCACCCGCCCGGCAGTCGAGGCTGGCGAGCGCCTCGGTTTTCTGCCGGGTGACCTCGCCCAGAAGGTCGATCCCTATCTGCGACCGCTCTACGATGCACTCTACGATCTGATGGGCTTCGAGCGCGTCGGCAAGCTGTTCGAACGTGGCGCCATCGAGATTGCACCGCTGGCCTATATGCGTGGCCGCACCCTGAACCACGCTTTCATCATTCTCGACGAAGCGCAGAACACGACACCCGAACAGATGAAGATGTTCCTGACGCGCATCGGCATCGGCGCCAAGGCGGTTGTCACCGGCGATGTTACCCAGATCGACCTGCAGCGTGGCCAGAAGAGCGGTCTGATCGAGGCCCGCCAGATCCTCAGGGAAGTCCGCGGCATCGCCTTTACAGAGTTCCTCAAGGAAGACGTCGTGCGCCATCCGCTGGTGGCACGCATCGTCTCGGCCTACGAAGCGCACACCGCTGCACGGGAAGTTCACGCAGCCGCGCCGGACGAGCATGGCGAAGTATGAGCGGCGGCTGCAGGTCAGCGTCCAGAGCGCCGGTAACTGGCCGAATCTCCCCAGAAAATCGCAGGTCCGAATCTGGGCAAGGGCCGCAGCAGCCCCTTACGGTGATAGCGGACAGATCACCGTACGCTTTGTCGATGCAGACGAAGGCCGCAACCTGAACCGTACCTACCGGTCCAAAGACTACGCGACCAACGTCCTATCCTTTCCCTATCAGCAGAAACCCTCTCTCTGCGGTGATCTTGTGCTCTGTGCGCCAGTCGTCGCGAGCGAGGCAAACGCCCAGGGCAAGTCTCTCGAAGCCCATTACGCCCATCTGATCGTCCATGGCATGCTGCATCTGCAGGGCTACGACCATGAAGCGTGCAAGAAAGATGCCCGTAAAATGGAAAACCAGGAGCGCCGGGTACTGGCTGCGCTGGGATATCCAGACCCCTATCAGGTGGAAAATCAATGAACTGCTCGAAAAGAGGAAGGCGTGCGATCCTTGATCGCGATACCAGCGAGGAAGCGGTGCGAACGAAAGTGTCGGACGGGGAGTCTCGCTATTAAGCTGCTCTGCGTAGAGGCTCAGCCCAGCGCTTTTCCCAATAGGTTTCCGACAGCCGGTCATGTCGCATGACATGCAGGTTGATCATGGCTTGAGCCCTGTCCGTACGCCGCCCAGCCCCTGGACACTTGAGGGGGGCCTGCACGAGGTAGCAATGAGAACTCTTGACCTCGCCAGAGCCGACGGACAGATTCAGCGCAAGTGCGAGGGGGGCATGATCGACCTGCTGCGGCTGCCTGTCACGAGGTGAACAAATTGGGCGGTCCATTGCCCATGCCACGAATCACCAGCTTGTGTGCACGTTACGCAGACCTGCTCGCCAAAGGGGGAAGCCTTGAATCTGCTCGTTCCGAAATCGGGGAAACGCGGGCGAACACGGCAGAGTAAAGCCGCGAACCTCCTGCTCTGCCTGCGCCAATACGCCGATGATGTCTGGAACTTCGCCACCGATCACAACGTCCCCTTCACCGACATGAGTAGTTACAGTTTGTGAATCGCTTAATTGAGGACACGCCCTAGGTTTTCCGCAGCCGCTGCAGTTTCGGCGCCACGACCGGTACCGTGAGCATGGTGCTGGCGACTGCCATCAGCAGCAGGGCGGTGAAAGTCTCGCTACTGATGACCTGCAGGTCGAGCAGAATGTTGGCGAAGATGATCATGATCAGCGCCTTGGTCTGCAGCAGCCAGCCGATGAGGCTTGCCTCGCCCGGCGCCCAGTTGAGCAGGCGGCCAGCGAGGTGCGCGCCGAGCAGCTTGCCGCCGACCGACGCGACGAGCAGGATGCCGGCGGCGACGAACACCGCCTCACCGCCGAGCGTCCAGTTGGTGCGCAGGCCAGTGCTCAGGAAGAAGACCGGCATGACCACCAGCAGCACATGGTGGCGCAACAGGTCCATCCGCTCCTGATCGAACCACTCGGTGTCCATGATCGCTCCCGCCAGGAAGGCGCCGACCATGAAGTGCAGTCCGGACCAGTCGGCGCCGAAGGCGCAGACGGTCAGCCAGATCAGCGCCATATGCCAGCGGTCGCGTTCCGCCAGCCGCCCCATCAGCGCCCGGAAGGCGTAGCCGAGCAGCGCGAAGGCGACCAGGAAACCGATTTGCCTGCCTGCGCGGCCCCAGTCCATCAGGATCAGCGCCAGCACCCCCCAGATGGCGATATCGTCGAGACTGGCGTAGCGCAGGATGCGCTGACCGATCGGCTGGCGCAGGATGGCGAGCTTTTCCATCAGCAGGATCAGGATCGGCAGCGCCGTCACCGCGCAGGCCATGCCGATGCCGAGGACGAACTGCCAGGCCATCGCTCGCGGTCCGATCCAGCCGTCGTGCAGCAGCATCAGGCCGGCGGCCAGGCAGCCGAAGGCGAGCGGCGTGCCGAGCGCCAGTCCGGCGGTGAGGCTGCTCTCGCGACGATGCGCCCAGGCCTGTCGGAGGTCGAGTTCGATACCGGCGATCATCACGAACAGCATCACGGCCCACCAGGCGATGCCGTTCAGCGACTGCACCACCGCCGGGTTGAAGACGAAGGCGTAAGCGTCGGGAGAGAAGCGTCCAAGGACTACTGGCCCGAGCAGGATGCCGGTGACGATCTGCACGACGACCAGCGGCGCGTAGTAATCGGTCCGGCCGACCCGCCAGATCAGCCAGGGTAGCGTGAAAATGATCGCCATGGCAATCAGGAAGACTTCCGTCGTATTCATAGGCTCATCGCGTCATCGCGCCGGACACTGTTTCAGGGTGACCGCTCGCTCAACCACCGCGTTTCCTGGCCAGTAGCCAGGGCAGGCGGAGTAGGAAACCGAGAAACAGCCGGGTGTGCATCCAGGTCAACAGGGTATTGTCACGCAGGTAGCGGAAATGCGAGACGCCGCCTTCGTCTGGCCGAAGGTAGCGGACCGGCGCGTCACGGTTGAGCGGCCGCACGCCGGCCCAGCACAGGCGAACGACAGCCTCGGGGTCGAAATCGAAGCGGCGCATCCAGCGGTTGGCCTGCATGATCTGCTGCAGCGGGACGATCGGGTAGACGCGAAAACCGTAGAGCGAGTCGCCTATGCCCATCCACAACGTTTCGAGATTCGCCCAGCCGTTCGAGACCTTGCGCCCATTGACGCGTAGCGCCGGCGCGTCGGCGGCGAACACCGGTTTACCGAGAACCATGGCTTCCGGACGATCCTGCGAGGCCGCCATAAAGGCCGGAATCAGATTGGCCGGGTGCTGGCCGTCGGAATCCATCGTCAAAGCGTGCGTGAACCCGGCTGCCCGCGCCTGGCTGATGCCTGCCAGCACCGCCGCGCCCTTGCCGCAGTTTTTCGGCAGCACGATCACCTGCAGCCCGTCGTCGTCGCGCGCCAGCGCCTGCAGGCTGGCGGTGCTACCGTCGGTACTGCCGTCGACGACCACCCATACCGGCGTCCACTGCGCACGCGCGGCGCGAACCGTGTCAACGACCTGCGGCCCGGGGTTGTAGCTCGGGATGATGACGAGATGGGTGGACGACGCAAGCGTCATGGCGTACGGTCAGCAGCCTTTCAGTGGGCGTTGCGGGCGCGCGAACAAGCCGGGCGGGCGACGGTGCTGGGCCATGGCGGCCCAAGTTCGGCGCGGAAATGGCTTTCGAGTTCGGCGGCGAAAGCGGCGACATCCTGCGGTGGGTTGAAGCGTCGGCCCAGGCGGATACGGCAGCGCAGGGGAAGGGTCGGCCTTCTGAACAGTGGCCAGTGCTTGCCGAGGTAGGGGGTGGAAAATTCGATCAGCAGGGCCTGCACCGGCACCTGGCTGCGGCGGGCGATCAGACCGGCCGTCGCCAGGCAGGGGTCTACCGGGAAGGCGGTAGTACGGGTGCCCTCCGGAAAGATCAGCAGACGGGCACCGCGATCGAGTTCCTCGCCCGCGTCGAGAGTCATCGCCAGCGGCGCATCGTTGCGGATGAAGCGTGCCAGACGTGCTGCGGCACCGAAGAGGAGGTTGTCCATGAGGTCCGCCTTCATCACGCAGACGGTATTCGGCACACGCGCCAGCACGAGCACGGCGTCGAGCAGCGAGGGATGATTGGCGGCCAGCACCAGCGGCCCCGCGTCGCGCAGTTGATCGAGTTCGTCGAGATCGAAGCGGCAGGCACAAAGCGCGCTCAACACCCCGAGATAGCCCCGAAAGCCGATACGCGCGACGAAGCGCCCGAGCGGCTGGCCGATGCGACGGGGGAGCAGCGGATGCAAGAGCATCGCAAACGGCAGCCAGATCAGGCAGCCAAGCGCCAGCGTCCCCAACCCGAGCGCCATCGCGAGACATTCATAGGCACCCCACAGCGGCTTGCCAGCACGCGAATCAGTCATCGACCCGCACGCGCGTCGACGATTCGCCGAGGATCCAGTTCACGGACAATCCGGCGGCAAAATAATCCTTCTGCCGGACCAGCGGACTGTTCTCGAAAGTGGCTCCGCTGAGGTTGTCGTAGCGGGCGAAAGCACCGAACCAGACTTTCGGGAAACGCTTGGAGATCGCCATCAGGTACTGCGTGCCGGCATAGCCGCCGCCGGCTTGATACGCGGGACGCGTCGCCGTCGCGTACTGCGGCGCCACAGAATAATAATAGGCGTTTTGCCGCTGGTCGCCGAACACCACGCCGGCGAGCAGTCCGATGTTCCAGCCGGGCATCCCCGGAAGGTCGGTGATATCCATGTTGAGCCGGGGATGAAAGACCCAGCCCACATCCCGCGGCGAACTCTCGACGGTGAAGGCGGCGCGCAGCGGCAGCAATAGCTTGAGGAAGCGCGCGCGGTTTTCCGACCGCCACAGGGTGATATCCATCTGCGGGCCGATCTCGAAGGTCGCATCAAGATTTGGCATGCCGAAGCGGGCCCGGATGTCGTCGCTCAGGCCCGGAGGCGACAGCGCCAGACTGACGCTCAGGTCGAGGCGGTCGGAATCGAAGAAGCTGCCGCGGATGCCGTGCCGGTCGGCCTTGAAGAAATCCCCGTGATAGGTGAAATAGGGGACCGGCAGAACAAAATGGTCGGTTTGATCCGACCCCCGGTAATACGGGAAGCTGAAGGCCGCAACACCGGCCCCCAGTTCCCACAGCGGCTTTTCCTCGGCTGCCGGCGCGACGAGCGAAAGACAAGCTAAGCCCGCTGCCGTCAGACGGCTGATCCGGCGACCATTCGAACTCAATGCATGCATCAGGCACTCCCTGGAACATTGACGGCCACCGCCTCGATCTCGACGAGAAGGTCTTGTCGGCAGATGTCGGCTTGCACGAATAGAACCGCTGCCGCACCCATCGGAGCACTCAGCATATCCCGCACCACCGGAAAATCCTCCGCATGGCGGATGTAGACACGGTACGCAAGCCCACCCAGCGTAAATGTCGTGTGGCGGCTCAGACGGTTGGCTTCAGCGAGAACGGCCTCGATATTGGCCAGCGCCTCGCGCGTTTGCCCGCAGATATCCCCGAGGTGCACCGTGCGGTGTCCGACGATGCTCGCCGTTCCGGAAATGAACAGGCACTCCCGTTCGGGCAGGGTCACGAGCACCGCACGTGAGAAAGTGGGGCTGCGTGGCCCGTACTCCATCGGGTAGTGGTAGGCACTCACCTGGCGTGGGTTCTCGACCGGTTGTACCGGCGTTCGACCAGCAATGAAGGCGATGCTCAGCGGTCCCTGCGGCAGACCGATCGTACAGGCCGCGGGAACGTCACCGGTGGCCGCCCGAGCGCAGGCAGCAAATGCATCGTGCCGGCCAATGTTGAACTGGCGATAGCGTTCGAGGCCATTGGTTTCGCCGTTGATGTCGGCAAGATAATTCCAGACGCGCCAGAGGTGTGGCAACTCCTGCGCGGCAAGTAGCCGGAAAATACGCCGGTAGGCTTCCCCGGTTGCCTGCTGCAGGGTGCTTTCCCGGCCGGTGGTCGAAAAGGCCTGCTCTTCGAGTTCGATGACACCGAACAGGACTTCCCGGCTGCGCCGGAAAGCGATTCCTTCAAACTCGCCGGGGTGACTGTCGCCCGCACTGATCCACAGTTCATGGACGGCTTCGCCAGGATAACCGAGCAGCGGCGCAACCACCGTCTGCATCGGCCAGCACTCCGCCGGAGGCGCGGATGGCCGGCAGCCGATCAGCGTGCCGCCGAGGATCTCCCGGACTGGGACTTCGGCATCCACGAGCGGTCGCCGACGACAGACATCGGAACGAAAAGCGAGGCTCACGGGGTGGCGTTCAGGGCAGGATCATCGACCCGGCGGATGTTGAAACGCCGGCGCCTCCAACCCATGAAGGCGCGCCGGGGCTGGATGGCATTGGCGAAATAGTAGAGCAGCTTGAACATCCGTAGCGAGCGCCAGATCGGCGTCTTGCCGAAAATGTCGCCTGCGAGCACCGACAGCAGCGCTTCCTTGACCCGGAAGATGTTCTTGGGTCCCATGAAGAAGTCTCGCATGATCGGATTGGTGACCCGGTAGATGAACCACGAAAACTGCTTCGGACCGTGCTGCATCAGGTGATCGAAGTGCTTGAGCGCCGCCGCCGCTTCGTCAGGCCGCCGCAGACAGGTGTCGATGGTTTCGGCGCCAATCAGGCCGCTATGCATCGCCAGCAGTACGCCGGAAGAAAAAACCGGGTCGATGAAAGCATAGGCATCGCCGAGCAACAGGTAGTTGCTGCCATGCGTGCGCTCGGACACGTAGGAAAAATTTCCGGTTGCCTCGACCGGGTTGATCAGCCTGGCCTCCTTGAGGCGCATGGCGAGTGCCGGGCAAAAGGCAATGCCGTCGTGCAGGAAGCGCTCGATGCTCCGTTGCCCCCTGGTCTTCATGAAATACGGCCAGGTGACCATGCCGACGCTGGTCACGTCGCCCTGCATCGGAATGAACCAGAACCAGCCATGCTCGAACCAGAAGATGGTGATGTTGCCTTCCGCCTGCCCGGCGCTGCGGCTGGCGCCAGCGAAATGCCCATAGACGGCCGAACTGTTGTGCCGCGGGTTGCGGTGCTTGATCTGGAAGCGATTGGCCAGGAAGGTGTCACGCCCGGAGGCATCGACGACGAAACGTGCCTTCCATTCGAGTTCGCGACCATTTTCCTGGCGGGCGCGGACCCGCACGCTGTTGTCGGGCAGGAAGTCGACTGCCTTTGCCTTGCAACCTTCGTGGACCTCGACCCCTTTGCGCGCGGCATTGCGGATCAGGATGGCGTCGAACTCCGCCCGTTTCACCTGGTAGGCGTAAGGCATCGACTTGTCCCAGGCATCTGCGAAATGGAAGGTCTGCGGCATGGGGTGCTGCGGCGAGACAAACTCGGCTGCCCATTTCTCCATGCCGATGGCCCTGACCTCGCCGGCAACGCCGATCCGTTCAAAAAGCGGCAGGTTGGCCGGCAGCAGGGACTCGCCAATGTGGAAGCGCGGGTGTCGCGCTTTCTCAAGCAGGACGACACGATAACCTCTCTCGACGAGCAAAGGAGCGATCGTCGACCCGGCCGGTCCGCCACCGATCACCAGGACATCGCATTCCCGGCGCTCCCCTCCCCCAGACTCAAACTGCATGCCCTCAACCCCTGTCAGTCACTGCTCCAGCAGCGAAAGTCGCCAAGAGCCCATTATACTGTCCCCGGCACGGTTGATCCCAGCGCTTGCGGCGTGCAGCACGCATCCGGTTCCGTTGCCGGACGTACTGGACGGCGGGAAACCTTGATCGGCGACATGGCGGCAATGGCATCCGCTTTCAGCTCCGGACTCAGGAAGGGCTGCAGGCCAACCGGTTGGCGCGGATGGCGGACAAACTCCCGCCTGGCAAGTTCCAGCTGCTCCTTGTTGGCACTGAAGTAACGAGCCGCGGCGACGGTTTCCGGCAGGTGCCGGACGACATGCCAGAGGCTCCAGCGATGCTGCCAGAGTCGCTTCGCAAAGCGATGGCGATAGCCCCGGCTGTCGTAGTAGCGCTTGACGTGCCAGTTGTAGAGCGCGTCCATCTCCTCGCGCGACGAGAATCCGTGTGGCTTGAAGACAAAATTCAGGCAGTTCATCAGCCGCCAGTCTTCGATGAAGTCCCCTTCCTTGCCACTGACGCACTCGTCCCAGATCGGCGCACCATACATTGGGCTGAACTTGGTCATGTTCATTTCGTCGAGATCGAGAGACAGAATGAAGTCACTCGTATGCCTGAGCGTTTCCGGTGTTTCTCCCGGCAACCCGAAAATGAACAGGCCCTTGGCGCGCAAACCGGCGGCGTGGATCCGTTCGACAGTCTTCTTCACTTCGGGCAGCGTCACCCCGGCCTTGTGGCGCTCCATCATTCCCGGATCGGCCGATTCGATGCCCATCGACACCATCAGCGCACCGGCCTTCTTCAGCATGGCCAGCATTTCGTCGGAGGTATGACCGGTGCGGATGGCGCAGTTGAAGTTCATGCCCAGCGGTTGCTCGATCAGCATTTCGCACAGATCGGTGACGCGTTTCCTGTGGGCCGTGAACAGATCATCGTAAAAGTTGATGTGGCGGACACCGAAGCGATCCCGAAGGTATTTCATGTGCTCGTACGTATATTGCGCCGAGTTGGTCTTGTACAGGCGCTCGAAAACCGTGCGGTCGCAGAATGAGCAGGTGTAGGGGCAGCCACGCGAAGTGATCATCGTCGCGCCGTGGCGTTTCTCGTAGGCAAACAGTGGCAGGTGGTAGCCATGCGGAAAACCGGCCAGCTTTTCGTATGCCGGAAAGGGCAGCTCGTCGAGATTGAGGATGCGGTGTCGGCGCGGATTGCAAACGATCCGGTTGTCGCCGTTGCGGAATACCAGGTTGTCGATCTCCGCCAGCGCCTTGCCGTTTGCCAGGTCGAGCAGGCAGCCTTCACCCTCGCCGATGCACAGGTAGTCGATTTCCGGAAAGTGCTCAAGAATCGGTGCGCCAATCGATGAGACATGCACCGCCCCGAAGACGATTCTGACCTCCGGCCGCTTCCGCTTGATGTACGCAGCGAGGTCGACCCCGTCCATGAAGCTGGAAGTCGTCGCACTGATGCCCACGAGATCCGGCCAGGTCGCCAGAACAATCTCGGCGTTGGCCTCGATTCCCGGCGGCGCATACGGGCCCAGGCAGTCATGCAGTTCGGTCGCATGGCCATGCTTCTCCAGCCAGCTTGCGAGCTGCATGATGCCGATCGGCGGCATGCGGTTGGCCAGCACCGAAAAATCGGGCTGCCCTGGAACGAAGTTGAAACCGGCCGGGTGAACCAAGGTGATGCGCACGCTTTACTCCTCGACAAATGTCTCTGAACCCTGCTGGAAAAGCGCCGGCCGAGGGGCGGCCTGCGTGATCATCGGCAGACTGCCCGGCCGCGTAGAACGGCCTTCTGCCCTGCGCGCAAGCGCCAATCAGCCTGGTCGGCACGCCAAGCAGAACTTGCCACGAAGTGCCAGTGACCCGCATACCATCCTCAGAGCAGCACTCCTGAATTGACGGATGCCGACCGGACTCGATCGATAAGCGAGCCAACGACCACGCTCTCGCCCGCGACCATGGCCATGGGTGCTGACCAGATCTTTTTCCCGCCCCCGCGCAATGCGTTCCAGCCAGCGTCAGCGGTAGGCCGGCTCGCTGGCGTTGTGAATTATCCATACCAGATGCGCACTGCCAAAATCGCCCATCGAACCTCCGGCAAAAATCAGACGACCCTGGTTCTTGTAGACCAGTTCCTGACGATGCGTGTCGCTCCCGAAGAAGAAGGGGATGAAAGCCTTGCCGGTGATGTAGGCACCCTGGTCGCTGGGCTGTCCGACGAGGTCGGTCACCTGCTTCATGGGCATGCCAATCTGTAGCTGTGTAAACTTGCTGCCCGGCGCCGGCCTGCCGGTGATCTCACCCTCCCAGTCGCGCAATCCCTTGACGGTCTGGCCGTAACCGGCTTCGACCCTGGAGGAATCCACGACTTCACCCCTGCTGTTCATTCCGGGGCCGATCCTGCCCGATGACGTCGCCGGGGCCAGCGCCGCGGGCTGGGCGGCTGCCACTGGCTGCGCAGCCTGGGCTGGCGGAGTGGGCTGCTCGGCCTTCGCGGCCTTGGTGCCCTTCTTGGCTGGCCTGGCCGGCTGGTTCAGCTGTGCTGCCGGGACCGTCTGCGGTGCGGCCACGGTATCCTCCGCCTGTATCGCTGAAGCCGGCACAGCAGATTGAGCACCATCGCTCTTACTGATATTACTGAGGCAGCCCGACAAACCTGTTGCAGCCAGAAGTGCCAGCAACGAAAAACCACAAACTCTCCCCTTCGACATGACCCCTCCTGACGATTGAAAACTGTACGTGACGATCCGGGCACAAACCCACTTGAGGAATCTATCGTTGAATCAGTGCCCTGTCAATTCATTGAGTAGCTTCGTAGCGGGTGCGAATGAAAGTGTTGGACGAGTCCCTACGCTGATCATGGTCAGCGACTTGGCCAGATTGGCGAGGAGTCTGCGGTAGAGTAGCGTTCCCATCCTCGGAGAGAAGCCATGCCCATCATTTCCTGCGACGAAGCTTCGGATACGAGAGTCTTGGCGGCCCGCCTGGCCGCCCATCCCAAGATGTTGGCCAAGGTGCTCTGGAGATGCTGGATCGGATGGAAAATGCTCAGGGAGACCTACGGCGTGCCGACGAAGCCGAGCGGCGCGTGACCAAAATCCTCCGGGAGACCGGCCAAGAGCTTCTGACGGGATGGGCTGGGTATACTGGTCGAGTTCTCCCAGTCTGTACATCGCAAATCGAAAAATCCATGAAATCAGTTAGCCCAAGGAGGTTTTTCCGTCCGGTGCGGATGCGCCGCTTGCGGTGGCTGGCCATCCGGGTTCTGTTGCTGCTCGTCGGCCAGGGACTCCTGGCAGCCGAGAGTGCGCAGCCGCCCGCATCGACAGTGCTCGCCAGGATGCGCGACAACGCGCAGGCCATCACCTACCGCGTCGGCGACTATGATCGACTGCTCGCTTCGATCGGCGATGCGAGCATCGTCCTGTTGGGCGAATCGACACACGGCAGCGCCGAGTTCTACGACGAACGTGCCCGCATCACGCAACGACTGATCCATGAGAAAGGCTTCCGGGCGTTGGTCCTTGAAGCGGGCTGGGCGCCGGCGACACAGCTCGACGATTTCGTCCAGGGGAGGCTGCGCGCATCGGATGCCACGGCCGCCTTGCGCGTGTTTCAGCACTTCCCGCGCTGGGTGTGGCGGAATGAACAGTTCGCCGGCTTTCTCGAACATCTCAAGGAAGCGAACGAGTCGGCGCCGCCTGCCCGTCCGGCCATCGCAGTATACGGAATGGATCTGTATGGGGTCCCGGAAGCGATCGTCCAGGTCGTGCGTTACCTTGAGGCATACGAC
>WBZL01001076.1_pt1 | contig 29423 bp, 34 predicted proteins | sample 5204291 | NCBI WGS metagenome assembly WBZL01 (sample SAMN12344345, study PRJNA552823) | activated sludge metagenome | biome: Activated sludge suspended growth; feature: Nitrification reactor; material: Wastewater; isolation source: activated sludge from nitrification reactor of wastewater...
CTCCATAACGCCATCATCCACACGCAAGACAAATCACAACCGAAAGCCTCCGCCCTCGTAATTGACCGCGACCGAATCATCGCGGTGGGTGAAACGAATTATCTGTTCAACCACTTCCCCCGCGCTAAAGGGCAAGACATGCGCGGGCGCGTCATCGTCCCCGGGCTGACCGACGCGCATCTGCATTTGCATCAATATTCGCTCACGTTGCAAAAGATCGATTGCGAAGTGGGCACCAAAGAGGAATGCCTGCGCCGCGTGGCAGAACGCGCGAACAAAGCCAAACCCGGCGAGTGGATTCTCGGTCACGGCTGGAATCAAAACGAGTGGGGTGGCTGGCCCCACGCAAGCGAACTGGATGCCATCGCGCCGAATAACCCGGTGTATCTCACAGTCAAATCGCTTCACGCCGCGTGGGTCAACACAAAAGCCATGCAACTGGCAAATATCACCGCGTCGACACCTGACCCGCACAACGGACAAATCCAACGCGATGCAAGCGGCAACGCGACCGGCATCCTGCTTGAAACCGCGATGGGACTTGTTGGAAAAGTCATTCCCGAACCGACGATCCAAGAAATTACAGATGCCATCGAAAAGGCGCAACACAATTTATGGAGGATGGGACTCACCGGCGTCCACGATTTTGACCGCCGCGAATCGTTCATGGCATTGCAAACGCTTCACGCGGAAAAGAAATTGAAACTGCGCGTGTTGAAAAATCTGCCCGTCGAACTGCTCGACGAAATTCACGCCATCGGTCTGCGTGGCGGATTCGGCGATGATATGCTCCGCATCGGCAACATCAAAGTGTTCATGGACGGCGCGCTCGGTCCGCACACGGCGGCGATGTTCCAGCCATACAGCGGCGAAGAATCCAATCGCGGCATCCTCAACATGGACGGCGAAGAACTCTTCGAGCATGGGCGCAAAGCCGCGCAAGTTGGGCTGGGTCTCACGGTCCACGCCATCGGCGACCGCGCCAATCACGAAGCGCTGAACGCGTACGAGCAACTCCGCAACTATGAAAAAGAAAATCATCTGCCCGCACATCGTCATCGCATCGAACACGTGCAGGTGATCCATCCCGACGACGCGCCGCGCCTCGGCAAACTCAACGTGATCGCATCCATGCAACCGATCCACGCGACCTCCGACATGCTGATGGCGGATCAATTCTGGGGCGAGCGGGCGAGACTTGCCTACGCTTGGAAAACCCAACTCGACTTCGGCGCGACGCTCGCGCTGGGGTCCGACGCGCCGGTCGAATCGCCGAATCCGTTTTGGGGATTGCGCGCCGCTGTCACCCGCCGTCGCGCCGACGGTTCTCCCTCTGTGGAGGGCTGGTACCCGGAACAAAAATTGTCCACGCCTCAGGCGTTCGCGGGCTACACCCTCGGCGCCGCCTACGCCGCCCACATGGAAGACCGCCTCGGCAAACTTGCGCCCGGCTTCCTCGCCGATCTCATCGTCCTCGACATAGACCCGTTTACTTGCAATCCAACTGAACTGCTCGCGCTGGAATCCTCGGCTACAATGGTCGGCGGAGAATGGGTATACTCTTCGTTGTAAGTGAAGGTTTCAAGTTTCACGTTTCATGCTTTAAAACCTGGAACCTGGTACTTGAAACATGGAACCTATCATGGCAGACCAACCTCAACTCACGCCCGAAATGCTTGTGCCTCGCATGGGGGAATATTTGATTCAAAAGGGACTCATCACCCCTGAAAACCTGCAACGCGCGCTCGATTATCAACAGGAAGAAGTGGCAAAGGGGAACCGCCCCATCTTGGGCGAGGCGCTCGTGGCGTTGAATTTGGTCGAGCGCTCGCAACTCGATCAGGCGGTGACGGAACAGATCATCCAACTGCGCTCCGCTCTGCAAGCCGCCAACCGCACACTCGAGCGCCGCGTGGAAGAACGCACCGCCGAACTGCAAAACGCGCTGGCGCGGGTTTCGGAACTGAGTCAGTTGAAATCGAATTTTGTTTCGAACATTTCACACGAACTGCGCACGCCGCTCACGCACATCAAAGGATATCTCGAATTACTCGTCAGCGAATCGCTTGGCAAAATCAGCGAGGAGCAGCGTCACGCTTTGCAGGTCAGCCAAAATTCGGCAGGCAGGCTTGAAACGCTGATCGAAGACCTCATCATGGTCTCGCTTGCCTCGCGCGGCGAAATGAGTATCAGTCTTGGCGTTGTGGATATCCACCGTGTGGCGAGTTTGGTGGTGAAATCGGCCGCGGAAAAAGCCGAAAAACGCGGCGTTACCCTGAATTCGATGATCGACGACAATGCGCCTGCCGTGCAAGCCGATTCGCAAAAGATCGCCTGGGTGTTGAATCACTTGATCGATAACGGGATCAAGTTCACCCCGTCGGGTGGACGCGTGATCGTGAGCGTCAAGCGCGAAGGCGAGAACCTGGTTGTCGTCTCCGTCACCGATACGGGCATTGGGATTCCGACAGAACGGCAAAAGGATATCTTCGAGCCATTTCATCAGTTGGATGGTTCCTCCACGCGGCACCACGGCGGCACCGGGCTGGGTCTTTCGCTCGTGCGCGAGATCATTGAAGCGCATGGCTCGATGATCGAAGTCCAGTCCCTCGAGGGGCGCGGTTCATCGTTCCGATTCCCCCTGCTGGCGGTTGTAAAATAAAATGGATCGTCCAACCCTGGACTTTCTGAACGAACTCATCCGCATCGCCGCATTGGCGGGTAATTCGCGCGGCACCATCGAAAAATTTCTGGCTTCTTTACGGTCGCAATTTGTGTTCGACAACGTGGCGGTCTACCTCTTCGACGAACGGACCGCTTCGCTCGAAATTATGTATGCGCGCGCCATCGGACGCGCTCGCAACGCCGAAGCGGACGCGGCATGGGGTGAAACCTTCGCCAACCAGGTATTCGCGCAGAAAGAAACGCTCAAGCAAGATCCGAAACCGGACGCCCCCACCAACAACCGTTTAGATCAGGCTTACATGCTCGGCATACCCATCGGCGCGGATGGGTTCCGGAAGGGCGCGCTGGTCTTTGTGCGGTTTGGCGGCCCCGTCTACGTAGACGAGCACATTCAAATCGCATCCGCCGCCGCCGACCTGTTGACTATATTATTCGAGCGCGCCGAATGGCGCGATACGAACAGCGAACTGCGCGAGTTGAAACGTCAGATGCAACTGCAGGACGATTTCGTCAGCACCATCTCGCACGAACTGCGCACGCCGCTGGGCTTCATCAAAGGTTACAGCACCAGCCTGCTCCGGCAGGATACGAACTGGGATGCGGAAACCCAAAAGGAATTTCTCACCATCATCGACGAGGAGGCTGATCGCCTCTCCTTGTTGATCGAAAATGTGCTCGAATCGGCGCGGTTGCAAAGCAAGACTCTTCCTCTCCGCTTTCAGCCTATGCGGCTCGACGCCGTTCTGCGCGATGTGGTCATGCGCATCCGCTCGCGCTACAAAGACCTGCAAGTGAATATGGATGTGGCGCTTGTGCCTCCCATTCAAGGCGACGGCGTGCGTATCGCGCAGGTATTCGAGAACCTGTTCACCAACGCCATCAAGTATGCGGCCGGCGCGCCCATTACCATTTCACTCTCGTTCAATAACGATACCGCTACGGTGCTCTTCAAGGATGGCGGGCCCGGCATCCCGCCCGAATCGCTTCCGCTCATCTTCGAGCGTTTTTTCCGCGCGCGCAGTGAGAAGACCGTGACCGGTTCCGGACTTGGACTTTACATTTGCAAGCAGATTATTCAAGCACATCGTGGTAAGATTTGGGCAGAATCTGCCCCCGGCGAGGGCGCCACGTTCTTCATCCAACTACCCATCAACCCGGCGAATTGACAGGAGGTCTGTAATGGCAAAACGAATTTTGATCGTAGACGACGAGCCTCGATATTTGCGCCTGCTGGAGGCAAACCTGAGAACGGAAGGCTACGAAGTCGTCACAGCCCAGGATGGACTGCAAGCGGTCAGCGTTTTTTCAGACCAGCCGGTGGATCTTGTGTTGATGGATGTGATGATGCCCAAGCTAGACGGTTTCGGCGCCACACAGCGCATCCGCGAATTCTCCAGCGTTCCCATCATCATTCTGACCGCCAAAGGCGATGAGCAAGACCGCGTGCGCGGGCTTGATCTCGGCGCCGACGATTACCTCGTCAAACCATTTTCCGCCACCGAATTGCTGGCTCGCGTGCGCGCGGTGTTACGGCGCGCCCAGCCGCCCAGCGAGGCTGGACAGTCCCGCTTCTTTACGCATGACAACTTGAAGATCGATTTTGCCCGCGCCGAAGTATGGAGGGGCGAATCGCCCGTTTCACTTTCCGCCACAGAATACCGGCTCCTCCTTCAATTTGCCCATCATGTGGGCAAGATCATGACCTCGGAAGAATTGCTGACCAGTGTGTGGGGACCCGAATACCGCTCTGATAAAGAAATCCTCTGGGTGAGCATCGCCCGCTTGAGGCAAAAACTCGAGGATGACGCGCACAGCCCCAAACATATCGTGACGCGTTCCGGGCTTGGGTATCTGATGCCTCCCATCGAGGAATAACCCATTTTCTTGCCTCTTGTTCATCAGCCATAAAGACAAAGAGCATCTCTCAAAAGTTACCGAATCGAACATGGCTTTCGCAAAAGATTTACTAACAAGATAGTTAACTCCCGGCAAAGAAGGTGCAAGGCGCGTTCCCGCATACTTCGGCTACACTTTGAGGCGCAGGTTTTGCGCCCACCCTACAGCGACAACCAGCAGGTTGTCGCTGTTTATTCTCGAAAGAGAAAATAACCAGCGAGGGAACATGCTTACACAATACGATGAAAAAGGAAAGATCTTTACCGAGGTCGTTACGAAAATTCCTGTTCGCGCGACCATCCAAACCGTCAAGCACCAGATCCGAGGCATGGTTCATGTCCGGCGCGAGGAACGCATCAAGGATGAACTCAACCGCGGCGAGGGCTTCATCGCGCTCACCGATGCGACTGTGCTCAACGAAGATGGAACCGTCATGTACAAAACGCCCTTCCTGGCGGTGAAACGCGAACATATCATTTGGGTGCTTCCCGAACCTGTCGAAGAGGGAGAGGCATAATGGCAACGCCCATCGCGACAAACTTTACGCAACTTACCTCCTCCGACCTGCTCAAGTTCAAACGCTATCTGGTCGATGCGGTCAGCCGTTCGTTGGAAGGCGAATCGCTGATGGACAGCAATCGCGCAGAATTCATTTCTTCGCGGTTAAGCGAGGCATATGTTCAAACCAGAGTGAACCTGCCCAAAGACCTGCGCGCGCAAATCTTCAACGATATCATCGACGAACTGAGCGGATTGGGACCGATCCAGCCGCTGCTCGACGACCCGGATATCAGCGAGGTCATGGTCAACGGACCGAAAAAAGTGTTCGTGGAAAAGAACGGCAAATTAGCCAAAAGCCCGGTGGCGTTCGACGATGACAATCACGTTCTGCGGATCATCGACCGCATTGTCCTGCCGTTGGGCCGCCGCGTAGACGCAGACAGCCCTACTGTGGATGCCCGCCTGCCGGACGGTTCGCGCGTCAATGCCGTCATTCCACCGGTTGCCATCGACGGACCCTCCATCACCATCCGCAAATTCAAAAAAGACAAACTCACCATCCAACAATTGATCAATTTTGAGTCGCTCACGTCGCATATGGCAGAATTCATCCGCGCCTGTGTTGTCGCGCGGCTCAATGTGGTCATCTCCGGCGGCACAGGCTCCGGCAAGACCACGCTCCTCAATGTGCTTTCCAGTTACATCCCGGAAGGGGAGCGCATCATCACCATCGAAGACGCGGCGGAACTGCAACTCCAGCAGGATCACGTCATGCGCATGGAAACGAAAACAGCCGACACCGACGGCAAAGGCGCGGTTACCATCCGCGACCTTGTGCGCAATTCGCTCCGCATGAGGCCCGACCGCATTGTGGTGGGCGAAGTGCGCGCGGGAGAGGCGCTGGATATGTTGCAAGCCATGAACACTGGTCACGACGGCTCGCTGACCACCGTCCACGCCAATTCACCGCGCGACGCGATCTCGCGCATCGAAACGCTCGTGTTGATGGCTGGCATGGACCTGCCGCTGAAAGTGGTGCGCCAGCAGATCTCCTCGGCAGTGGATCTGATCATTCAACAAACGCGTTTGAAAGACGGAGCGCGCAAAGTGACCGCGATCACCGAAGTGGTTGGCATGGAAGGCGATACTGTCGTGCTGACCGATATTTTCAAGTTCGAACAAACCGGCATGGGACCCGATAATAAAATCATCGGCGAGCTCAAACCCACCGGCATTCGTCCGATCTTTTCCCCGCGCCTCGAGGTGGCTGGCTTCAAACTCGGCGCCGAAATCTTCATGCCCGGTACTCCCGGGCGAAACCAACGGCGGTAAATCGGCGCATACCTCTGCTATAATCGTGGCAGTACAGTTGAGGAGCCATGGATAGCAAAACCCAGATCACGATTCGTACGAAAAAAATCGGCGTGTTGATGCGCGACGCGCGGCTTGCCGCGCGCCGCTCGATTCCGGAATGCGCGCAAGCCATCGGCGTAAAAGCCGGCGCGTTCCGCGCGTATGAAGACGGGCGAAAATCGCCTTCTTTACCGGAACTGGAAGCGCTCGTTTTCTTTTTGGATTTGCCCATCCATCACTTTTGGGGGAAGGAGATTCGTTCGGAAGTTGCGGCTCCGCACGAAAAGATCGATCTTTCCAAACTTCTGGCTGTTCGCCAGCGGAAAATTGGCGCGCTCCTCCGGCAGGAACGAAACAACACCTCCATATCCATTCGAACGCTTGCGCAAGAAACGGGGATCTCCAGCGCGCGCATCAAAGCCTACGAGTTGGGCGAACGCCCCATCCCGTTGCCCGAACTCGAAGTATTACTCCAAGCCCTGCATGGGCGGGTCGAATCGTTCTTCGACCGCAGTGGACCCATCGGGCAATGGATGATGAACGAGGAGGCGATCCAGACCTTCCTCGAACTCCCGGAAGAACTGCGCCAGTTCGTCTCCATGCCGGTCAACCGCCCGTACATCGAACTGGCGATGAAACTCAGCAACATGTCGCGCGATAAATTGCGTTCGGTTGCCGAGGATATTCTCGATATCACCCTCTAAACACTGTGAACGACATTACTGCTTCCTCATTAAACGAACAGGGAAAGAAAGAATACGAAAAGGGGGCTTACCTCGCCGCGGCAAAATTGTTTGCCCAAGCCGCGCAGGCGTACGAAAGCGCGAACGATCGGCTCAATGCGGCGGAGGCGAAGAATAATCAAAGCGTGGCGCTCCTACAGGGGGGCAAAGCCAACGATGCGCTGAAAGCGACTGAGGGCACGGAAGAAATTTTCGCCGATGCCGGCGATTTAAAACGACAGGGCATCGCCATCGCCAACCGCGCCGCGGCGTTGGAAGGACTCAAACAGTGGCAGGAAGCGCTGACGGAATATGACCGCGCCTCCGCGCTATTCGAACAGGCGGGCGAAGGCGATATGCACTCGATCGCGCGAAAAGCATCGGCGAACATTCACCTGAAATTCGGGCATGTGCACAGCACGCAAATGGATGTGTACGATTCACTGCGGCTGGTCGAAAACCCCACCTTTGCCCAACGGATCATGCGCTTCCTCCAAAGAACTGGGTTTATCAAATAACGAAAACACGCGCAACGACAAGACATTTGGAATGTTTTCGCATCGCAAAGGATGTCCGTGATCAACACTCTCGTGCGCCCAGCGGATTCAAACGACCACAGACAACTCTCCAACCTGATCTTTCACGAGACTCGCCTGCACCGTCACCTGGATTGGCGTTCGCCCCTCGATTGGCTGGGAGGTCCGTTTTATTGGGCGCTCGACGACAGAGGTAGGATCGACGCCGCGCTGGCTTGCCCGCCGGAAGCGCCCGGCGCGCATTGGATCCGTTTTTTTGCGCATAACGGCAGTTGGAGCGCCGATAACGCCTGGTCGTTATTGTGGCATGAGGCGCGCAAGACCGTGGCGCGCACCGGCGGAGGCGCTGTCGCCGCCATCGTCATGCAACCCTGGTTCGAACAACTCCTCGCCCACAGCGGATTCGAAACGCGTCAGGGGATTGTGATGCTCGAGTGGGCGTATCAGCCGTGGGCGCGGAAAGAAGCGGCGGGGGTTCAAATCCGAAAGATGACCGAGGCTGACTTGCCTTGCATTGAAACAATAGACCTCTCCGCATTCGGAGTGTTATGGCATAACCCGATCGATACCTTACGCGCCGCTTTTTCCAAGGCGTTGTTCGCCTCGATTGCCGAGGGCGATCGGGGGATCATTGGGTATCAGATCACTACAGGAGAAAGGCAACGCGCGCATCTCGCGCGTTTGGCAGTGACTCCCGCCGCGCAGGGACACGGCATCGGCAGGTTTCTGGTCGGCGATCTGTTGACGAGGCTCCTCGATCATGGGATCGGCAAACTCAGCGTGAACACGCAAAGCGACAACGGTTCGTCGCTGGCGTTGTATAAAAAACTGGGCTTCACCCGCACGGGCGAGCAATATCCGGTGTATGTGTTCGATGTGAGCTCGATGGAGGCATCATGGCAGAACGAATCGATTCGATGATCGTCAACGCGCTGGTGAGGCAGGCGCTCGCCTCGGCGCAGGAGGTGATGGGCGAGAATGGGTTGAACGCGGTGCTGCGCTCGAGCGGGTTGGAACGTTTCATCGGCAATTTTCCACCGGATAATTTAGAGCCAGCCATTCAAGCATCGCAGTACGCAAAACTCAATGAAGCCATCGAGCAATTCTATGGGCGCGGCGGGCGCGGTATGTTACGGCGCATCGGCAAGGCGTCGTTTCAATATGCGGTGCGCGAGCAAGCCGCGTTGCTGGGTCTCGCCGGTGTGGCGTTGAAATTACTCCCGGAAAAACAACGGATCAAATTTATTTTGAACAGCATGGCTAGCGCGCTCAGAAAGAGCAACCCGCAGGTAGACGCCTCGCTGGACGACAGCGGCGGGCGAATTGCATATACGGAATCTACCTGCGCGATCTGCCAGGGGCGTCATAGCGAGGCGCCAATCTGTCACCTTTATGCCGGCTCCATTGGCGAAGCCGTGCAGTGGGCAACAGGCAAAGAGTTTGAGATCGTCGAAACTCATTGTTGCGCAAAAGGCGACCCGTATTGCCGGTTCGAAGTGGGAGCGGCTCGTGAGTGAATTGAAATTTTCAAACCGTATTCTGCGGCGTTTTACAGAAACTGTGGCGCTCGAATTAGGCGCGGATCAGTTCCGCGTGATGGTGACGCTGGCAAAACTGCCCGTCGAGTGGACGAAGCCAGATACGTTCAACAAGATGAGCGGGGTCGAATCGGCGCGGGCGTACGCGCAACTCCAAGCGGCGATGCGCTCTCACTTCGGACGCGGCGCGCGCGGCGTGTTGTTGCGAGTCGGCGCGCGCTTGTGGAATCACCTGCTGGAAGATGCCGCGCTCGGCGGAAAAGCCCAGGCGGCGGTGATCAAGCGGCTTCCGTTGGCGGCGCGTCGTAAACAGACGTTGGAACTGCTCGCCAAATTCATCGCCGGCGCGTCGGGCGATATGACGGTTCACAGCCTCGACCTCGACTTGCTCCTCGTGGACCATGCCTCTCCCGCCGCGGATGGGCAACGCGAGGCGGCGCCTATTTGCTTTATTACACAAGGGTTGATCCGCGAGAGTTTATATTGGGCAACCGGCGCAAGTTACGATATAGAAGAGAGCGCCTGCAAGGCGCAGGGACATCGCGCGTGCGAATTCAAGATCGCCGCCGGTAAATAAGCGTCTACTCACCTGTTCCTAGACAAATCCCGGCGCACATGGGAAAATCTGCGCCGAAATCATATTCCTCAAGGAGTTTTCATGAACGCCGACAAGAAAAGCAAACGCCAACTGCGACGCGAGCAAATGAACAAACAAAGCGCGCGCAACCGCCTGGTCGTTGGCGGCATCATCACCCTCATCGCGGCATTTTTTCTCTATGCCATTCTTAGGCCCATTCTGGCGCCGATTGCGGATGTGGTAGCCGTTGAATCCCATGAACGTTACATGGCAGACGGTAATTCCATGGGCGACCCGAATGCAAAGATCCAAATCACCGAATATTCCGATTTCCAATGCCCGTTCTGCAAACGTCATTATTTGGAAGTGGAACCGCTTCTCGAACAATATTACATTGATACCGGCAAGGTGTTTTTCACCTATCGTTCGGCGGGGAACTTTGTCAGCCAGGGTGGCGGCGGAGGCAATACCGAATCGGAGGACGCCGCGGAAGCCGCCTACTGCGCCGCCGACCAGGGCAAGTTCTGGCAAATGCACGACGCGTTGTTCCAAAATAACCGCGATGTGGAAAACCAGGGGTCGTTCTTCCCGCGCCGGCTTTCGGAGATCGCCGCTGTGGCTGGGCTGGATGTCAATCAATATCAAGAATGTTTCGACAGCGGACAATACAAGGACCGCGTCCGGCAAGATCAGACTGACGCCACCGCGGCAGGTTTGCAGGGCACGCCATATTTCGTGGTCACGTACACCGTCAACGGCGAGACAAAATCCAGCGTGGTGAACGGCGCTCAACCGTTCAGTGAATTTCAGGTCACTCTGGAAGCCATACTCAACGAGATCGGCGCGCAGTAAAGTAGATCACAAAAAGACACGAGGAAACTCTCGTGTCTTTTTGATTCTCAATCTAGCCAGCCTACCTGTAGATCGTTGCTAAGATTTCCCCACCCGGTTGTTTGTACCGCCGACCCCATTCAGACCTCCCGGCTTAGAGAGCGTTTCTTGAGTCTTTTTTGGACACGGATAACACGGATTTCACGGAGAAAACCATTTCAAAATCCGTGGTTGACCGTGTCATCCGTCAAACTTGTACTGCGACTGAAAGGAGTGTCGAAGTATCCGTGTACTTAAGAAAATTACCGAAGAAGCCCCCATACCGCCAACGCGCCGAAGATGACCGTGGTCACGATCGCGCCGGTGAACACACTGCGCGACTCGCGTTGGTCTACCAATTGCAACATGGGCGGAATCCCTTCCACATCCCATAACGGACCGGCGAACGAGGCGAACATCACGCCGCCAAAGAGTCCGCCAATGTGGCCCCAATTGTCGATGCTGGGGGCGAGACCCATAAATAAATTGACAAAAATGATAAAGATCACATTGCCGATCGCGCTTCGGAATTGATGCGAGAATATTTTTCGATTCTGGATAAGAAACACCAACTCTGCGCCGATCAACCCGAAGATCGCGGTAGACGCGCCGACCGACACCCCGGTTGTGAAAAGGAACGACATCACATTCCCCGCAAACGCGCCGAGCACATACAGCAGAAAGAAGCGCCCATGTCCGAAGGCGCGTTCCAGCCCGACGCCGAAGATGAACAGGGCATACATGTTAAAGCCGATGTGCGCGAACCCTCCGTGCACGAGCGCAGGCGTGAACAACCGCCAGAGTTGACCATCGCGGATCAAGTCGTTGGATTTTGCCAACATGCCGACGGGGAAATCGAAGTTCAGAAAAGCCTGACTCGCCAGTTGGAGCAAGTACACGAACACCGTCACGCCGATCAGGGCATACGTGACATACGGCGCGGACTGGGGCAGGGCGATGCGAACCATTTGGGGAGCGGGAGCAGGTTCAATGGGACGAAGAGGCGTTTCCTGATTCACAATGTCACCTTTCGGGGTTTGACGCGATGGTGTTCCGCGTCGATGATGGCGCGGATGGTATCCACCGTTTTGTCCAGTTGAAAATCACGGTTGACGATCACGTAATCGAACGCTTCCAGACGATTGAGTTCTTTGCGCGCCGTGGCAATGCGAATGGCGAGCGAATCGGCGGTTTCAGTCTTGCGCGTTTCGAGGCGATGGACAAGCTCATCTTCATTCTGCGTGGTGATAAAGATCATCAACGCTTCGGGCGCCATTTTGCGCACCGTTTCCGCGCCCTGCACATCAAGCCGCATGATGACATCCTTACCGCTGGCAAGCGCCTCGCGCACCTGCTGTTTTGGGATGCCCTTGTAATCGCCATAAACGATGGCATGTTCAATCAACTCATCCTCGGTGATCATGCGCGCGAACTCATCGTTCGACACGAACAGATAGTCGCGCCCGTGCAATTCGCCGGTGCGTTTGTGTCTCGTGGTGGCAGTGACCACAAAATGAAACGGCAATCCGCGCTCTTGCATACGCTGCATCACCGTATCTTTGCCCGCGCCCGAGGGGCCCGAGATCACAATGAGGAGTGGTTGTGGAGATTGAAAATCGAATTCGGACATGGAGGAATTTTACCAGAGGGGCATCATCACCTTAGCCACAGAGCGCCCAGAGATTGTTGAGATTTCTTCTCTTTCTCTGCTGTCTCTGTGATCTCTGTGGCAAGGAAAAAATAATCGCATCTCCCCACACCTTTGGCTGATTCCGTATAAAATAGCGGCATGCCCACCTACGATTTTGTCTGCAACACCTGCAACCAACGCTTCGACGTGTTCATGTCGTTTGCCGAATACGGCAAAAAGCCGGTGACCTGCGCTCACTGCAACAGCAAAGACGTGCGCCGCCGCATGACGAAGGTCCGCATTGCGAAATCGGACGACAGCCGCATGGACTCGATGGCGGACGATTTCAGCGGATTCGAGGGGCTCGAAGACGACCCCAAAGCCATGGGGCGCATGATGCGAAAGATGGGAAAGGAAATGGGCGAAGACCTGCCCGCCGAATTTGACGAAGTGGTTGACAGGCTTGAATCAGGTCAAAGTCCCGAAGAGATCGAGAAGGCTGTCCCCGATCTCGGCGCGGGCGGTGATGACGAATAAGGAAAATCGTGGAGCGGGATTTTCATCCAGCAAATAAAAAATGACTGTCACTTTGAAAGTGACAGTCATTTTGTTTATTGACGATCTTTTATCCAACCGGAGCAGTCCCGCTACCGCCGCTTCCACCGCCACCGCCACCGCCACCGTCGCCGCCGCCGATAACCTTTCCGGCTTGCTCTGTAAGATTTTTGAGGTTTCGCACACGCCCCAGCATATCGTGCCAGAACGAACTGCCCGCGCTGGCGGCGAGACCCGTGGCGATTATCCCGCCGAAATGACCGATCGGCGTATCCAGGCTGGCAATCACATCATTCGGGAAAAGCACGCCAAGAAGTTGGAATGTGTTGATCTGCATAACGTACGCAATAATAACGCCGATCACCGCGGAAAGCACGCGCAGCCACGTGATGCGGCTCTTTTCCGTGCTGGCATATTTCTGCCGCAGGGTTGCAAGTTTCAAGGCGATGTCCTTTTGCACCGTGTCAACCTGAGCCTCCAGCCCCATTTCTGTGAGCGCTTTCACGGCATCCTCGCGCAGCGCGTCTACCGTCCTATCCAACTCTTGCAGATTCGTCTTGGTCTGTGAAGTGAAAGTCTGGATCGCGATCACCTTCTTGGCATCGTCAGAACCTTCCGGCAACCACTCCTGCACCGATTTCAACACATCATCGGGGCTGGCTTGCTTGCGCAACCCGCGAAACCACGTGAATGGCTCGAGCAATGTTTCCACGCTCACTGAGAGAACAAGCAGGATCGCGAAATACGCGCCCAGCACACCCAACACGATCGTAAAACCATCGAGACTCATGGCTAACTCCTCCTGTGCAAGATTTTCAACAGTATAGCACCAACTGCAAACTACAACATCTTCTCGATCGTCGCGCGGTGTTCCGCAAAATGTTCCGCCGAATCGCCCAACACCCACAACAGCAAAGGTCGTTTCTCAGGGTCGTCCGCGCGGCGAGGCTTCATCAACTCTGCGAACGGCAGGGTATCCAACTTCCTCGCCAACTCCGCATACACGCGCCGCAATTCATCCAACACGTCATCTAACGAACGGTTGCGGTTTCTTTCAAACAACACAGGGTTGATCACATCCATATCCCAGCCTCGCACCACCTCAGGCTCCACGCGCATAACTTCGTGCGCCGGACGTTTATCCATGTGATAACCCATCAGGATGTTCATCCACTCGGTCAGATGCGCCAGATTATCTTTCGGACTCCACCCGCCCGCGTCCGGCGTTGTCAATTTATTCGCCTTTTGGAGTTTTTCCACCACCTCCATGAGGGATTTCCACTCGCGCTCGATCTCAGACATCAATTCGGATTTATTACCGGGGATGAATTGCTCGTCGGTCATGCTCGCCTCTTTCTACGGGACGATTGATTCGCCCTCGTCAACTTTTATCTTCTCTTCATCTTTTCTCAACACCCACGCCCCGCCGCGGACAAGGGTCGTCTTCTTCCCATCCACTTTCACATACGCGCCGTCGCTGAGCATGATCACGGGATTGTCGTGAAATGAATGATACTCCGAAAGCCAGTCATCATGCATAGGAGATTGTCCATAGGCATCTGCATCGTAATGCGCAACAAAATTGAACAGTGAGGCGTTCAAACCATCGAAATGATCCGTCTCTACAGAGTTCATATCTTTGGATGTGAGGATGTTCGGTCCGCACACGATCATCCCCGCGCTGAATCCAACAACGGGCAACCCCGATTGAACTTTTTTACGAAGATACGGCATCAATCCGCTGATGTGCAGGCGATGATTCAACAAAAACGTGTTGCCGCCCGAAATGTAAACCACATGCGCCTTGCGGAGGATGGATTCCATCTTCGGCAGTTCCATCCGATCGGTATCAATCAACTCGACGCGCGCAAGTTTTTCAAATGAGCGGACAGTGTAATCCAGCCAGCGATTCACGTTCAACGAAGCCAGCGGCATGAACGCAATCGTCGGCTCATCTTTATCTTGCAAATGAGGCTTGCACGCATCAACCACCCAACGAATGTCGCGGTCGCCTGGCGTGGAGAGGAGATGAAGAGTGGGCATAGGAATACTTTAGCGTGTTGCCTTGAGCAATGGCGGAAAACTCCGCGCAGGTACATTCAATGACTTTTAAGTTTTTAGGTGTTGGAGGTTTTCCGTTGAGTCAACGGTCATGTATTACGAATTTACCGTTTCTTCCATCCATGCAGGTTTTAAATCGTAATACAAAACATCGGGGTCAATATCTGCGCCGTTGTCCCAACCGATTGTTCCCCCAACGACTTTGACAGCGCGAAACATCTCGGGGTTATTGCGAATCGGCTCGAAGATTTCGCCGCGCAGGAATTTTTCAAGGTCAATTTCTTTTTGAACTTCGTTTTGAAATATGACGCGAACCCGAAAATTTTCAAGGGGCTCGACCGATTTAACGCGAACCAGCGGACCAGGTGTATTCATCTTCTTACTCCTACTCTAATCCTTCGATCTTTTCCAAAGGTTTCTCCAATCGAGCACGCTCCCAATCATCTTTCAATTCTGCACGATGTTGGGAAGCCCATTCAATCACCAAAGCATGAGCGCGACGCGGAAGACCGCCGCGCGAAACATCCAGAGTTTCAATTTCATAGATCGCCTCATGTTCGCCGTATTCCGCATGAAAATGAGGCGGCATATGATCGTTGTAATACATATAAATCACGATCCCAAAGAACTCACTAACACGCGGCATGAAAATATTATACAGCAAGAACGAACAACGAAATCAGAATAATTACCATTCATTATTCTTCAACGATTTGGATGATTTACGCTGGATTCTACGAAGTTCATCCTTCTCCTGCTTGTTAAGGGGTGTCAGTGTACGATTAATCCCATCTATCTCCAACCTCCCCACGATCACCCTCCTCAACCCCTCCTGCACGGACTCCCACTTCTGCCCCGCATCCACCACCGCCCAGCGACTTGGCTCCGCTTTCACCATCTCTAAATACCCTGCGCGGACGCGTTGGTGGAATTCGACGGTGTACGCGTCCATGCGATTCCATTCGTCGTCTTTCTTCTTGCGTCTGAGTCCTTCTTCCACATCCACATCCAGCAACACCGTCAAATCAGGGACAAGTCCTCCCGTCGCGTACTTCACCAACCCGCGGACTTGCTCCAAGTCTTGTTGATGCCCGTAGCCTTGATAGGCAATCGTCGAATCGTAGTAGCGATCGGAGATGACAATTTCCCCGTCGGCGAGACGCGGTTTGATGACCTGCTCCACGATTTGGGCGCGCGCGGCTTGGTAGAGGAGAGTCTCGGCGCGCGGATGCATCTCCACGTTTTTCAGATCATGGATCACTTCCCGAATCTGCTCGCCAATGGACGTGCCGCCTGGCTCGCGCGTGGGGAATACGACATGTCCTTTCTCGCGGAGGTATTCCACGAGATACGGGATGTGCGAGGTCTTGCCTGAGCCTTCGGGTCCTTCGAGGGTGATGAACATGGGGGAGGTAGAGATTAGAGACTGGAGATTAGAGATTGGAAGAGCAATGTTGCACACGCTATAGACTTGTTTTCATTGATTAGATTTCTAATAAGTTATTTTAGGAATTTCCAATCCTATCAAAAAGATTTTTCCATTTGACTCAATAAAATTAGAATGGTTTACTACTTGCCAGATGAAACTTAATTTCTCGTCAGTGAGTTCTCCATTAGGTACAAATTCATAAAAATCTTCTAGTGCAAATCCAAACTTGTCTTCAGGCCACACATACTCAACAGTAATATTGTTGTAATTATACTCAGTCTCTTCAATTGGAAAAACATATAAGTAGCCAATTGTAGGGAGAAACTCCTTTGGTTTTACTCCAGCACCAGACTTAATGTAATCAACCAATTTCGATATTTCCTCATTCGTATCTAGCAACCCATCACGTTCTTTGCCACTAAGTCGAATACGCATGTAATCATATGAATTTCCGCCGCCACCACCAAACCAATTGAAATAGCCTGCATCAACAAACTTCTCAATTAACGTTTTCATCTCATTTGGTTGCAGGTAGCCTTCAAAGACTTTTCTTGTATCATCTTCATTGATTACCCAGACAATTCGCCCATCGCCCCAAATTCGAAAATCTGGGATATATCCGTATGGGATTTCTGTCGGACCTAATTCATAAGAAATAATGAGAGTATCAGGTGATGAGTCCCATATTGCTTTTGGGTGTTCGCTGTTGTATTTGACAAACAAAAAGAAAACACAACCCACAATTATCAAAACGCGCAACAAGAAAAATGGAAGATTTGATTTTGACTTTCCCATAGTTTTGAATATATTCAACTAACAACACAGGCACACAAGCCACGTATCTACCTGTTTCCTTGTCTACTTACATCACTCCCTAAAAATCCTCACATGCCTCCTCGGTTCTTTCCCGTAAGAGTGACTGACCAACTCAGCGCTGCGCGCCATTTCGTGTTGGAGGCGGCGGACGAGTGACGGACCTGGAGGCAAGTCTACCCAGCGTTCGCCGTTGAGGACGGCGGAGATGGCTTGTTGTGTTTCGTGGCGGATGTCTTCCATGTTGTCGCGGGTGGGCGCGGCGCTCAGGTTGTAGAGGTCGCTGAGGAACTGCTCCACTTGCGCCACGGTGTTGGCGCGCAGGACATAGATCGGCATCCCGCGTTGCTCGGCTTCCATCACGGTCTGCTGGCGGTTGCGATAATACGTCCGCAGGGTGACGAGCGCGTCGGCTTCGCTCACGTCGCGCACGACGACGGCTGGCACGCCGAGTCGCTTGGCGGCTTGTTGCAGTCGATTCTTCGCGACGCCATACGCGTACACGCGAACGGTTTGCAACGCGGCTCCAATAGCGGGAGTCGGCTGAGGCGTGGGTAAAGCCTCCGCTGTTGAAGCAGACCGAAGTCCGCGACGAGGCGTTTTCACATCCGCCTTAGGCTTTGCGGGCGGCGCAGATTTCTCGATCTGGATTTTTCCCTCGGCATCGCGCATCCGCACTTCGGGAGGCAGGGGCGCGTCGCGCAACAGCGAATCTACAGAAGACATGATGTCGGTGTGGACCGCAAAACGATCGCGATGCTGGATCTCGATCAGGACGTCGAACGTGGGCGGAGCGCGTCTTTCGAGGACCGTTTTCTGGGTGCCCCTTCGACGCGCTTCCTCGTCTGACAGCGTGACCGCTTCGATGCCGCCGACGAGATCGCTGAGCGTTGGGTTGAGGAGCAGATTGTCGAGCGTTTGACCGTGCGCCGTGCCGATGAGTTGCACGCCGCGTTCGGCGATGGTGCGCGCCGCGAGGGCTTCGAGCTCGCGCCCGATCTCGTCAATGACGATGACTTCGGGATTGTGATTCTCGACCGCTTCGATCATGACCTCGTGCTGGTGCGTCGGCACTTTGACTTGCATCCGCCGCGCCTTGCCCACTGCGGGATGAGGCACATCGCCGTCGCCGCCGATCTCGTTGGATGTGTCCACGATGATGACGCGTTTATTTTCAGCGAGGATGCGCGCCGACTCGCGAAGCAAAGTTGTTTTGCCAACGCCAGGTCGTCCGAGGATGAGCACAGACTTGCCCGTCTCGATGATGTCTTGAATGATGTCCACTGTGCCGTAGACGGCGCGACCCACGCGCAGAGTTAATCCCACCACTGCGCCGCGTCGGTTGCGGATGGCGGAGATGCGATGGAGAGTCCGCTCGATGCCTGCGCGGTTGTCCGCGTCGAAAGTGCCGATGCGCTCGACAACGTGGTCGAGTTCGGCGCGCGTCAGTTCGGCGCCCGAAAGCACGACTTCATTTTCGACAAAACGCGCGGAGGGAACGCGTCCGAGGTCGAGGATGATTTCGAGGAGCAGGTCGCTGTTGTTCGCCTCTTCGACCGAGTGACGGATGTTGGTGGGAAGCACGTCGAGGAGGGCGTCGAGGTCGTCGGTGATTTTGAGTTGGGTCATGGTGGTTTCAGGTGTCACGTTTCAGGTTTCAAGTTGTGAGGCGTGACGGAGGAGAATTGGGATGATTGGAGATTGGAGATTAGAGATTAGAGACTGGAGACTGGAGATTGGGTTAGAGAGGTTAACGGATTTTGGGGTGGGGAAGTTTCCTGTCTCGTTTGGCTATTATACGAGGAATACGGAAATCCCCGCGTGATAGGTTCGATTCAGATAAAAACGCCTTGCGAGGATTTCCATCGCAAGGCTTGGCTTTAGACAAATTCAGCAACAGCAACACTCCGCCGTTTGGCGAAATTCTTGCGATGGGTTTTGATTCGCTCGATTTCGTGCAATGTTTCCGCTGTGAGGTAACTTTCTCCACAATGAGGACAGGATACAACAGGCACGTTTTCAATGACGAGCAAATTCTCGCCCTTTCCATAACTGCGCGTCACATAACGGATGCGAGCGCCTTCCTTTCCACAAATATCACAAATCATGGTTTGCTCCTACTCACGATAGACGGTAATGATCACCAACATCGATGTAACGCTTATCTTTCCAACTACACAGGCGATGCTTCCTTCAATTGTTCCGCCTTCAATGATGTACTTCCATTCGGCTGTTTCCGAATCCTTTTGTCTTTCGGTGATCTTGCCTGTCAAAATGAGACTCTCAACATCAAAAATAGATAATTCATCTTCATCCATTTCTTCTTCAGCATGCAGGGTCATCACATACTGCCTGCTACGGATTTTCTCCCGCATCTGTTGAAGGATTCGTTCGTACACATCATCTCCTGATTAATTTTATCACGGCAATGGCTTACTTCTTCCCCTCAACCCGACTCACCCGCGAAGGCTGAACGCTCACTCCCTTCGGCACAGCGGATGCGGGCAAGCCTTCCTTCACCAGCCGCGCGAGGTGTTTCACCATCACCGCCTGGCGCGGACCCGACTTCGCGCCCAAGTCTGCAAGCACGGGTTCGAGCCATGCCTGATACGAACGGACACACACATACACGGGACGAGAACGTCTGTCGGGTAGTTGGCTGATCAACGAGGCAAGTTTCGCGCTCACATCGGTCGCTTCGGGATGGATGAGCGGCGTCAACACAATTCCATGCGCTCCATGCGTCACGCTGACGTGGCATTTCGCGCCATCGTTGCTCAGCCATCCAAGCGGTGTCTTTGGCTGTGGTTCGACAGGTTGCAACAGTGGCGGGACAATTTGATGATACAGACTCTGCACCGCAGGAAGATGAACGGAGCGGACTCGGCTCCACGCTTCGTTCTTCGCCTCAGCCTGCTCCCCCATCCCAGACATTTCCCACATCCTCTGCCATGCGTAGACGGAGAATCCCGATTTCCGCAGAGGCACGAACGCATCGCTGACCTCGTCCACTTCTGCAAGAACGTGGAACGCGCCCCATGTCCCTGCTTGGGCGGATAGGTTTTCGATCAACGCGGGCAATTCGGGGTGAGTCAGATTCGACAACGGCGCAAGATACAGCAACTTTGCAAACGTATCTTCCTGCGAATGGATTATCCCGCCTAGCACCGAGTCATGTTCGCCGTTTGCGATCGCGCCATAGACGTGCCGCGCGGGATTCATGTACGCGAGCAATCGCACCGCGCCGAGCGGATTCCCCCGAGTCAACGTGCGCGCCGTATCCAACCCTATCGCCTCATCGCGGAAGCGATACAGTTGCGGAAGGTCCAACAAAGCAAGCGGTCGGATGGACATATTCAATTTTTACCACAAAGTACACAAAGAGCACAAAGGTTTAATTGCGCGGCGCAACGTGATGACTTCTACTTGACCATCTTTCGCCAAGGTTTAAAACAAAGAACCACAACCATCACTCAACCAACCTTAGTGACCTTCGTGTACTTCGTGGTTAAACGATTTCTCAATCAACCAGTGTCAAAAAATATTTATGGAAGCGCGTGTCGTCCGTCAGTTCGGGGTGAAACGACGTGGCGAGGAGATGTCCCTGTTGCGCGGCAACAATCCTCCCGTCGGAAACCGAGGCGAGAATCTTTGCATCCCCGCTCACCGACTCGATGATCGGCGCGCGGATGAAGATCGCGTGATAATCTTCCTTTGTGCCTGTGGCTTGTTTGAGTTCAGGAATATCCAAATCCGTTTCAAACGAATCGATCTGACGACCGAACGCATTGCGTTGCACTTTGATATCCATCAATCCAAGCAGAGGCTGGTCGCGGCTCACATCTTTTGAAAGAAAGATCGCGCCCGCACACGTTCCCCAGATCGCATGGCGTTGACCGAATGTCTTCAACGAATCCATCAAGTTGTACGCGACGGCGAGTTTGCCAATCGTCGTAGACTCGCCGCCAGGGATGATGAGCCCGTCGAGTCCCTTGAGATGTTCAGGCAAACGCACTTCGGATGCTTCCACGTTCAAGCGCTTGAGCATCACGATATGTTCAGCGAAGTCTCCTTGTAAGGCAAGTACTCCAATCTTCATAGTTGTAGTCAATTCAAAGTCAAGAGTAATCAGTCATCAGTTATCAGGCTGCTCACTGATGACTGATCACTGCTCACTATCTTTTACCAACCCCTCCCCGCGATCTTCTCCGCCTCGGGCATCTGCGACACATTACGCCCGACCATCGCCTCGCCGAGATTCTTGCTCACCTCCGCGAGAATGGACGCGTCTTGATAATGCGTCACCGCTTTGACGATTGCATTCGCGCGCTTCGCGGGATCGCCGCTCTTGAAGATTCCCGAACCGACGAACACGCCGTCCACGCCGAGTTGCATCATCAACGCGGCATCGGCGGGAGTCGCAACTCCGCCCGCGGCAAAATTGACAACGGGCATGCGCCCGAGTTCTTTCGTCTCTTTCACCAATTCATACGGCGCGCCGATCTCTTTTGAATAGCGCATCAACTCTTCGTCAGCCATCGTGGTCAACTTGCGAATATCGCCCAACACGGTCCGCGCGTGACGCACCGCCTCGACCACATCGCCCGTCCCTGCTTCACCTTTCGTGCGGATCATCGCCGCGCCTTCACCCACGCGTCGCAACGCCTCGCCGAGATTACGGCATCCGCACACGAACGGCACAGTGAAGTTATGTTTCAAAATATGATTCGATTCATCGGCGGGCGTCAGCACTTCCGACTCGTCAATGTAATCCACGCCCAGCGACTCAAGAATCTGCGCTTCGACAAAATGTCCGATGCGGCACTTCGCCATCACAGGGATCGAAACCGAATCGATAATTTTCAAAATCAATTCAGGGTCGCTCATACGCGCCACGCCGCCGTCCGCGCGAATATCAGCAGGCACACGTTCAAGCGCCATCACCGCGCACGCGCCCGCATCCTCCGCGATCTTCGCATGTTCCGCCGTCACCACATCCATGATGACGCCGCCCTTCAACATTTGCGCCAGCCCTTTTTTCTCCGTCCACGTACCAGTTTTTACTTCCATTTTTACTCCTTGGATTTCTCGCGCATGGATTTTTTATCCACGCGATGACTTAATCTTTTCATTTTGGATTCTACCACGCAGGACAAAACGCCTCACCCGAAGGGACGGCTGATTCTGCTTCCTGAAAATTTTTCCACGCTTGAGGATTCTCCCTCACCCCATCCCCTCTCCCGCTGGGAGAGGGGATTCTTGCCTCTTGACAAAATCTCCCGAAAGCATACAATTGCGACAATGATACAATTAGTACAATTATGACAAACAAAAAACTCACCCTCCAAATAGATTTCCGCTCGGGCTTGCCGATCTACACGCAGATCGTCAATCAGGTGCAGGCGCAAGTAGCCAGCGGAATTCTCAAACCAGACGATCAACTTCCAACCGTGCGCGCGTTGGCGGAAGAACTGCGCGTCAACTTCAACACGGTTGCGCGAGCGTATCGTATTTTGGATGAAGCGAGAATCATATCCACGCAACAAGGACGTGGGACATTCATTACCGAGATCCCGCCGCCGAAAGTGACGGAACGTCTGCGCAGAGAATCGCTCGAGGCGTTGACGCAACGATACATCGGCGAAGCGCTGAGGCTGGGATTCTCGAAGAGCGAGGTCCGCCAAATGGTTAGCGACCAGCTCAAAGCGTGGAGTGAAGCGAGTAAGTCCGAAGAATAAATCGTAGCAACGAATTTATTCGTCCAGTGAACGACTGAAGTCGTTACTACGGAAGAACTAAAGGAGAATGAAATGGATACAAAATTTATGAAATCAATAGTTGAAAAGAAAAAATCACGGCAAGCAGATCCGCATATCCCGCCAATCGCATGGTTTCTGTTCATCGTCCTGCTGACAGGATTGATCAAGGGAATAATCTATCTTGATCTCATTGGGGCAACAGACCTGCAAATTACGCTGTTCACGTTTCCGATGCTTGTGCTTGCCATGTATGGGTTATTCGCCATCAAAGTGGCGTCACAATGGGAAAAAGCAGTGGTTTTGCGGCTCGGAAAATTCAAAAAACTCGCCGGACCTGGCGCTTTTTGGATCGTCCCAATCGTTGACTCGATTCCAACGTGGATTGATCATCGCGTGATGGTCACGCCGTTTGCCGCGCAGAAAACACTGACGAAAGATACGGTGCCTGTGGATGTGGACGCGGTACTGTTTTGGGTTGTATGGGATGCCGAGAAAGCCGCGCTCGAAGTGGAAAACTATCGCGCCGCTGTTGACTGGGCGGCACAAACAGCTTTGCGCGACATCATCGGTCGCATGATGCTGGCGGATATTCTCGTGGGACGAAGCGTCATTGATAAAGAACTGCAACAAGTGATTGACGAACGCACCACACCCTGGGGCGTGACCGTGCAGTCGGTTGAGATACGCGACATTGTCATCCCGCAGGATTTGGAAGATACCATGTCGCGGCAAGCGCAGGCGGAGCGTGAGCGTCAAGCCCGCGTGATCCTCGGCGAATCGGAGAAGCAGATCGCCGAATCGTTTGCCGAGGCGTCAAAGGCTTACGCGGATAACCCAACCGCCTTGCACCTCCGCGCGATGAACATGCTCTTTGAAGGCTTGAAAGAAAAAGGCGCGCTGGTGATCGTCCCCAGTTCGGCTGTGGACACGATGAATCTCGGCGGACTCAGCGGCGTCGTCTCGATGGCGCAGAATAACTTGCCGAAGGAAAATAAGTAGAGCGAGATACTATATCGCTCTACGAAAGGAAAATCAAAATGTCAACTCGAACAACCATCTTTATTTCTGTCGCCCTTATCGCCATCGCGATACTGGCGGGACTCCTGCTTTGGAGCCGTCTGCCCGATCCCATGCCTGCGCATTGGAATGCGGCAGGCGAGATTGACGGTTATATGTCCAAATTCTGGGGTGTATTTCTCATACCGATCATCAGCATCGCGCTGGCGGGTTTGTTCCTGATCATCCCAAACATTGACCCGCTCAAGGCAAATATCGCCCAATTCCGCGCCACCTTTAACTGGTTCATCGTGGTCTTTGTGGTGTATATGCTCTACGTCTATGCCCTGACCCTCTTTGCCGCGCTCGGAACCTCTTTCAACATGACGCTCATGCTTTTACCAGCGGTCGGACTGCTCTTCATTGGCATAGGCTATTTGATGAACGGAGCAAAACGCAACTTCTTTATCGGCATCCGCACCCCCTGGACACTCTCAAGCGATACGGTCTGGGATGAAACGCATAAACTCGGCTCCAAACTGTTCATGCTGGGCGGTGTGGTCACCATCCTTTGCGCGTTTCTAGGCGAATCAGGGATATGGATCATGCTGGTCGCCATGCTCGGCGCCGCCTTTGCACCGATCGTCTATTCGTATGTGTTGTATCAGCGAGAAACAAAAGCCTAGCCAAACGGAGCGGGACTCCCCCCGCCCCGTTTCACGTGAAACGGAGGCTCACATGAGCGACGAAATCAAACTATGGGAATATCGCGTCCAGACCATCGGAAGTATGTTTGGATCGAAAGATGAAGATATTCAAGAAAAACTCGATGAATGGGGCTTGGAAGGCTGGGAAGCCATCAATGTGTACACACCATACGGAAGCGGTAAGATCACCATGGTCGCCAAACGTCCGCTCACCGAACGCGCGCGGCGGATGCGTTCCATGCCGTCGCAATAAATCATAAGGAGAAAATACTATGTTGACCGCAGCGTATGTTGTAAGTTTTATGGGGATGATCCTGTTGCCTATCATTTTATGGATCGTCTTCACCCGCAAGTACTCGCTCTCATGGAAGTTCGTACTTGCGGGCGGCTTGACCTTTATCGCCTCGCAGATTTTACACATCCCTCTTGTGGTGGGATTGAACAAGTTCCTACAAAACACATCACTCCTGGTTACCGCCATCGTTCTTGGCCTGCTGGCGGGAGTGTTTGAGGAAACGGCGCGTTATATCCTGTTCAAATTCATTTTGAAGAGATCGCGTTCATGGAAGGAAGGCGTGCTGGTCGGCTTGGGTCACGGTGGGACGGAGGCGATCTTGATCGGCCTTTCTGTCGCATTAACGCTTGTAAACATGATCGCCTATAAAAATATAGATCTGTCCACAGTGCCGAGCATCCCGCCTGAACAACTTGAGTTGGCAAAACAGCAAGTGGAAGCGTTCTGGTCCGCGCAGCCTTTCATGGCATTACTGGGATTCTTCGAACGGGTCTTTGCGATGTGTTTGCACGTATGTTTGTCGTTGATAGTGCTGTATGGGCTTACAAAGAAACAAGCCGTTTGGTTCTGGCTGGCTCTGCTATGGCACGCCTTCGTGGACGCGGTCGCTGTGTATGCGGGTCAATCCATCGGCGCTTTACCAACTGAGGGTCTTATCGCCATCTTTGCCGCGATCAGCGTGTGGATCGTTTTCAAGATGAGACCAAAGTTTGAGCAAATTAACGAAGTCGGCGAACAGGAAATAGTCGCAGGGTAGAACAAGACTTCCAAAGCCGAATCAGGTTGAGGCGGGAGGCGAAGCGGGCCATCCATCCAGATAAACAGGATTAATTATTTGTCTATACAAATAATTAATCCGTTCTTTTTATCGAGAGTACAATCAGCGCATGAAAAAATTGTTGCATCCGCTGTTGCTCATTATTTTTGTTTCGACGTTGATCGGCGCGGGCATGTTGCGGCGCGGGCATGAATGGGGCGACGATTGGGCGTGGTATGTGTTGCAAGCAAAAAGTATTGTGGATGGTTCGTTGGATGAATTTATCGAGATCAGCGATTTCACAAATTATCAATCCACAACGCATCTTGGACCACTCGCCTACCCATGGGGCTACCCATTGATCTTGGTTCCTTTTTACGCGCTGAACGGAATCAGCCCGATGACGTTGAAGATTCCCGGGCTACTTTTTTTTGCGGGATTATTAGTTTGCTTGTATCTCTTTGCAAGATCGCGCCTCACGCGGACCGAAAGCCTGATCTTCGTGTCGTTGTTCGCATTCAGCCCAATGTTGTTGGAATTTCTCGATTACATTCTTTCGGATATTCCATTTCTTTTCTTTTCGACACTGACTTTATTTCTCGTAACACAACAAAACGAATCGCGGACACGCTACGCGCTGATCGGCGCGTCTATCTTCTTCACAACCTTCCTGCGCGCTACGGGACTTCTCCTGCTCGGTTGTTTTTTGATGATCGAGTTTTTCAAATTGATTGCCCAACGCAAAGATCGGAACGTCGTCAAACGAATCGTTTTGAACTCCTTTATTGTTTGCGCAGTGTTCGCCGTATTATGGATTGCGAATATGCTGTTATTTCCCGGCGGAGGCGAGTCTTATCTTTCGCAATATAAAAACCTGACCGTTGACCTCGTGATCGGTTTTATCGGCGCGTACTTCAAAGTGTACGGCTGGTTCTTCGGTGAAGCGGCAGGATGGCAATACCTTTACTACTTTGTTTTGGCTTTCGCCCTCCTCGGCGCATGGATTCGACGCCGCGATGAGTTGTATTTCATCCTTTTCTTTGCTGTGTGGATGCTTGTTCACATCACATACCCCTACTGGCAGGGACCGCGTTACATCTTCCCGCTTTTGCCTATTTTCATCTACTTCGCATTTCAGGGGATGAAATTTGCAATCGGAAAACTTTCTGATCAGCGCCAAGTGACCGCTCAGCGCGTGATGTACGGTTTTTGGATCGCAATTGCTGGTTATTTCCTTGTTACATCAAGTATCACCTCCATCAATAATGTGCAAACCGGACGAAAGATCAACGGACCGTTCGACCCAATGAGCGTCGAAGTGTACGACTGGGTGGCAAGAAAAACTCCGCCCGACAGTGTGTTGATCTTCTATAAAGCTCGCGTGATGAGATTAATGACAGATCATCCATCGATCATGATCAATCAATGTGACGGGATGCTGAAAGGCGATTATTTGATCCTCAGTAAGAAGGTTGGCAAGAACAACCAAGTTCCGCCGGAGGAAATTGGCGCATGCGATCTTCTTTTGGACAAGGAATTAGAAAATCGAAGATTTGTGATTTACAGGATCGTGAAATAACGCCAAAGCCATCCTAAGAAACGAGAACTTGAGAGCTTATGCTCTTTTTACGTCCTTTTCCCCGTCTATGCTTAACATAAAAAAGGATGTCGCCTTTCGCTTTTTTGCATAACGGCATCCTGTCATACACAATTTAATTGATGGACATGAATGGCACGGCTCTTAAGTGGTACAGCTTCCTAATCGGGGTCGTTATAGATCGTCAAGCAAACCAATCCTGAATTTATCGAAGAAAAGGTCACGATCCGCACGCCGCCAGTATTTAAATCGTATCGCCGCATCCCAGGGTTCTCAGCGGGCGACCTTGATCAACAAGGTCAAGCTCCATTGCTTTCGTTCGGGCTTTTGCCATTCATGTTAACCGCATTATACTTGCGCCTAGTTTCTTTGGTATCAAATGACGGCGCTCGCCCGTATTTATAGGTTCTCAGGACTTCACGAAAGTTCAGGCGACAGTTTGATTTGCTTGGCAAATCGTGTCGCCTACCTTGACGCAGTGCAACTGTTTCAAGGCAGGGGAAGGGCTCAGCACGACATCGTCAACAAAAAAAGTCGGGACTCGCAAGTCCCGACTTTCGTTTACTTCCTCGTTTTCTTTTTCGCAGCCTTCTTCACCAACTTTTTCTTTACCACTTTCTTCGGCGCAGACTTCTTCCCCTTCGGGGACGATGTCACAACCTTCTTCTTCGCCGTGACCTTCGACTTTCCACTTTCCATTCTCTTCGCTGGCGTCTTATCCATCCACTTGATCACCGCATCGCCAAACTCGGAGCATTTCACTTCCTTTACGTCGCTCATGTGACGGGCAAAATCGAACGTGACGGTCTTCGCCAAAATCGCGCCTTCCATGCCTTTGATGATGAGGTCTGCGGCTTCGGTCCAGCCCATATAGCGGAGCATCATCTCGCCAGAGAGAATCACCGAGCCAGGATTGACTTTATCCAAGTCGGCATATTTCGGCGCGGTGCCGTGTGTCGCCTCGAAGATGGCGTGACCTGTCACATAATTGATGTTCGCGCCTGGGGCGATTCCGATTCCGCCCACTTGCGCGGCGAGCGCGTCGGACAGATAATCGCCGTTCAAGTTCATCGTTGCGATCACATCGAAATCGGCGGGGCGGACAAGCACGAACTGCAACGTCACATCGGCAATCGAATCTTTCAACAGTAGTTTTGTTTTCCATTTGCCGTCGCCGTGTGTACCCCACAACTTCAGCGCATCTTCCACTTCGGCTTTGATCTCTGCTTGTTGCGCGGGCGACATCATGCCGAAACCAGGGTCAACGATCTTCGCGTTATCTTCCACTGAAAGATCAGGCTTGCTTTCTTTGTTGTTGAATATCCACGTTTCGCGTTCGGTCACAACATCGTTGCGATACTCGCGCTTCGCAAGATCATATGCCCAATCTTTGAACGCGCCTTCGGTGAACTTCATGATGTTGCCTTTGTGCACGAAGTTGATACTGCGACGTTTGTTCAGCAAAGCATAATCAATTGCGGCGCGCACGAGTCGCTCTGTTCCATCAACCGACACAGGCTTGAATCCGATCCCGCTCGAATCGGGGAAGCGGATCTTGGCATATTCTTTTGGGAACGACTCTTTCAGAATCGCCTTGAACTTTGCATTATCTTCCGTGCCGTTGGCGAATTCGATGCCTGCGTAAATATCCTCCGTGTTTTCGCGGAAGATGACCATGTCCACTTTTTCGGGCGTCTTCACAGGCGAAGGCACGCCGTTGAAATATCGCACAGGTCGCAGGCACACGTACAGATCGAGCAGTTTGCGGAGCGCGACGTTCAACGAGCGGATGCCGCCTCCAATCGGGGTCGTGAGCGGTCCTTTAATCCCAACCAAAAATTCGGTGAACGCTTCCACCGTTTCGTCGGGCAACCAACTCTGGAACATCTTATACGACTTCTCGCCCGCGTACACTTCCATCCAATGGATTTTGCGTTTGCCGCCGTATGCTTTTTGTACCGCCGCGTCGAACACACGCGACGATGCGCGCCAAATATCGCGCCCCGTGCCGTCGCCCTCCACGAACGGGATGATCGGATTGTCGGGAACGTTTAACTTCCCATTTTGAATTGAAATCTTTGCCCCACTCGCGGGGACTTTTACGTTTTGATACGCCATCGTTCTTATCTCCTTGCGAAAATTATGG
>WBZL01001078.1_pt1 | contig 29418 bp, 17 predicted proteins | sample 5204291 | NCBI WGS metagenome assembly WBZL01 (sample SAMN12344345, study PRJNA552823) | activated sludge metagenome | biome: Activated sludge suspended growth; feature: Nitrification reactor; material: Wastewater; isolation source: activated sludge from nitrification reactor of wastewater...
CGTCCCCCACCCGTATCGCCTCCTCCGCCATCTCCCCGCATGCCCGTACCGCATGGATCAGCCCGCCGAACCGCGGATCCTTTGTAAACCCTTGTTTGAACCGGAAATAGATCTGCTGGGCGATCACGGCGATCTTGAACAGTCCGTATACGTAATAAAAGACCGGATCATCCACCATTCTGCCCGAAGCCTTTTCGTACAGGCCGATCAACCCGCCCCTGGACGGATTGCCCGGCAGGGTGGATGGATTGAACTGCAAGGCCAGCAAGGCAGGCGGATCACCGGCAGTCGACCAATATCCCAGGGTCGTCCCCAGGTCCATCAGCGGGTCGCCGACGGTGGCCATTTCCCAGTCGAGTACAGCCCGGATCTTCGTCCAATCCCCGGGGTCCAGGACCAGGTTGTCGTATTTGTAATCGTTGTGGATCAACGCGGCCTCCGAGCGCGTCGGGATATGATCCGAAAGCCACCGGATCGCCTTTTCCAGCGCCGGGACCTCGTCCGTTCTAGCGGCAAAATATCGTTTGCCCCAGCCGGATACCTGGCGCTCGGCGTAGCCTTCGGGTTTGCCCTGGCGTTCCAGTTCACTGCCCTTTAGCGGCAGGTTGTGCAATGCCGCCAGGTTTTCGACCAAAGCGTGCGCGATTCCAGCCATGGTTTCCGGCGCCGGAATCATCTCCCGGGGCATCCTGCCGCGAAGGATCACGCCTTCCACTTTTTCCATCAGGTAGAAGGGGGCGCCGATATAACCGGGGTCATCCGAAAAGGCGACCACCTTGGGGGTTTTGCCGTAAACCGGCTCCAACAGGGATAAAATGCGGAACTCCCGACCCATATCATGCGCCGATTTGACATTGGCCCCGAAGGGCGGCCTGCGTAAAACGGCCTGTCGGTTGCCCGCCGAAATAAGATAGGTTAAATTGGAAAACCCGCCGGGAAACTGACGGATCGTCAATTCGAGGTCCCATTCCGGCAAGTGTTCGGAAAAGAAGCGCTTCAACCCGGCTTCATCCAATTCCTCACCCGGGCGGACATTCCCGGGCTGATCCATCCATTGCTGGTCCATTCGGCAGGCGGTTTTAGGGGCAATATAGCGAAGATGAAAAAATAACCCAAACCGAAACCATCCGATTGCGCAGTTAGCGAGTACGCCAACTGGCATAAAATCAACCTTTCTTCCCCAATAATAAAAAATCTGACCCCTGAAAATTGCACAGGTACAGATCTTTAATCCCGTCCCCGTTAAAATCCGCAACCTCGATATCGATGCCGTCTCCCCGGGTTGCTGCAGGGATGTATTCCTGCGTGGCGTTCCGGAACCTTCCTTTTCCATCGTTCAAATAAACCTCGTAGAAGTTGCCGAATCCGTTCCCCGTGATCAGGTCGAGGTCCCCGTCGCCGTCCAGATCCTGGAATTTGCCGTCCACGGTATGCCTTTTCTCCTGCGGCAAATGCGTTTGGGTGACATCCGTGAATTGCCCTTTCCCGTTGTTGAGAAAGAGCCGGTTTTGACTGTCTTTTTGTCCCCTGAAGTTGACATTGGCCAGGAAGAGGTCCAGGTCTCTGTCGCCGTCCACATCTGCCAGGCGAGCCTCGCGGGTTTCCCATTCGCCGGATTTGACGGGCAGACGCTGCGCTGTTTCGTCCGTGAACCGGCCCTGCCCGTTGTTGATCCAGATCTCGCTGTCGTCTTCATTGGCCACCACCAGGTCCGGGTCCCCGTCGCCGTCCACATCGCCCAATTCCAGATCCTGGGTGGTTTTGGCGGATCGGGGCAGTCGCTCCGCGGTTTCATCCTTCCAGTTGCCCTTGCCGTCGTTGATCAGGCAGAAGTTCTGCCCGGCATTACCGATGAGCAGGTCCGGGCGCCCGTCTCCGTTCAGGTCGGTTGCAACGACTGCATTTGATGTGCCGGTAACAGGGATTTTAAAGGAAACGTCCCTGAAAAACCCTTTGCCGTCATTTTCAAAGTATTCATTCACCTGATCATCTTCGCTGACGAAGATAAGATCCGCGTCGCCATCTCCGTCAAAATCGGCAGCGGCGATATCCTCGCTGTCGTGGCGGCCCAAAGGCAGCCTTTTATCCGATTCATCGGTGAATTTTCCCTTGCCGTCGTTGATGAGCAGGATATTGTAACCCCACTCGTTGGCCACTGCCAGGTCAAGGTCGCCGTCGCCGTCCGCATCCAGCGGTTGCGCGTCCATGCTGCGGCCTTGCAAGGACCGGACCGGGAGGTTTTCCCGGCTGACATCCCTGAAATATGCGGTTTCAAAGCGGGACCTTTCCCGGAATCGCTGAAAAGGCTGGTTTGCATGCCACGCTGGGAACTCGTCCGATTGTGCCAATGCCTTGCCGGCCAGAAAGACCAGTTCGGCGTCCTGGCTGATGCCGCTGCAATCAAAATCCGGGGTGTATTCATCGGTCGGCTGGTGGTACATGCCCATATAGGCGCCTGCCTTTTGGGCCCAAACCGTGCTGTCTGCCCCTGCGCCGCCGAATCCGACGGCAAATTCGCTGGGAACGCCGACCTCTGCCAGCGGAAAATGATCCGAACGGAAAAAGATGCCCGCCTGGATGTTCTGTTGGGTATTGGGTACGAGTATCCGACCTTGTTGCCGGGCGGCTGCTTCCAGATAGCCGTCCAACCCGGATCTTCCATAAACGACCCCGGCGGCATGGGTTGTTTTTCCGTAAGGGAAATGGGAATCCATATTGAGGGACGCCACCGTTTTGCCGATGGGGAAGAGCGGGTGTGCCGCGTAATAGACGGCTCCCAGCAGTCCTATTTCCTCCGCAGTAGTGGCAATAAAGAGGATGGAACGCCTGGGCGGCGAAGGTAAAGCCTTGTAAGCGCGTGCGATTTCGATCAGGGCGGCCGTTCCGGAGGCGTTATCTACTGCGCCGTTCCGGATGCTGTCGCCGTTGATGGCCGGCCCTGTGCCGACGTGGTCCCAGTGCGCGGTGTAGAGGATGACCTCATCGGCCCGGTCGGTGCCCGGCAGCAACCCCACTACATTTTGGGTGTTGAGCGCCGTCCAGGTATTGGAAAAACTGAATTGAACGGTAATATCGAGCGGAAATGCCCTAAAGTTCGGCTCGAGTGCCCTTTTCTGAAAGTCCAAACCTTCGAGGCCTGCGAACCGGAACAGGGCGTTGGCCGAATGGCGGTTGATCAGACCGGAAAAATCGAGCTGCCGTTCCTTTTCCGGGTTTTTCAGAATAGTGGTAACGTTGTGCCCCACCACATTGGCCAGCATATCCCAGGTGTAAAATCCTTCGGCCTGTTCCCGGAAAATGGTGAGCAGCCCGACGGCTCCCCGTTGTGCCGCTTCGTTTTTTTTATAAAAAGTCTGCCCGTACAGGTTGGCAGCCGGGTCGCCTTTCCAACGCAGGCTATCCTGTGTATAGAGATCGGGGGCGCCGCTAAGAACGACCACGATCTTTCCCCGGATATCCACCCCGGCGTAGTCATCCCATCCGATCTCCGGCGCATGGATGCCGAAGCCGGCAAAAATGATCGGCGCCTGGTCGATCCGGATATTTTCCGCAGCCTTTTCCGAGGCCAGAAGGAAGTCTTTTGGAGATAGCCATTCCAGTTCGCCGGATGTATTCCTGAGCTTTATTTTAGCCGGTACAACCGGGTTGAAGGTTGCGAGGTTCACCTCCTGGGTGTAACGGTCCCCGTTGCCCGGTTGCAGACCCAGACTTTCAAATTGCCCCCGGATATAATTTACAGACTTTTCTTCACCGGGAGTACCCGGCCGCCTGCCCATATAGGCATCGGAGGCCAGGATATCTATATGCCGGCAAATGTTCTGAGGGTCAATGCCGGAAAACCGGTCTGCCGACGCTGCGGGCAGGATTTTATGGGATTGTCGTCCCTGGAGGTCGAATGACCAGATCTCCGAACGCCGGGCATCATTCCGGCGGGCGTACAGGATGCGTTTTCCGTCCGGCGACCAGGCCGGCGTAGTACCGGGAATTTCCACTCCTGAGAGGAGTTCGTCACCGCTGCCGTCCGGTTTTACCTGGTACAGCACAACACCTTTGTCGGTTTTTTTTTGATAAACGATCAGGGCGCCGTCGGGCGACCAGGCGGGAGCGTCTGCGTTCCGGGCTATTTTCTGCATGCCCGAACCGTCCGGGTTCATGATGTACAGGTCGCGGTCGGGATCGGCGTATCCCACGAACAGGATCTTTTTTCCATCCGGCGAACAGGAAGCGTAGGTGCAGGTCATTTGTTCTCCGGAAGTGAGCCGGTGGACGCCTCCGGCATCAATATCCATGGTGAAAAGCTGAATGGACGGATATTTCCCGGAAGAGAACAGGAGTTTTTGCCCGTCCGGGAACCAGTCGTTGGCCTGGCCGTCCGGGAACTTGCCTTGCGTCAGATTTCGCAGGTCCGACCCGTCAGGGCGGATGGTGAACACGTCATGAGGTTCGTCGGCGGTAAGCGGGAAAGTATTGAAGAGCAGCCGGCTGCCGTCAGGCGACCACCGCGGATGGACATCCCAGCCGGGCGATTCTACCAACGGACGCGCATCGGCGCCGTCGGCGCCTGCGATCCACAGGTCCTCCTGACCGTTTCGCTCCACCGTAACGGCCAGTCGCTTACCATCAGGTGAAAGTGCGGGGCTGCCGAAGCTTTGGGCGCTGATCCGGTAAAGGGATAAAACAAAGATCAGCAACAGGAAAGATCGTTTCATGGCAGACGGTTGTTTCAGGCAAAAATACCCGGCGGGGCGGGGGTGAGGATAGTAATTTTTGGACAATCAAGAGGCGGGCGGAGCGGATGAGCTCCCGCTTACAGGTATGCGAATGCGGCAATCCGAAAAAATATCCCCGTCAAATGCCCCAATGATTATCTTTGCCCTTCAATTTCCAACGTATGGCAAAACGCCCACAAGGAGCTGCGCTCATTTTCATCTTCATAACGGTTCTGGTAGACGTTATCGGCCTGGGTATCATCATACCGGTCCTGCCCGGGCTGATCATGGAGCTGACGGGTGAAGGATTAAGCATGGCCTCCCGGTACGGCGGCTGGCTGATGTTCACCTATGCCATAATGCAGTTCCTGGCCGCACCGGTCATCGGCGGATTGAGCGACCGGTACGGGCGCCGCCCGGTTCTGCTGGCTTCCCTTTTCGGCTTCGGGATCGATTACATCATCCTGGGTTTTGCACCCACCATTACCTGGCTGTTCATCGGCCGGTTTATGGCCGGGATCACGGGCGCCAGCTTCACTACGGCCAGCGCCTATATTGCCGATGTGAGCCCGCCCGAGAAGCGGGGCCAGAATTTTGGCCTGATCGGGGCGGCTTTCGGCCTGGGATTTATCGTCGGGCCCGTTCTGGGCGGCCTTTTAGGGCATTTTGGGCCCAGGGTGCCGTTTTTTGCAGCGGCCGGCCTGACCCTGCTCAACTGGCTGTACGGTTATTTTATCCTGCCCGAATCCCTGAAGCCGGAATCCCGCCGGCCGTTCAGCTGGAAACGCGCCAATCCGCTGGGATCGCTCATGCAGGTGCGGAAATACCCGGTTATTGTAGGGCTCATCGCCGTATTGGTACTGACTTATATCGCCGGACACGCTACCCAGAGCACCTGGGCCTATTATACCATGGAAAAATTCGGATGGGATGAAAAAGCCGTGGGGTACTCCCTGGGTTTTGTAGGGCTGATGGTGGCCTTGGTGCAGGGCGGGCTCATCCGGGTGGCCATTCCGAAGCTGGGCGAAGTGCGGTCGGTTTACCTGGGATTGATCCTGTATGCGATCGGGTTTGTAGGATTCGCATTCGCCAGTGCCGGCTGGATGATGTATGCCATCATGGTGCCGTTTGCCTTGAGCGGACTGGCCGGGCCGGCGCTGCAGGGCATCATGTCCAACCAGGTGCCCGCCAATTCGCAGGGCGAGCTGCAAGGCGCGCTCACCAGCCTGATGAGCCTGACCTCCGTGGTCGGCCCGCCGCTGATGACCAACCTGTTCGGGTACTTTACATCGGAAAATGCGCCGGTTTTCTTTCCGGGCGCACCCTTCCTCGCAGGGGCGGTGTTTGTGCTGACGGCTTTATTGCTCTCCACCGGGCCGTTGAAAAAACTGCGCAATGCGCAGGAGATTCAAACGGTCTGAACGGTTGGCTGCATTGTGAAAAAATTAGGGTCAAGTTGTCGCTTTTTCAATTTTTACTATACATTTGCATGGCTTTTTCTTGGGGTAAACTTCAACATTTTTTTGACCTTTAAACCAGGAACCTGGAGTGACCAACAAGTATTTTGACCTAATTGACCAGACCTTCTATTTCCCGCAGGAAGGTTTTGATCTGGAAGACGGGTACCTCGTATTCAACGAAATTCCCCTGATTCATCTGATCCGCAAGTACGGGACGCCGCTGAAATTGACCTATCTGCCCAAAATCGGTTCGCAGATCAAAAAGGCCCGGAACCTCTTTACCCGTGCCATGCGATCCCTGGGCTATGCCGGCAAATACCATTATTGTTATTGCACAAAGAGTTGCCATTTCAGCTATGTGCTTCAGGAAGTCGTCGACCACGACGCCCAGCTGGAAACCTCCTCTGCGTTTGATATCGATCTGATAATGAGGCTTTATGCCCAGAAAAAGATCGACAAGGACATCATCATCATCTGCAACGGATTCAAGACCAAGGGCTATCTCGAAAAAATTGTCGCCCTGATCAATGACGGCTTTCACAACGTGATCCCCGTCTGCGACAATATGGAGGAGATCGATTATTACGAAAAACACGTAAAAGGGGAATGCAATGTAGGCATCCGGGTTGCCACGGAAGAAGAACCCAATTTTGAGTTCTATACCTCACGCCTGGGCATCCGCGCCTCTGACGTAGCCCGGTTCTACCGCGAAAAAATTGCCGGAAAGCCCAAGTTCAAATTGCGCCTGCTCCACTTCTTTGTTGATACGGGCATCCGCGATACCTTGTACTATTGGGGTGAGCTCAAAAAGGCCATCAAGCTGTATTGCGAGCTGAAAAAAGAATCAGAAGACCTTCACGGCATCAATATCGGCGGAGGGATGCCCATCCGCAACTCGCTTGGATTTGAATTCGATTATAAATATATGGTCCGGGAGATCGTGGCCAATATCCTGGCGGAATGCGAGGAAGCCGAAGTGCCGGAGCCGGATATCTTTACTGAGTTCGGAAAATACACCGTCGGCGAATCCGGGGCGACCATCTTTTCCGTACTCGCCCAAAAGCAGCAGAACGACTCCGAAATGTGGTACATGATCGACAATTCGCTCATGACCACCCTGCCGGATACCTGGGGAATCGGCGAACGGTTCATCCTCCTGCCCATTAACAAATGGCAGAACGATTACCGGCGCGTGAACATCGGAGGCCTGAGCTGCGATAACTCGGATTACTACAACGCCGAAATACATGAAAGCCAGGTCTACCTGCCGTCTTATGATCCGAACGACAAGGAGCCGCTCTACCTCGGTTTTTTCCATACCGGCGCTTACCAGGATTCCATTTCAGGGTACGGCGGCATCAAACATTGCCTGATCCCGTCGCCCAAGCATATCCTCATCGATAAAGACGCTCAGGGGAACCTGGTGGACCGGTTGTACCAGCCGGAACAGTCATCGGAGTCGATGTTGAAAGTGTTGGGGTATTGACACCCTGAGCGCGCAAAAATCCGTTGTAACATTATAGGTAATTCAAAAATTACTACTTTTACGGGTATAACAATCTATCGCCAAAATGCCTGGTATCCTTGATTTCCTGACCAACCTGTTTCGGAGCAAAAGCGCCGGACAAGGTGGAGGAATGGGAACTGTAAAAAACGAACAATTGCCCCAAGCATCGAAATCCTTTAAAATAGTAACCACTATGGTCAACTCTGTTACCCTTTCGTCGGACATGTCCAAGCTTTATGTCATTGACAACGGCCGCGCCATTGAATTTGATCTTGAAGTTAAAACCGGCGTTGTTCTGGGTACGCTCGACGGACAGATCACTGCTGCTACAGCACTTGCCGCAACCCCCGGTACCGGAGAAGGCGGCGCAGTGAATCCGGATGCCGCGGCAAGATCGGTCAAGTCTTTTAAAGTTGACGTTTCCAAAGGACAATGGACCACCTTCTTTATCAAGGAAAAACTTACCCTTGGTGTGATCGGAGCCACCGACATTGATTTCGGTTTTACCGGGTCAGCTGTCACTGCCCAGGCTGCTACCAAATGTAATTTTGAATTTTTCTCGCTGCAGACCAATACCCTGAACATCAAAAAAACAGGGAACACCGTTGAATTCACCCTCAGGCTGACCGCGCCTGCAACAGGTGGGGTTGATATTTAAGGTGTTTGGTTTCTGACGGCATTTCTTTGTTTTTTTAAGGAGTCAATGATGCTGCCTTTATGCTGCCTGGCATCAACATAGTGCAGGATCAGCTCGTCCAACCCCAGTGGAATAGAGGCTTTGTCCTGTTGCTGAAAGGATAAAACAAGCTGCCGGATCTCTTCCATTACGTTTTTTGAATCGTAAATGCTTGCGCCGGCCAGTTTCCTGAAATGCTCCATAATGTTAAATTCGAAGCTGGATTTTTCAAGGTTCAGCTTTTGAAAAAATCTCCTCGTAGATCGGATATTCTTGTCAAATTCTTCGGGATCAAGCGACTCATAACCGGCAATAAGATTTATGGTCTGGGCCCCTTTCTGGATATCCTGTCGCAAAGTGGTTTTAAGATCCCTGATCTTTTTGACCCAGAGCCGCACCTCTTCGAACCGTTCGTTGATGAATAACAATACGGCGACGTTGAAAAGGATAACCAACCTGCCCGGGGTGTTGATCTGGTACAGACTCAGGCCTTTTTCTATTTTCCGGATAACCGGATCGACTCCGTGCAAAGGAGAAATATTGATGAAATACATGAGGCGGTAAATGGACGACCTTTGGAAAACCGCAGCTTTTTCATGGTAGTTCTGGGTGTCTTCCTTATCCAGTTTATCCAGAATGTCCGGTAAAAATTCATATTTCCCCTGGATGGAATAGGCATTCAGCAGGTTGGAAACATCGGCGATGTATTTGGTGAATTCTTCATTCTTTTGTTTTGGATTGATCTCCCACCAATTAAAGGTCTTCAGGTAGTATTCCGTAGTCAATTCTCTGTTGCCGAGCAGCTGGGCGTACATGCCGGCACACTGAAAATATAACCTTTTGGCGTATGCCGATTCGGGAATATACCGGTCATCCGGAAATCCTTCAGCAGAAAGGTCCGCCAGCAGTTTTTGCCTTTCGGGGTGCCTTGGATTTAGATTCTTTTTCCATTCCAGCAGGAGTTCGTATCCCAGGTCCAGCAGCTTGAACTCTTCGGTCAGGGCCTTGATGTTGTTGTCTTTTTCATAGATCAGTTGCCGGATCTTTTCGCTGTAGTCTTTGCGTGCGCCGAAGGCCAGGGTCCGGTTCTCTTTGTTGATCTCCAGCAATGCCAGCTGGTCATCCAGTTCCAAGGCCAGTTTTTTGGCCTCGGCCAGCCGCTCTTCACATTGGTCGTACAACCCCCGTTCGTAGAGGTATTTGGCATCCAGGATCATTTCTTTGATGCGCGCTGAATACGAACGCGAACTCCGGTAGTCGCGCATGCTGCGCAGGATGGCGTCGTAGAGGTAGGCTTTGTCGCTCGGCAGATTGCTGCCGAATTTATCCCTTAGCTGGTCTTCATCATAATCCGCCATGTCATTGATGGCCTGAAACAGCTCCAGATACCTGCTGTTCTGGCGCCCGCTCTTCTGCGCGTCCAGCGTAAAGTACCTTTTTTCCGATTTTGACATGGCCCGGATCAACTCGGGCAGGTCGGTTTTGCTCTTCATTCCGGTCGAAATCGTTATGGTTTTCTTAAAAAATAAGAATTTTGAACAAAAATTGCAGTTTTAGAAATCCAAAGTTATGAAAATTTTTGAAGACAGACAATCGAAATGCTGGTAAACTATTTTTATTTTAAATAACTGATAATCAATTATTTAAAATTTAATGATCAAAATGTGATGAGAATTTTTTGAAAAAAGTCGCCGCATAGAAATCCCAACTTGTTGAAAAAGTGGTTTTACTTCGGGGGTGTGCCGACCGTATATTTGTAGCGTATTCAACGGAATACAAGCAAAATTGAAAAAACAGATCCGGAAATATCCTGACGGATCAATGCCTGAACAAGGAGGAATCGAGGAACTGAGGAATCGAGGAATCGAGGAATCCAATCCGCACCGGCCGCCAGAGCTTCGGCAAAGGAGGCAAACCCCGAACCAAATAAAAGGCATACGATCCAATCGTCATAAAAATCTGGTTTTATTGCTCAGTTTATCTGTCCTAATGCAAGACTCACTTACAGGATGTTGGGCAGCAGCAAATCAGCTCCTGTCCAACCTTTTTTCCGGATTTAAACCCAAGTTGCTGAGATCCGCTATGTCACACTAGCGAGCCGAAGCCCCGGGAAACCGGGGCACAGGCTCAAAGAAGGGAACTCCAAGAAACCAAAAAACTTTGACGCGGTCAGGCAATGATTATACCATACTGTGAGTTGACAATTGAAGCATTCATACCCATGCCACGCACCTGCGTGGCAATTTGACCTCAACAGTCGCGTAAAAGTCGCGACTTATCAATATGCCGGAATATAGCACAAGAGAAAACGCCCCTTGGAATGGACTGGTGTTGAACGAAAAAAGCGGCGAAGGATTCACAGACCATCTTAAGAACATAGGGTGTTTTATTTTCAGAAGGGCAATTGGAGATAAGTAGATAGTTGCTATTATTCCGGGCTGGGTAGCGGCAAAAGCGCTGCTGCCCAGTTTTCTTTCCCCGCCCGCCGAAGTAACAACGAAGGCGCGGCCCAAGCACCTCATCGGGGCCCCCCAGGGAAAGACTCATCCATCGTAAAATGCTCAGATCAGCTGAGATCGGAATAAGGCAAACCTGCCGTCTAAATCATATACCACCTAAACCCAACCCCAACAAACCACAACAAACCACAACAAACCCCAATAAACCACAACAAACCACAACAAACCCCAATAAACCAAAATAAACCACAACAAACCACAACAAACCCCAATAAACCAAAATAAACCACAACAAACCCCAACAAACCACAACACCCCCAGCCACAATTTGTTACAGCCCCCAAAAAACCAGTGAAAACTGCACAAAAACACCTCTTTTTGATTATCTTTCCGCGAATTCATCCTGGAACCTATTTGTTCATTCAAACCAAAGCAACTATGGCAACCCCGATCAACCTCCCGTGCCGCAGGTTTGGGTTTACTGCATCTATTACCCGCCGGGCGCTTACCCTCATCCTTTCCCTGCTCCTGTTTTTGCCGCTGTCCATTTCCCAGTCCCTGGGCAAAGCAACCGACGCTCAAATTCCGGCTGCCGTCAAACTGACCCTCGGCGATACCACAGCCATTTTTTTTAACGGCCTGAACCCGCTTTCCCCCCTGAGCTCTTCCCCGGAAGTCACGCCGCCGCCGCCGCAATACTGGATCTTCTGGCTGTATGGCGACGGTAACTTCGGCTGGTCCAAATCTTCCCCGCAGAACAACTGGGACAAATTGAACTATCACCTCTATCATATTCCCCAGACTGCCGGAGGGCCTCCGGTACTGAACAAAACCTATTCCACCAAAGCTTATGCCAGCGGGCTTTACGGCGGCGGCAATCCGCCCCCCAAGCGGGTGAACGGGAATGTCAACGTCCAGTTGGAAGACAACCTGCCCAATGTGACCACACCCGCCGTTGAAGAAGGCGTATACCTCAAATTGCAGCCGCACATCACGCCCGGCCTGCAAGGCGATACCAACGTGTGGATTCTCTCCATCAAAAATCCCGAAAAAACCGGCCCGAATCAACCGGTCAGCGGTCAGGTGTACCTCTTTTATAACGGCCTCCTGGAGGAAATGAAAGTCACCTACAGCCGCGGAGGAGGACGTGATACTTCCTTTGTCCCGGCAAAGGTCGGCGGCGTCAACCAGTTCATGAATTCCAACATTAAAGAGGTATTCAACGACCATCCCGCCAACCTGGTTGACAATCTGCCCTATGAGGTCAATTCCATCCCTACTCCGGCGCTGTCCAATCAGTTCTCCAAAGCCTATTTCTGGACCTTCCAGAACCTGGGCGTCAATGAAGAACGGCACCTGTTCATCCAGATGACCAACGATACCATGCTGCTCAGCAAATACGACCCCAAAGTGGAGGCCCGTCAGTCGATGATGGCAGTCCTGGCGCTGGATCCCGTTTTTCAGAACAACGAACCCACCAACGTGAACCCCGTGCTGACGGACGCCAAACAGCAATTGGTCGCTGATTTTAACCTCAGCGACTTCCTCCAGCAGGCCAATAACAACGACCCCGACGGCAACTGGTTTTCCAATGCCGTTAACCAGGCGGACCAGACCCCGCTTCGCGGCGTGCCCTCGGCCAATATCGTAGACGTCTACATGGCCAAAAGCAAGGTGTCGGATGCCTACGACCCGAACTATATGCGACTGGAAGCCTGCTCCTGTCCGCCCGGCGGCGACGGCGCCCAGCAACTGCTTTGTACCGTCAATTTCCAGAACGACGGACTCCAACCCACCACCAACGTTTTCATCACCATCGATATGCCGGAAGGCATCCAGATGGAAAGCCTCTTTGATTCCCTGCTCTACCTGCATCCCGAAATCACTTCCGGAACCGCAGGTACCGTCCAGGTGATCAAGAGTACCTCCCCGGGGTCGCGGACCGTAACCTGGAAATTGCTCAATTTCGCCATCCAACCCACGCAAATATTCGGCCCCGGCAACGACGCCACCTACGGCCAGATCGTTTTCACCATGCTGACCAAACCCGGATTCAGCATCAAGGACCTTGAACCCATGTACGCCTGCATCCGGTTCAATCAGGAAAATGCCCCCGAAGTCTGTACCGAAAAAGTTCAACCGATCATACTGACACAAGGCGACGGCGCAAGCGCCCAGATCCTGACCTGTCAGGAATGCGATTGCCCGCCTTTCAATTTCATGGATTGGCTGCGCAGCCTGCCCTGGTGGGCCTATCTGCTGGTCCTGATCCTGTTGCTGCTGCTGATCTGGCTGATCAGGAAGGTTCTTTAGTCGTAAGGTGTAAGTTATAAGTCGTAAGCCTCCTGCCGGGAGGCAGGTTGCAAGTCCTAAGTCAGGTGACTGAGCGAAGCCGACGCCGTCAGCCTCGGAGGCCGAAGCCAACCCATAAGCAGGGAGGAATAATCCCTGGCCGGCCCGGTCGATTTTTCGGCATTCCGCGGGAACTTCCAAGATCCCCACCCCGTTATCACCCTAACCACTTACGACTTACAACTTACGACTTACAACTTACAACTTACAACTTACGACTTACAACTTACAACTTACGACTTACGACTTACGACTTACAACTGATTCATTCCTCCAAAAAACCGAAAACATGCGTCCCCGAATCCTCACACTTTTCGCTTTTGCGTCCATTTTGCTGGTCTTGTTGCGGACACCTGCATTGGCCCAATCCGGAGAAACGTGGATTGAAACCGCCGCCGTTGCAGCAAAGCACAACAACCCCGACAGCGTATCGATGGCGCTTGATCATGCCCGTAAAGCTTTTGAACAGGAGGGCGCGCTGAAGGACTGGATCGCCGGATGCAAGCAGGTGGCCAAGGTCTTCCGCGACCAATTGGGCGACCCGGAACAGGCCATGGTCATTTTCCGTCGCTGTTTTCCCGCCAACAACTGGAAACAACCCGAAACCTACGAGGAATGGGACCAGGCCGGTTGGCTTTATGTCAATGTAGCTTACACATTCAATTACAGTTTCGAACAATACCGGGAAGCCGCCAACTATTACGAACGGGCCCGCCAGATCCTGGTGGATCGCCTCCAACAGGACAACCTGGATGTGGCCATTTACCTTTTTGAAGAATTGGGTAACCTCTACACCAAATTAGGCGATTACCGCGCCGCCGAATTGCTGCTGGAGCGTTTCAAAGGCATTGCTTTGCGCGAAAAAGAATACGACCTGGCCGCTCAGGCCTACAACGACCTGGCGGCGCTGCATATCGCGAAAAAGGATCCGGGAAAAGCAGTCGCCATTTGCCGGGAAGGACTGGATCTGAAAGGATTGAACCCTTTTTCTGTGGGATTGCTCAACGGCAACCTGCTCAAGGCCAATACCGACCTCAACCGGTATCCGGAAGCTTTAAAGAACGCCGAAGGAACCGAAAAAGCATTCGGCGCAATTCTCGCAGCCGGTTATCAGGGGATCAAAGGCCGGTTATCCATCATCGAATGGCTGAAAGGCGATATCTATGTCCGCACCGGCAATTTTGCTGAAGCGGAAAACGCCTACCGGGCAGCCCGCCAATACCTGCTCGACCTGCTGCCCTCCGGCCAGTCCCGCGACCTGGCCAGGGTCTACAATTCCTGGGCCGCCATGGAATCGCTGCGCGGCCGGCACGATGATGCGCTGGTCCTGCACCAGAAAGCACTGCAGTCGATCCTCCCTGATTTTGATCCGTGTGAACTGACCGATAACCCGAAAGCCGCTACCTTCTACGCCGAAAAAACAATACAGGAAACCCTGCTCAGCAAAGCCCAGGCATTGCAGGAGCGGTTTGATGCTGCCGGAAACCTGATCGACCTGGAGTCGGCACTCCAATGCCATGAACTCGTATTCGAAGTGGAAAAATTGCTGCGGCAAACCTTCCCCTTCGAAAGCTCCCAACTGGAGAAGGCGGAGGAAAGCCGCCGCCGCAGCGAAGAAGCGATGGGCATAGCCCTTAAATTATGGCAGCGCACCGGCCAACAGGCATACGAGGAACGCGCATTGGCCATTGCAGAGCGAAGCAAAAGCGTACTGTTGCTGGAAGCCTTCCACCGGTCGATGGCCAACAACCTGTCGAGCCTTCCGGATAGCGTGATGGAGCGGGAAAGGGAATTGCAGGCTGCCATTGCCGTGGCGGAAAAGCGCCTGTTTGATGCCCGGTCGGACGGCGAGCCGGCAGCGCAAATCCAGGAACTGGAAACCCGTGTGCTGGATCGCCGCCAGGCCTACACCGCCTGGGTAGCCCAGCTCGACCAGGACAACCGCAGGTATTACGACCTCAAGTCCGGGTACCGGGTAGCTACGCTGGCGGATATCCGTTCGAACCTGCACGCGGACGATGCTTTCATCAATTACTTTACGGGCGAGCAGCATATTTACGTCTTTGTCGTCACCGCCGACCGGTTTGAATGGCTGGCCATCGACCGCGATTTTCCGCTCAATGAGTGGGTAACCGAATTCCGGAATGCCATCGAAGGATTCCAGATGCCGGGGGCCGACCGGTCTGCGCTCAGCCAGGTTTACAGCGAACTTGGATTTAAACTATACGATAAGCTTTTTGCACCGGTAGCGGCAACGGGGCTGCCGGAAAATCTGATGATCGTCCCAAGCGGAGCCCTGGGTTTTTTGCCATTTGACGCTTTGCTGACCCAGCCCAGGAATGACGCCCGGTTCAGGGACTATCCCTACCTGGTTAAGGACTACAACATCAGCTATACCTGGTCGGCGACCGTGCAGCATATGCTCGCTGCACGCCCGGTGAAGGGCGCCGGCCGTCAATTTGTGGGATTTGCACCCGCGTTCACCGGCAAAGGCGGATTCGGCGCACTGGCCAACAACCGGGAAGTGGTGGAAGATGCCTTTAATGCGGTAGGCGGCCGGAAATACCTCAATGAAAACGCCAACCTCGGCAATTGGGCCCAATTCGCTCCCACAGCCGGGATCATCCACCTGTCTACCCATGCGCAGGCCAACAGCTCGGAAGGGGAGTTCTCCTTTATTGTGTTTGCCAACGATCAGGGAGGCTATGATTCCCTGTTTGTCAAAGACCTTTACAGCATGGACCTGGCCGCCGAAATGGTGGTGCTCAGCGCCTGCGAAACGGCCATCGGCAAACTCTACGAAGGCGAAGGCATGATCAGCCTGGCACGCGGCTTTTTCTTTGCCGGCGCCCGCAGCGTGATCACAACCCTCTGGCAGATCAACGACGATGCCAACCGCCGCATCATGGCCGGCTTTTATCAGGGGATTAAGAACGGCCTCACCAAAAGCGAGGCCATGCGCAATGCCAAACTGGCCCAAATCCAATCGGACGGCGACCCCCTGAACGCCCACCCGGTGTATTGGGCCGCTTTTGCACCCGTAGGCGGCATGGAACCCGTTTTCCACCCCGTAGCCTGGCTGAAACTGGTCGGGGCAGGCCTCCTGCTCGGTATCGCATTTTTGCTGATCTACCGGTTCCGCAGAAAACCGCCGCAAATGACCCGGACGCCGGTGAAGCGGGCGGTTCATGCCTCGTCCTGATGCATAAGATTTGTCCTTGAAATGTTGTACCTTTGTATAAAACATTTTCATGTCCGCTGCCGATACAAGCCGTACCATCATCACCGACCTTTCCCAACTCGACCCGGAAGGATCCTATACCTATGCGGACTATCTGGTATGGCAATTTCGCGAAAGGGTCGAATTGATCCGGGGCAGGCTCTTCAAAATGAGCCCGGCGCCGAATCTGTCGCATCAAAAAGTATCCAGGGAACTAAGTCGTATTTTTTTCAACTACTTTAATAAAAAGAACTGTCAGGTCTTTTCAGCTCCATTTGACGTACGCCTGCCCGTATCCCGGAAAAAAGGCCAGACCACAACGGTCGTCCAGCCGGACCTTTGCGTGATTTGCGACGAATCCAAACTGGATGAACAAGGCTGTAACGGCGCGCCGGACCTGATCATTGAAATCCTTTCGCCTGGTAATTCCAAACGGGAAATGCGGGACAAATTCCAGGTTTATGAAGAGGCCGGCGTACGCGAGTACTGGCTGGTCAATCCGCAGGATCGGGTGGTTTTGATCTATATCCTGGATGAAACCGGCAAGTTCGTCGGTCTTGCGCCGGTGACGGATGAGGACCCCCTCCGGCCGACCATCTTTCCTGACCTCGACGTCGACCTGATGGAGGTATTCCGTTAGCAACCTTTCCGCGTTCATTTCCAAAAGAATTTTTACTTTAGCCGGAACGTAAATAAAGCGAACCAATAACCTTTCCGGAAACGGCCGTTGAAGGAAAGCAGCAACTTTAAGCGATGACTAAAGTATCGATCAGTTCGAAGAAGCCGCAGCTGTCCTTCTGGCAGATCTGGAATATGAGCTTCGGCTTCCTGGGCATCCAATTCGGCTTTGCCCTGCAAAACGCCAACGTGAGCCGGATCTTTGAAAAACTGGGCGCCTCCCAGGACGAATTGCCCATCCTCTGGCTGGCAGCGCCCGTAACCGGTCTCCTCGTGCAACCCATCATCGGATACTACAGCGACCGGACCTGGCTGCCGAAATGGGGCAGACGCCGTCCGTTTTTTGCAGCGGGCGCCATCCTGGCTACGTTGGCGCTGTTGCTGATGCCGAATGCATCCGCCCTTTGGATGGCGGTCATCACCCTCTGGTTGATGGACGCTTCGATCAACATCAGCATGGAACCCTTCAGGGCCTTCGTAGGGGATATGCTCCCCAATGAACAGCGCACCGGGGGATTTGCCATGCAGAGCTTCTTCATCGGTACGGGGGCGGTGATCGCCTCTGCCCTTCCTTATATCTTCACCAATTGGTTCGGCCTGGCCAATACCGCCCCGGAAGGCATGATCCCGGATGCGGTGAAATGGTCCTTCTACGTGGGCGGGTTCGCCTATTTCAGCGCTGTAATGTGGACGGTTCTCAAAACCCAGGAGTATCCCCCAGACGACATTGAAGCCTTGAAGGCCGAAAATGCCGGGGTCGGGATCTGGGACGGCCTCAGGGAATCTTTTCTGGGCATATTCAAGATGCCGCTGACCATGGTCCAGTTGTCCCTGGTGCAGTTCTTCTCCTGGTTTGCGCTGTTTGCCATGTGGATCTACACCACTTCCGCGGTCACCAGCCATATTTACGGCAGTACGGATACGACCTCGGAAATCTACAACCAGGGCGCCGATTGGGTCGGGATCTGTTTTGCCGTATACAACGGCATTGCCGCCGTGGTGGCTTTTCTCCTGCCGGTCGTCGCCAAAAGGACCAGCCGCAGAGTGACCCATATGCTGGCGCTGTTTTGCGGCGGCCTGGGCCTCATCTCGATTTATTTTATCAAAGACCCCAACCTGTTGCTGGTTTCCATGGTGGGTGTGGGGATCGCCTGGGCCAGCATCCTGTCCATGCCTTATGCCATGTTGTCCAGTATCCTGCCAGCCGATAAGATGGGGTATTATATGGGCGTGTTCAACTTCTTTATCGTAATTCCGCAGATCGTTGCAGCGGGTATTCTGGGATTTTTGCTGAAAATTTTATTTGACAGCGTTCCCGTTTACGCCCTGATCATCGGCGGGGTTTCCATGTTCCTGGCGGGGTTGCTGAGCCTTCGGGTGGATGACCGGGACGTGGATGTCACTTTTGCTCGGAAATAACTCGTACTCGATAACATTCCGGATGTATAGATTATGAAAAGAAAGCTTCTACCGGCATTTTTCCTGCTGTTTGCACTGGCTGCAACGGCTCAATTCAGGGTCAGCGATAATCATCGTTTTATCCTGCGCGACGGTAAACCCTTTTTCTGGATGGGCGATACCGCCTGGGAGCTGTTCCATCGCTTGAACAAGGAACAGGCGGTCTATTACCTCAAAAAGCGGGCTGAGCAGGGTTTTACCGTGATCCAGGCGGTAGCGCTGGCCGAATTTGACGGGCTGCACATTCCCAATCCGGAAGGCGATCTGCCCCTGATCAACGATGACCCGAGACAACCCAACGAACAATATTTTCAGCATGTCGATTATATCATAGATCAGGCGGCTGAAGCGGGCCTGGTGATCGCCCTGCTGCCCACCTGGGGCGATAAGGTCTTCAAAAATACCTGGGGGAACGGCCCTGAAGTGTTCACACCCGAAAATGCCGAGGTGTACGGCAAATGGATCGGCGCCCGGTACAAGAACCGCAAAAATGTGATCTGGCTGTTGGGCGGCGACCGCAATCCGCGCAATGATCGGGACCTGGCCATCTGGAGAGCGATGGCGGCTGGGGTGGCCGAAGGCGCAGGCGGCAACGACCAGGTCCTGATGGGCTTCCACCCGCGACCCGCGGAAAAAGGATCGGCCGAATGGTTTCACAACGACGACTGGCTCGATTTCAATATGTTCCAGACCGGCCATTGCCGGGATAACAACGTCTACGATTTCATCCAACGGGCTTATAACCTGAGTCCCGCCAAACCGGTCATCGACGGGGAACCGATCTACGAGGATCATCCCGTGTGTTTTAACGCCCGCGAGCTCGGAACATCCAACGCACTGGATGTGCGCAAGTCCGTTTACCTGACCATCTTTTCCGGCGCATTCGGCGCTACGTACGGCTGCCACGATATCTGGCAAATGTATTCGCCCTACCGGCCAGCCGTCAACGGCCCACACGTCTATTGGCAGGAAGCCCTGGACCTGCCCGGCGCCGGTCAGATGAAGTACGTCCGCAAACTGATGGAATCGCGGCCGGCCCTCGACCGGGTACCCGACCAATCCCTGATCGTGGAAAACGATTACTGGGCCGCCGAACGCATCCAGGCTACCCGTGGGAAGGATTATCTTTTTGTGTACAGCGCGGCCGGCAAGCCTTTTACCGTCAACCTGGGTAAAATCAGCGGGGAAACCCTCAGGGCCTATTGGTACAATCCCCGGAAAGGGGAAGCAACCCAACTGGAATCCGTGAAGAACCGCGGTACTCAGCAGTTCAAACCGCCTACCTCCGGCTACGGCCAGGATTGGGTGCTTATACTGGACGACGCGTCCAAAAATTACGGATTTTAATCGTAATTCCTGACATACCGAAGGACAGGTCATCCAGCCACCAGCATCCACCACGCCTCAGCGTGGCAGCATCCAGCATCCAGCATCCAGCATCAAGTATCCAGCATCCAGCACCAAGTATCCAGCATCCAGCACCAAGTATCCAGCATCCAGCACCAAGTATCCAGCATCCAGAATCAAGTATCACTCCACCCGCCCAATCTCCCGGTTCCCCGCCCCGACCGTCTTCACCAGCTCATCTCCAAGCTCCTTGCGGGCCAGGTCGGCCAGTTTCAGCAACTCGTCCACTTTCTCGGGGTATTGCGACTGTACATCGTACTCCTCACCCGGATCGCGGCGCAAATCGTAGAGCCCCATGCTGACGGGCACGTCCTCCGGTGTTGGTCCGGGGTGACCGTCATTGCCGGGCAGTTGGCCCTCATACGACCTCCCGCGGTGGGGTAGCACGAGCTTCCAGTTGCCGCGCCGTACGGCCTCCAGGTTGTTTTTGCGGTAGTAATAAAAGAAGGTGGTTCGGGGTGTTTCGTCGAGATGCCCCTCCAGCAGCCGGCTGATGTCCACGCCGTCGATTTTGTTTTTCGGCAGGTCGGCATGCGTTATTCTGGCAATCGTCGGCAATATGTCGATGGTGGAACTCAATTGATTGCAGATCACGCCTTCCGGAATATGGCCCGGCCAGCGCATGATGCAGGGGACCCGCTGGCCGCCCTCAAAACTGACCCCTTTGGCTTCCCTGAAACCGGCGGTATTGCCCGCATGGTTGCCGAAATTGATCCAGGGGCCGTTGTCGCTGGTAAAGATGACCAGGGTGTTGTCATCCAGCCCGTTTTCTTTCAGCGTTTTCATGACCTCCCCGATCGACCAGTCGAGCTCCATCATGACATCGCCGAACAGACCGGCGCCGCTTTTGCCCCTGAATTTGGGAGAAGCGTTGATCGGTACGTGGACCATCGAGTGCGGCAGGTACAGGAAAAACGGGTTGTTTTTGTTCCGCCGGATGAAATCCACGGCCCGTTCGGTGTACCAGGAGGTGAGCATGCCCTGGTCGTCCAGGCTTTCAATATGGCGTTTTACCGCATTGCCCTCAATGAGCGGCAGGGTAGGGTAGGAGCTCTTGCGCCAGTCGGTTGCGGGTTTGCCGTCATAATCCATGGGCCACATATCATTGGAATAAGGGATGCCCAGGTATTCGTCAAATCCGTGTTGCAGCGGCAGAAAGGGTTTTTGATCCCCCAGGTGCCATTTGCCGATGATGCAGGTGGCGTAACCTTGCTTTTTCAGCATGTCGGCTATGGTCGTTTCCTTATCGCTGATACCGACCTTGGCATTGGGGAACAAGGCCCCGGAGAAACCGATGCGGTTGGGATAACAACCCGTCAAAAGGCCCGCCCGGGAGGCGCTGCACACGGCCTGCGCCGTCAGGAAATTGGTGAAGCGCATACCCTCCTTGGCCAGCTGGTCGATCATGGGCGTCCGGTAATCCAGGGCGCCGTTGCAGGTCACATCCCCGTATCCCAGATCGTCGATGAAAATGAGGACAATGTTCGGCGTTTCGCCTTTGTCAGCGCTATGCGGCCGATAGCTCATCAGCGCCAGCGGAAGCAGGAAGGCCAGCAGTTTTTTCATTGGAATTGGTTTTCGTTTTGCACTTTTTGCAAATATAAGAAATCGGCGTTCTTTTAAAAATTTCCTAAATTGCACTTCAAAACCAATAAAAAATGAAACACACCTTGCATTTCATCCTTATTTCCCTGCTGATTTCAGGTTGTTTGCCCCAGAAAAACAATGTCGAAATGGAAGAAAGCCTGTCCTATTACAAACGGGAATCCCTGGCCGCCGACTCGCTGCGCATCGCCAATAGAAAACTCCAGGAGGACCTGGGCGAACAAGGCGCCGAAGTCCGCCGCCTCATGCAGGATATGGAACAGTTGCAAGCCACCAATGTCGGGCTCAACAGAAGTTATCAGGAAGTCCTCGGTCAATACAACGCACTGGTCTCCCAAAACAAGGAGATCATCACCAATACCTCCTATGAGAACCTGAGCCTGCAGGAACAACTGGCCAGCCAGCAGAGCCAACTCGACAAAAAAGAACGGGACCTGGCGATGATGGAATATAACCTCAAGCAAAAGGAACAGGACCTCAATGTGATGCAATATAACTACACCGAAGCCAAGGGAAACCTCAACGATAAGGAACAGAAAATTGCCGAACTCCAGGCCATGCTCGCCTTGAAGGAGCAGAAAATGAAAAGCCTGCGCACCAGCGTCAACCAGGCCCTGACCGGTTTTACCAGCGATGACCTTTCCGTAACCGAGAAGAACGGCAAACTCTACCTGTCCCTCAGCCAGAACCTCCTGTTCAGCAGCGGCAGCGATGAGATCAACTGGCAAGGCAAAAAAGCCCTTCAACAGGTTGCCGATGCCCTCAACAAGAACCCCGATATCGACATTACCGTAGAGGGGCATACCGATACCGACGGGACCGCTTCGAGAAACTGGGACCTGAGCGTCCTCCGCGCTACCTCGGTCGTCAAGGTCCTCACCCAGTATAATGTAAGCCCCGCAAGGATAATCGCCTCCGGAAGGGGATTCTACGCGCCGGTGGCCTCCAACAATACGCCGCTCGGCAAGGCCCAAAACCGGCGGACCGAGATCGTTCTGTCCCCGAAACTGGACGAATTATACAATATCATCAACGAATAACCCTATTATTGCGCATTAAACCTGATCTATGAGAAAACTCACCCTCCTGCTGCCGATCCTGGGACTTGCTCTCCAGACCGGCTGTCTGACCGTGAAAAACACCAATCTGAACGAATTGAAGAAAGTTGTGGAAATGAGCAAAGGCCCCTGCTTCGGCCAATGCCCCGTCTTCACCCTCACCGTTTATGATAACGGCATCGCCGCTTACAAAGGCGAACGCTTCACGGACAAAAAAGGCCTCTACATCCGCGATATCGGCAAACCGGCCCTGGAAAAGCTCAAAAGCACCCTCACCGGCGCCGACCTGTGGAAATACCCGGATGCCTTTAAATCGCAGATTCCCGACCTGGCCACCGTTACCCTGCATTATTACGAGGGCGACAGGACCAAAACCATCATCGGCAAGGACGGTCGCCCCGATGACGTGATGAAAATTGAAGAAATGCTCGATGACCTGGCCAATACAGGTGAATGGGAGCAAAAGGAAAAACCGGGATCAGATCTGCCGGAAGGTACTATCGGCAACGAACTCATCGTTCAGCTGGACGGCAATATCGACGGCAACGCCTGGGTGCGCCAGTACGCCAAACAGGAAATGAGGGTACTGAAAAAACTGGATATCCCGGGCAATTTCTGGCTGTTCTTTTTCAATGAGGATATCATCCCGCCCAACGAAATGCTGAAATGGGTCCGGCAGGATCCCGACGTACACAGCGCCGAGTTCAACAAAACCTTGAATTCCCGCAACTGACGTTCATTCCTCCGGTTTGAAAATCTCCCGCTCCAGCGTATTTTCAAATTGGATGTCCAGCTCGTATTTCAGCACGCCGGCCCGCTCTTCGGGCTTGCAGGCGCCGGAGATCGGAAGGGTTTTATCTGACATGGTGAAATCCATGACGGTGCGGCGAACTGCGGCTTTCTGGTAGATTTCCTTCCGGTGAATCCCCCAGGAGGGAACAATATCGTTCAGGCTCGAAACAATCAAAAATCGGCCGGGCTGACCGTCGGGCATGGTCCATTCCTGAAATCCGGACTCTTTGTTCCAGTATAGCCAGGCGCAAGGCGCCTCAATCCTGAAAACGATGCCGTACAACTGGCTTGCCGGTTTCGGTTTTTTCAGGAAATCGCGCTCGTTCTCCATCCAGTTGCTCAGGTTATACACGTTGCTATGCTCCCCCGATGGATCATCATGCTGTTTACCCTGTTTTTCCGGATTTCCAGGGTCGAACCAGACGGATTGATAATTTATTTTGCAGTTTCCGGTTTTGAGGATTTGGTTATACAGTTTGAACGGCCCCTCCGGATCTTTTCCAAAGACGGCCAGAAAACAGTGGTTTTCCTCCACAAAAACGGTAGAGTACAACCGGACCTGAAAGGCGAAAAACCGGGATTTCCAGGCGCCGAGCAAAGCCTCCGGGTCTTCCAGGAAATCTCCTTGTCCTAGACAGGCCATGCATTGCATCCGTTCCTTCTCAATGATATCCTGGTGCAGGAACTTGGCTTCTTCTTCAATGCGGGATAAGGTATTGTACCATTCCGCCTTGGGCGCATCCTTCCAGAATCGCTCGGGGTTGTCGGCTTTCAGGGCTTCGAGCCTGTCCAGATCCCGGCGAAACTGAATGTAGAGCGGGCTAGCTTTCAGCGCGGCCATTTTGCGCCTGAGATTGCTGGCATACTCTGCAAAATTCTGCCTTTCCAGTTCTTCGATCCAGGTTTCCAGGCTCTCGGAATCGGATGAAAGGTCAAAGGCCAGCGATTGCCGGCTGTCGAGATAGATTTCCGCATTCAGCAGCTCTTCCGCTTCGAACAGGTTGAGCTGGCTTGCAAGCGGCAGGATCAATTTGGCCCTCAGCGTTCTTTGCAGGTGCCGCGCGCCGAATTTAGGGTCGAACCCCTGCTCCGCCAGCCAGCTGACCACTTCAGGGCGGATCTTCAGGTTCAGCCGGCGGTATTTGATCCCTTCTCTTTGGTAGAACAACCGGAGCTCTCTTCCGACAATTTCATGTATGGTGGATTGCCCAATGGGCAGGAAAGGCGTGATCCGGTCGATCCGGTTGAACAATTCCGGTTTGAAAAACTGCTCGGCAGCGCGTTGGTAAACGGCGGCGACCTGCCCGGAGTCCTGCTGCTTTCCGAATGTGATCGGCGCCTGCATCTGCCGGTCGGCCCCCACGTTTGAGGTCATAATAATAATGGAGGAACAGAAATTGGCCGTTTTCCCGTTGCCGTCCGTAAGCCGGCCCTCACCCAGGATCTGCAGCAGCAAATCGAAGAATGTGGGGTGGGCCTTCTCTACCTCATCGAACAGCAAAACGCAAAAAGGTTGTTTCCTTACGGCCGCCGTGAGCAAACCCTCCGACGAAGGATGGGCTCCGGCTAATCTCAATACGCTGTGGTAGTTCCCGAATTCGCTCATGTCAAATCGCACCAGCCGGTTGCGCGCCCCGAACATGAACTCGGCCAGCACCTTGCCCAATTCGGTTTTGCCTACCCCCGTCGGGCCGAGGAATAAAAACGAGGCAATGGGTTTTCCCGTCCTGGTCAGCGCGGTTTTAACGGCCGATATGGCTTCTACAACATTGTTGACTGCTTCAGCCTGACCGAAAACCTGATGATTGAAATTATCGGCGATCCGGTCAATGAGAAACGGCCGGTTTGGATTGACGATCAGTTCGGGAATCCCGGAGGACTCGCAAAAATGCCTTATGACCACCTCCTGATTGATGGGGACATCCGACCCGCCCTTCCAGTTCAGGATGATGCTCTCCAGAAACCGGATAGGCTGGCCGGGCATGCCTGCGTAAGGGTTGAACCGGCGGGTCAGCCGGATCGTCTCCCGGATCGCCTCCTGCTCAAGCCGGATCTTGCTGGCGCCGGCAATGTCCCGCACCTTGTTCAGAATGATTTGTTCCAGTTCACCGTCGCGGGGTTGCTCCAGGCGGATAATGCGGAAACAGGCGGTGAACATCGGGGCCCGCAATTCGATCTGGGCCAACTCCTCCTCCGTACATTCCGATAGCAGGTTGACCTCGCCCCTGCTCAGAAATGGATAAAGGAATTCGGCCATGCTGACGTTGTTGCCCTCGTAGCGGCCCACTTCGAAGAGGGTCATGAGGTTGGTGACAAACAACAGGTCTTCCCGGTCAGCCAGTTCGCGGCACAAAAAACCGAGGTTGTGCTGCCAGCCGGTATCCTTGGTCAGCTCCTTGGTCAGGATGCTGGCGGTAGTTTCCCAGATTTCGCCCCGTACGTTCCATTTTTTCAGGTTGCGGGCCGCTTCCCAGATCAACGTGGTTTTCCCCGAACCGTTGGGACCTACGATCAGGGCGTTCCGGTTAAATTTGTTTCGCAACAGTTCGCTGAGTTGGGCCAGTTCCTTTTCATACCCGTAGGCGAGCTGACCCGGCGATTTCGCGAGCGGCTGGGCAACCTGGCTGAGCCAGTTCGAATGCTCCTCCTCGGCGATCTTTTCCAGCTCGGTCAGGCTATGGGCCTGCAATTTCAACCTGGATTGCCGGATGGTTACCGACTCGAACCAGATGGCCGAAACGATCTCCTGGACGGCGATCAGCCGGTCTTTCCGGACAAAATCAAGCCGGATAACGCCTTCCAGGTTTCCGACAAGGGTCTCTTCATCCTTGCCGAACGCAGTGACGCCCAGGGTCGGGGCAATTCCCCACCACCCGGCCGGCGACTGTTCGGTGATGAAAACCGGAATGCAGAACTCGAATGCCGGGTAGGAAAAACCGTCCTTCGATGCCGGAAAATGCAGATCAAGCTCGCGCTCCGTAAAAACGCCGCTCCTGTATTCTTCCAGCACCTGATAAAACTCGCCGTGATTGAGCACTTCGGTCTGGAGCTTCTCTCCGTATTTTTCAGCCAGTTTCTTCAGGCTGGGCTCAAGACGGACCGCCTCCAGGTCGTTCATCGGGGCAAAGACATGCGCGCCCGGATGCAACCGGAGTTTGAAGGCGTAGAACGGAATCGAAATGGGAAAACTCATACGGCTGTAAATGTAGAAAAGGACCCGGAAAAATCAAAGAGTTTCCGCTGGGTGACACAGGTCACAGATAAATTACCGCCGATTAACCTATTTTTGCAGCCTTAAATAGAGGTTGAAATACGATGAATTATTGGGACCTGATCGTCAACAGCTATAAAGGTTACGCGAATTACCTGTGGAAGGAAATCACCCACCCGGGTTGGCACAATTATTTTTATTGGCTGATCCTGGTTTCGGTCTTTTTCCTGGTCCTCGAAGTGATCGTTCCATGGCGTAAAAAGCAGCCTTTTCCGCGAAAGGACTTTTGGCTGGATGCCTTTTATATGTTCTTTAACTTTTTCTTGTTCTCACTCATTATTTACAACGCCTTGTCAAATGTGGTGGTGAACCTGTTCAACAATGGGATCCTGGCCGTTTCCGGTTTCAACCTCAAGGCGTCCAATCCGCTGAACAGCCTGCCTTACTGGTCGGTGCTGCTGATCGGGATGGTGATCCGCGATTTTATCCAGTGGTGGGTCCACCGGTTGCTCCATTGGTCGCCGAGGCTATGGGAATTTCATAAAGTGCACCATTCCGTAGCGCAAATGGGCTTTGCGGCGCAACTGCGCTACCACTGGATGGAGAATATCGTTTACCGGACCCTGGAATACCTTCCGCTGGCGCTTTTGGGCTACGGATTGTACGATTTTTTTATCATCCATATATTTGCGTTGGCCTGGGGGCATTTCAACCACGCCAACATTACGGTACCCGGGTATGTTTCCGGCGGGGTAGTGGGGGCTTTGATCGGCATCGTACTGGCCAATAGCCTGCTCGACGTCCACCTGTTCGACGGCGCTTCCGTCGCGGCAAAATGGGGGATCTGGGCCGCATCCGTTGCGGTCGGCGCACTGGCTTTGGGGCCGGTCATGCGTAAGCTGTTCAACAGCCCTGAAATGCACATCTGGCACCATGCTTATGACCTGCCGGAAGGCCGGCGCTACGGGGTGAATTTCGGATTGACCCTGGCAATCTGGGATTACCTGTTCGGCACAGCTTACATTCCCCGTGAGGGAAGGGATATCCGCCTGGGGTTCCCGGGGGTAGAGGAATTTCCGGCTACCTTTATTCAACAGAACTTACACGGTTTCAAGTCAGAAAAATAACGTCTAAATGGCCAAAAAAGTAAATAAAAGCGTCGCTGCCAGCATTTTCAATATGACCTGCCCGAAGTGTCATCAAGGCGACCTGTTCACTACGCCGACCTTTTCTTTCAGCAAGCCTTTCGATATGCACCCGAAATGCGAAAAGTGCAATGAGGATTTCATGCCCGAACCCGGTTTTTATTACGGCGCCATGTTCCTCTCCTACATTTTTACCGGCTTCTTCTGCCTGGGCTTCGTCATGTTTTTCCACTGGGGGCTGGGGTGGAGTACAAGCGCTTCATTCGGCCTGTTGCTGGCGGTTTGCGCCTTGCTGTTCGTCGCGGTCTTCCGGCTCTCCCGCTCCCTATGGATTCATATCGTGGTCAGATTCGACCCGGACAAGGCAGCGCGGGTTTCGAAAGAGAACTGAACCAAACCCGGACCAATCCGAAAATCAATCTGACCGGACCGATCGATTCAATCCATCAATCGATCCGTAAAATCTCCGTATCTTTCCCCGATTTAAGACCGCATGCATGTCTTTTTTCGGGGGCGCCCTTAATAGAATAGGAAGATTTTGGGATCGGATCCGGCACAAGGTGAAGCCGGGATTATCCGGCAGCTCCCCTGTCGCTATACAGCCTTATCGCACTTTTGGTCGCCGGGATTGGGTCTTTATACAGGGAAGGGTGCTGAAGGACAAAGGGATCCGCTTCCGCGAAAAGGACCGGTTCTGGCACAATTTCATGAATACGCTGAAGCGGTTCAACAGCGATGAAATAGCAGATGTTCCATTGGAATTGAAGATCGGTAACCGGCTGTTTAACCTCCGGACCGATCAGGAAGGTTATTTCAAGTTTGAAACCGCCCTGTTGCCGGCCTTATCCGTAGGTTACCAGGATCCTTTCTACAAATACACCGTTGGCCTGCCCGATAACCCGGATGTAAAGGAGGTGCAGGCAGAGATCTGCATTCCCGGCCCCGCCCGTTTCGGCGTCATCAGCGATATCGATGATACGGTGCTGTATTCCGCCGTAACTTCCCGGCTCAAGATCCAGATGCTGTACCTGACCTTCATGAAGAATGCGATTACCCGGCGGGCTTTCCGGGAAGTAAGCGCTTTTTATCGGGCATTGGCATCGGACGCCTTCGCCCGAAACCCGTTTTTTTACGTTTCGAACAGCCCCTGGAACCTGTACGACCTCCTCGACGATTTCCTGCGCCTCAACCGGCTGCCCAAAGGCCCGATCTTGCTCCGGGATTTTGGGATTTCTTACAAAAACCGCCCGCCAGGTTATCATGGACATAAGCTCGATACGATCCTCCGGATGATAGAAACCTACCCCGAGCTCGATTTTGTGCTCATCGGAGACAGCGGCGAACGAGATGCGGATATCTACCTGCAGGTGGCGGCGCAATACCCCAAACGGATCAAAGCCATTTATATAAGAGACGTGCTGGAAAGGCGAAGGGCCCGCCGGATCCGCAAGCTGATCGCCGAAACCTGGGGGGTGGAGGTGCTGCTGGTCACCAATTTCGCCGAAGCCGCCCGCCACGCTTCCGACATCGGCCTCCTGGATTGGGGGACATTCCTGGCAGCGCGGGAATAATGAGGCAAGGCCCGCCGAGCCCACGTTCTATAATCACCTTGATCTGACCGGGCAATTCGGAAACGACGATATCGTAGCCGCCATACAACCGTATATCCGGAATAACTGAC